>Ga0213835_101045_pt1 | contig 19537 bp, 20 predicted proteins | sample SWPATP01_FD_160576 | JGI IMG/M metagenome (GOLD analysis project Ga0213835, IMG submission 160576) | Coastal seawater microbial communities from Marineland, Florida, United States - SWPA TP0 #1 | ecosystem: Environmental > Aquatic > Marine > Coastal | place: USA: Florida | collected 2016-08-05 | reverse complement strand
AGGTCTAAATTGTCTAAAGCAGCCTGAAAGCTAGCATTTGCGGCGTTAGGGGGGGCTTGATTCATCCGAAAACTCCTACACTCTCAACGGAGAACAATCAATGGGATGGGGAAAGGCGATCGCGGCTCAGTAACCCCACTGTCAAACTAAGGGGTTGGGAGACTCAACTTTCTCTAAAATACTGCATTTTTTTCGGCCACCGTCAATTGTTTTAAATTGACCTTTTAGGGCTGGATCTTTTTTCCTTTTATCTTAAGGAAATGGCCTAGGCGATCGCCCCAGAATAGACCCTTATTTGATCAAGTTTTGCCGAAAAAGCAAGCTACTGCGGCCCTAGGGCGCGGGAAATAAACGTTAACTTCTGTAATATTTTTTAATCTTTCCGAGGGATAGCCCCTGACTCCCTTATGCTAATCAGTAAGAAATTTTATTTTTTAAAGTCTTCTGATATAACGGAGGTCTGGTTTGACAATTCCTTTATTACAATACGCCCCCTCGAGCCAAAACACTCGGGTAGCAGGGTATACCGTCGGTGGCGACGAGCAGCCTTTTGTGTTTACAACCGATAACGTCATTAGCGATTCTGACTTTGACGTTCTCATCAACGCTGCCTATCGTCAAATTTTCTTCCACGCTTTTAAGTGCGATCGCCAACAGCTACTCGAATCCCAGTTGCGCAACGGTCAAATCACTGTCCGTGACTTCATTCGGGGTCTGTTGCTGTCGGAAACCTTCATCGATAGCTTCTATAACAAAAACAGTAACTATCGCTTTGTTGAGCAGTGTATCCAACGGGTACTCGGTCGCGATCCCTTCAGCGAACAGGAAAAAATTGCCTGGTCAATCGTGATCTGCACCAAGGGTCTAGCGGCCTTTGTTGACCAACTCCTCAACACTGATGAGTATATGGAAAACTTTGGCTATGATACGGTGCCCTACCAGCGCCGCCGTAGCCTCGCTAGCCGTGAGCAAGGTGAGATACCCTTTAACATCAAGTCTCCCCGTTACGATGCTTACTACCGCTCCCAGTTGGGCTTCCCCCAAGTGGTTTGGCAAAATGCAGTCCGTCGTTTCCGGACTCCCGACCGGGTGCCCCAAGCTGGCGATCCCGCTCTCTTCCTCAACATGGCGCGTTCTGCCCAGATTCCCAAAGTCAACGTTCGGGTTTCCGCCGCAGACATCAGCCTTGCCGCAGTGCCTTACCGCAACTAAGACGGACAGCTTCTAGCACCCCATGGGGTGTTATTGTTTTGTTCTAAAAAATTGAATTACCGTCTTTAATCTTAGTTTGAGCAACCTCGTTTTGTTTGGACTGATATTAAGGGGCGGTAATTTTGTTATGGGGCATTGAGCCTTTGCCCAAGCCCCAAAGAGAACAGAAAAAAATCTGATTTTGTTTTCAGTCAAAGACTTGGGAAAATAGCAAACAAGACGATAAGTATAGCGATAGGTTTTACAACAGAGGTGGTGACCATGGCGAAGGGGATTGTGATTTTTGATATCGACGGGGTGATTCGCGATGTGAGTCAGTCCTACCGGCGGGCGATCGCCGATACCGTTGAACATTACACCCAGGGGGAATATCGCCCCAGCAATGGTGAAATCGATAGTCTCAAGGCCGAGGCCATTTGGAATAACGATTGGAAAGCCTCCCAGGAACTGATCCGCCGTTGGGATGAGACGATTCCTGTCAATTTTAAAGAGCTCGTCGCTTTTTTCCAGCGCAAATACCGGGGTCACAATTTTGATGGGTATATCAACGATGAACCGTTGCTCGTCACCAAAGCCTATTTTGAGTCCCTCACCGCTGCCGATATTGCCTGGGGCTTTTTTAGTGGTGCCATGCGGGGTTCTGCTGAACACGTACTAAAAGGTCGTTTAGGCTTAGAAAATCCTGTGCTCATTGCCATGGAAGATGCCCCCGAAAAACCCGATCCCAAGGGATTACTCGCGGCGATCGCCCAACTCGAAGCCGCATCAGCCCAGACCCCCGTCGCCTACGTGGGAGATACCGCTGCTGATATGCGCACCATCACCAATGCCATCAGCCAGCAGCCCCAACGACGATGGCGAGCCATTGGGGTGATCCCACCCCACGCCCAGACTGGTGACGACAAGGAGTATATGTATGCCTCTAACTTGCAGGATGTCGGGGCCAATATTGTTCTCCCAGGAGTGCAAGAGCTATTACCTGAGGTTTTGTTACAACTATTTTGACGTTTTTAAAACCCAGAATTTCGAGCAATCCCCCAAGAAAAAACAGCCCGGAGGCTGCCTGATCAACTTATTTCAAGTGAGCTAGTTGAAGTGCGTCAGATTGTGACGGTATAAAAAGACATCTCAAAAAGGGTTTTATGATGACAGCGAGACTGGGGAGAAAAACAACCCAGGCATAAGAGCCATGGGGCTTGATGTTAAAGGGTAGCTGCCCGCTTAATCTTCATGATCTTCAAAGGGATCCTCAAGTTCTACCGAAGGAGGCCCGAAGGCTGTGTAAATCGAAAACCCTGTTACGGCGATCACAACCACCGCAATGCCGATGCTAAGAACTGTTGCAGAATCCATAGGTGTATCTCAGTTTATGATGACTCTTCCTCTATAATATTACGGAACATTACAAAAATCCTTTACGATACACGAATCCTATGGCACAGCGTACTCGGTTGGGAGATATTCTCAAGCCTTTGAATTCTGAATACGGTAAAGTCGCTCCCGGTTGGGGCACCACACCGCTCATGGGCGTCTTCATGGCGTTGTTTTTAGTATTCCTGCTTATTATTCTCCAGATCTACAATTCTTCTCTGATTCTCGAAGGTTTTGAAGTGGATTGGACTGCCCTTGGTTTCTAAGGATTTGCCAATCACCATTTTTGAAGCCATTTTTCTACTGATGAGATCCGGGTCTACCCGGATTTTTTGTGGGCGATAATTACAACCAAGGCACAATTTCCCGCAGGGTATCCCGGAGCACTTCTTTCAGGCTATCGGCTCCTTCTTTAAAATCATCTTGGGCTTGTTCCCACTGAAGACGCTCCTGGGCATCCTGGCGATCACCTAAAATATCTGGGTCATTGGGTTTATACTGGAGTGCTTCGTCATAGGCGTTAATGGCAGCTTGGTATTGGCCTGTGGCTTTGTAGGCATTCCCCAAACGTGCCCAAATATCTCCATCAACATCATCTAGGCGGAGAGTATTTTCGTAGGCGGTGATCGCCTCATCATAATTTTCAGAATCATAGAGTAAATTTCCTAGACTTCGCCAACTGGGACGGTCATCGCTGTTCAGGGCAACGGTGCGTTGGTAGGCGTCGATGGCCGTGGGGCGATCGCCATTTTGTTCTGCATTCCAGGCGAGATGGTACCAGGCACGGTCATTGTTCGGTTCGAGGCGAGTGACGTTGGCAAAGGCATCCTGGGCTTCGGGGTAATTGCGGAGATTTTCCTGGGCCATGCCGAGGCTATACCAGGCGGGGGCGCGGTCTGGCTCTAGTTCTACCACTCGGACATAGGCATTTTTCGCCTCTCGATACCGTTGCAGTTTGCTGTAGCTGTTACCCTGTTGGTACCAAATATTGGCGTTCTGGTCATCGAGCTTGAGAGCCTGTTGGTAGGCGGCGATCGCCTCGTTATATTCGGCACGATTGTGGTGAATCCAGCCCTTTTCAAACCAGGCCCAGACCTGCTGGGAATCCAATCTGAGAAGCGCACCGAGACTATTGAGGGCGGCATCGGTTTCTTCGCGACGGAGATGAATTCGGGCCTTTGTCTCCCAGACCACCGCTTGACGGGAATCTTCCTGGATGGCGCGGTCGAGAAAGGTTAGGGCTTGGTCATCCTGTTGGCGATCACTGGCGATTTTACCTTTGCCCCACCAGGCTTCCCAACGTTGAGGGTTAACCTCCAGTAGTTGATCATAGGTTTCTACAGCCGCATCAAATCGTTCGAGGGCTTGGAGGACTTGGGCCTTTCCCAAAAGCGCCCCTTCATGGTCTGGGACGGTCTGTAAAATTTCTTGGTATTGGGCGAGGGCCTGCTCTAGTTGATTTTGAGATTGGGACAGTTGGGCCTGTTCGTATTGGGCCATCAGGGCTTGGCGTTCTGACCACCACCGCCACCCCGCATGAACGCCGAGGCCAGTCCCCACCAATGCCGCGAGTCCCACGCCGAGAAGGGCGGCCTTGATCGCTTGGTGATTGACGCTCAAACGCTGGTATTGCTGGGAAACGACCGTTGAGAGGTAATTGAGGGGGGCGATCGCCGTTTGTTTGATCTGCTGAATACTGCTTGCTACTGGTAAAACACGGGTGCTCGTTTTAGCTTGTTGTTCCCCCTGTGCTGCCAATGGGTTTAAGGCCTGTTGGGCTTCTGTGGCGGTCCCAAAGCGATCGCGCCAATTATGGTGCACCATCTTAGAGAGAAAGTGCCTGACCTCTTCTGGCATTTCTACTTGATCCTGCCATTGCACTTCCCCGGTTTGGGCATCGAGGGGAATTTTGTCGGGGGCGGTACCCGTCAGAGCCGTAATCGCAATCATCCCCGCCGCATAGAGGTCGCTACAGTAACGGGGATAGCCCTGAATCTGCTCTAGGGGCATATAGCCTTGGGTGCCGATGGCAATGGTGGGCCGACCGGAGGTACTGGCAAATTGGTGGGTGACCTGTTTAACCGCACCAAAATCAATGAGGCAGAGTTTTTGATCGGCTTGGCGGCGAATGAGGTTACTGGGGTTGAGATCCCGGTGAATTACCTGGTGCTCGTGGACAAAAACCAACAATTCCAGGATTTCTTGCACAAGGGCGATCGCCCCTGCCGGAGGACAGGGAGAAAGCCGCTGTAGTTCTTCCCAGAGACTTTGTCCTTCGATGTATTCTTCAACTAAATAAAACTCTTGGCCTTCCTCAAAATAAGCCAGTAACTGGGGAATTTGCGGATGCTGACCCAATTCATCGAGAATTTTTGCCTCGGTTTCAAACAAACGCCGGGCCGTTGCTAAGGTTTCTGCGTCGGTGGTTTGGGGCTTGAGGAGCTTCACCACACAGATGGGACGCTTTGGGCGATCGCGGTCTTCTGCCAAAAAAGTCGCCCCAAATCCTCCCTGGGCCAGAGACCGGAGAATATGGTAACGTCCGCGCAGGGTGTGTCCGGGGGCCAATAGGGAAGCAGTCATCGGCAGCGGGGAAATAAAAGCAACAGATTAAAATCGCAGGGGCAAGGGTTACCGGAGGACAAAATTTTCAAAAAGATCACCTTGTTCCATAGTAATCGGGACTTTCACAAATCGGGGGCCGTCTCAATTTTGTAAACGATTGGGGGAGAGGTTGAAAAATAGGGTTGATCGCCGAATATCTTGGGTACTGCCAGCACTGGTGAGGGTAAAGGCGCGGAGATGGTTAAAGAAGGGTTTGGCCACATAATCGACCACCCGCAGGATCGGCACTTGGGTTTTGAACAGTTGGGAACCTTGACGCCAATCGGCAAAAAGATAGCCGCTGTTTTCGGGAGGCAGTTGGGCAATGCTGGTCTGGAAATCTTTGTTTTTCAGGAGCGATCGCCCGGTATTGGCTTGGATCGCCCGGCTGAGGGTTTTTACAGAAGTGGCAAAGAGTTCGTACTCGTCAACGCTGAGGTGCGCCCCCCGGACATCGGCATTGAGTTGTACCAGTTCATCTTGGTCTTGGGTATCGATGGCTGTCCAGGCAGTGACGTGGCGATCGCCCAAGGGTAAACGCCCCACACTTAAGCCTTTTTCCTGGGCCAAGCTATCAAAATGTTCAATGACGGGATCGAGGTTGACCTCCGGTTGTCGTTCCGCCACAAAGAGCCATTCCACATCATTGCGTTCGGCATCGGGGACGAGGGCCAGGGCATATTCCCCAGAAATCCACGCGAAAATATCTTCGGGGAGGTCGATGCCGAGGGGATCTTGGATTGCGGCGACCGCCTGTTGCAAGATCTGGGATAAGGGACTTTTCGGATTTAACCCCGTGGTCGCTTCACCCCAGAGGGCCTTTAAATCTCGCCCAGCTACGGCAAACATCGCCTCCTGGGGAATGTAGTTGAGGACATGGGTCGGTGCCGTGGTCGCCCCTGGCATCAGGCTAGGTTCAGTGTCCCCAATCAAAGCCGTTTCCGCCACTAACCCCTCTGGATGAAGACCGATGGCGATCGCCAAACGTTGTTCGAGGGTCGGTTCTTCTGGGGTCGGATCGTTGGCAATCCAAGCGCTGAGGGCGGGTAAATTCGCTACCATCACGCCGATATGTTTCCGGTCAATGGTTTCTAGGGCTTCTGTATATTGCGGGTCATGGCTCAAATTCAAATCTGGCACCTGCACCGTATTAATCGCACTGCGTAGCACCTTTGCTTCGTTGGCAAACAGTACATAATTACCCACAATCGCACTAGCAAACCGATGGCTGTCCGCCTGGGGAATGACTAAATTGACCCCCTTATATTGATCAAACGTCAAACCCGCTTCTGGGGCGATCGCCTGTTCCGTATAAGAAAGCTGTAAAAATTCCTTGGCTAAGGCCTGATCCCGTGCTTCTACCACCAATAAATAGCCCGGTTGTACCCCATTACTCGGATCGCGATCCACATCTAAAGTAGTCACCGCCAAGCTCAACTCGTCCCCCAGCCACGGTTCAATCTGCTTGCTGTAATCCAGTCCCGTCGCACTGAGTAAACTTGTTTTCACCTGTTGTAATTCCGTGAGCGTCGCCCGCCGTTTACCCCAAGGGGTTTGCACGAGGCCCAGGGCGGCTAATTTCTCTGGATTCACCACTAGCGAAAGCATCAATGGCGCTTGCCGGGGAACAAACAAGGCTGCTGCTGGATTTCGCGCCACCCCACCCTGCAACCAAGGTAAAGGACTCTGTTTAAAAATAGCGAACCAACTGCCTAGCCCCACCGAGAGCAGAAGCACCACCAGAAGACCGAGATACACAAAAAAGGAACGAGATTTCATGGGCTGCCTAGAAACGCACGGCATTCATTATCCCATTGTGCTGGGAGGATCGAAAATTCCCGACCGCGAAAAGGTCTATTTACGTTTTTTCGCCTTCCAGGTGCCGCCGTAGCAATAGTTAGGATTATTGGTTGCTAACTCGCGCCGACAATCAGGGCAAACCAACACCCACTGCTCACTCGCATCATATTGAATTCGGTAACGAACTGCCGCAATAGTTTGGCAATAATCACAGTTTTTCTCTCGAATACGCATGACTTCAGAACTGAGGCTAAAAAATTTATTCTTTGTTGCATGGCGTTAAGGCTGGGGAAAAATCAGCGTCCAATGGCGTTCTGAAGATTGATAAACTTGGGCCTTGGTTAAGCCCGCTTCGGTGGCGATCGCCTCAATTTCAGGCACCGTAAACGCCGCATGGAGCGAATCCCAGAATAATTGACGTTGACGCGCATCAAAACCTGGCCCCTCGGCAGCAGCAACGATCTGGTCAATGGCGGCGGTGCTATCGGGACGAAATAAATCCCGCACGATAATGTTTCCCTGGGGTTTGAGGAGACGGCGCATTTCCTGAAAACAGGGCAACGGATCAGGTAAATGGTGAATCAGGCTATTGGAAATAATCACATCAAAGCTTTGGTCGGGCCAGGGCAAATTTTTCGCATCGGCATAAACCAACTCGATTTGTGCTGTTAAACCTGCGGCCACAACGTTTTTTTGTCCTAGGGCGAGCATCGACTGCGCTAAATCGGTGCCTTTAATCTGCCATTGGGGGCGCTGTTGCCCTAACAAAATCGGAATTTGTGCTGTCCCTGTGCCCAAATCTAAAACGAAAGCGGTTTCTTGGGAGTAAGTCGTAACCACGAGATCCGCAAAATCTTGATTCACCGCCCGAAAGTCCATCGCATCGTAGGCGATCGCCTCGGCGGGATCGTCCATCACTTCCGGTTCTAAAATTCTTGTTAACGCCATCTTTCGTTTATTCCTGAAAAAATATCTCCGGATTGATCTGATTGTCTAATGTTCTAAAAAATTCGCTACACTGCCGATGTTGAGTGTTCGTCTGTAATGTCCTTGTTCTCGCCCTTTCGTCTGATTTCTCTCATCGGTTGCACCAGTCTTTTGAGCCTTGGCGCTTGCCAAAGGATTGACCCGGCCCTCTACGACTGTCAAAAACTTTTGGCGCAAATCCAAAGCACCGTCACGGAAGCCCAGACTCTTGTCCAGAACGAACCAACGGCAGAAGCTCCCCAAACTTTTAATTTTGAGCGTTGGCTCCAGGCGGCCGATGCCCTGAAAATGGGGGCCGAGGCGATCGCCCAACTGCGCTTACGGGATAGCCAGATGAAAACCTACCAAACGCAAATTAGCGATATTTACCAACGTCAGGCCGAAGCCACCTATGCCATGGTAAAAGCGCGCCAGAACAAAGACCTAGAAGCGGCCCAAACTGCCCAATCCCTGAGCCAGACCGCAGGCACCGAAGAACAAACCATCGGCCAAGCCCTTAATGATTATTGCCAAGCCAAATATCAAGCTGTCACCGCTACAGAAGACCCATAAGCCAAGCAAAATTTTAAATGCTTAGGGTTTCCGGGAGGGTTTAGGTTTGCGGGCGATCGCCTGACCCGCCCCATCCTGGGGAAAACCGAGGGGCCGAATCACCTGGTTTTTCCTGGCTGCTTCTTTGGCCTTTAGTTCCGTGTAATCTAGCCAATGGATGCAGTCTACCGGACAGGTATCAATCGCCTCTTGGACAATTTCCTCAGCATCTCCATCCTGGCGATAGGCCCGGGCCCGACCATGTTCTTCTTCGATATAAAAGGTGTTGGGGGCCGTGTGGGCGCAATGTTTGCAGCCGATGCAGGTGGTTTCATCCACATACACCCCTTTTTGGCGCAGCAGGCCACCTAGTTCCGGTTCAAACCCAGACCGTTCCGTGTCATTTCTTAAAAAGCCCCCCAACTCCGGCTCAAAACCAGACCGCTGGGGGGAATTTTCAAAGGTCATACATTAGCTCCAGCGTTGGACGACGAGGCGAATCGAGCCATCTTCGTTTTTCTGCTGTTCACTGACTTGGAAGCCTTGTTTGTTGGTTTCATTTAGGATGGTGTGGTAAGCATAGCCCTGGGTGAGACGTTGGAGGAAGCCATCAACGGTTAGGGGTTGCTGCCAATATTGCAAGTCAGCGACGAGTTCGTATTCATGGCCATTCCAGCTAAAGCCGATATCGTAGTCATTGTTCTGTTGGATGACAACTTCAGCGGTGCGGCGATCGCCTTTATAACCCCGCACAGCACTGGGGCCTTCTTTCCACTCAATGTCCATGTCCTTGAGGGCAGACTTGAGGGAAGTCAAATTACGGATTTTGGTTTTGATATTGCTGAAATGAGACATAGGATTTAACGGGGCTATTTATAGAGGTTTGCAAAAAAAATCACCAATTGCTTTGGACGGGGTTCGTCGTCGTTGCAGTTTGGCTTACCGGTTGGGCAAAATATTCCGAGGTTTGTTCTTGGGAGAGAACAACGCCCAGTTGCTCTTCGATCGCAGCGGTCACTTCTTGGCATGAAGACCCGACAATGCCTGTGACCTTTTCTTGGACACGGCCATCAGGATAAATGATGAATTCTAATGTCTCCATGTTCATGGGTGCGCTTCCTCATTGGCATGGTGGGAAAGTTGACCAATTTGGCGGGGGACAATATACGGAATTTTGCCCTTAACTTTCCAGCACATTTGTGTTTACAGCAGTTTAACAAATCTCGACAATGGGGGGGTAGCTTGCCGCCGCAAATCGTAAGATTCCTTTCATTTTTAGGTGGCTAAATAGATGATTTTCAATGGTGATTAGGCGATCGCCCCAATGGTTGACTCCCTCGCCTAGCGCAATGGCCACCAAGCCACTTTATCCCGGGTCGCACTATAGACTTCCTTGAGGCCTTCTGGATTCAGCACATGGATCAGATCCCCTTGTCCCTCAGCGGATTTTTCTGTCTTGATCAGTTCCACCTTCGTCATCCCCTTCAACACCTGTTCCACAGTGCGGTGATTTAACTGGCAGGCATGGGCAATGATATCTACGGGGAGATCAAAGCTAAAAACGCCATTACTCTGGGGTTGATTGGCCAGCGATCGCTCTTGGTAAATCAAAGCCCGCAGCAGGGAAGCGACGGCCTGGGGTGGGTAGGTACTACAGTTCAGCAGATGGTACTGGAATTTTTCCCGTAACTCGAAACTCAGGTTATAGCGATCGCGAAAATCAGCACTCTGGTCATAGATCCGTTGTACCGTTGCTACCGGAATTTTCAGCACATCGGTAGTTTTGTAGGCTTCCACCAAACTGGGAAAACTCCGACTCACCTGCCCAAACCCAACGGGAAGATTGCGCATCCCAAAACAACTGCCCGTATAGGTGATCGCTAGAATGCGGTCGAGGGGCGTACTCCGCACAATCACTGGCCCCCCCGCAAGTAACACGTAGAGAAATTCCAAATTGTGGTTCGGGCGAAAAGCTGTATAGATCGGCCGACTGGAATAGAGTTTCTCAGTGATTAATTCTGCTGGATCAAGCCAATTTTGCAGTGCATCTGGATCCATTCCCCGAAAGAAAAAATTGTTTTCGGTTAACTCTGTGATGATTTCTGGCACTTTGGGAGCTTGGACAGATTTTGCCATGGAAATTACAAACGTATTAGATTCAGAAGCTACAGGCGTTTCCTTCTGATTCTAGTCGAAAAGCTCGATGTAACCGAGTCATCAATCGCCCCTGGGTGAGGTTTTGCCATGGCCTAAGTTTCCTCAAACCGGGACATTAAGATTGCCTCAGCACGGGTTGGGACTCCGCATTGACCGCAAAGACTTTTGCCTGTTTTGGCCTGAGATAAACGGTTTGGCCAACTTCAACTTGTAATTGGGCAAGTTTTTCTCGACTAAGGTGAGCCATGATAATTTCTTGATCTGCCGTTAGTACCTCCACTTGAACATCGGAGCCTCGGTAAATGATTCGCTTGACTGTACCGGGCAAAGCAGTCGGATCACCATCGATTTGTAAATCTAGATCATGGGGACGAACAAATACAGCATGGGTCGCGTGATGGGGGGTTGTGTCCGGGTGATTACGGATCAAGGAGTGATGACTGGGTAAAACATTCACTTCCCCGATGAAGTTCATCACAAACGGAGTCGCAGGGTGGTCATAAATTTCCGCAGGGCTGCCGACCTGTTCAATGCGCCCGTGGTTCATCACGACGATTTCGTCTGCTACTTCCATGGCTTCTTCTTGATCATGGGTGACAAAAATACTTGTGACATGAACTTCTTCATGAAGGCGACGCAGCCAAGCTCGGAGTTCTTTTCTGACTTTTGCGTCTAGGGCACCGAAAGGTTCATCAAGCAGTAAAACCTGGGGCTGTACCGCTAGGGCACGGGCTAAGGCGACCCGTTGGCGTTGACCGCCGGATAACTGGGAAGGGTAGCGATCGCCTAAACCTTGCAGTTGAACCAAATCTAACAGTTCTTCGACCCGCTGGCGGATCAGATGCTTTGGTTTTTTGCGGATCTCAAGCCCAAAGGCAACATTTTGGCGGATGGTTAGGTGTTTAAACAGGGCATAGTGCTGAAATACAAAACCAATATTCCGCCGCCGAATATCTACATGGGTCGCATCTTGACCGTTGATAATCACTTGTCCATGATCAGGGGTTTCTAGTCCGGCGATCGCCCGTAGGAGGGTTGATTTCCCAGAACCAGAGGGTCCCAATAAGGCAACCAAGCTTCCTTCTTTGACTTCTAAATTAATATTCTCTAAAGCCTGAAAAGTACCAAAATTTTTATAAACCGAATCAACAAAAATACTCATTTTTCTATAGTAATAAGGGGTGTATTAGTGATAAGGGGGGCGAGATTTAGTGAAATAAATTATGATCTAAATTGCCATTAAGTGGAGTGGGTATTCTGTTCTAAGATCTCTTTCAGCACCAGTGTCACCAAGGCAAGCAAAGCTAAAACAACAGCCGCCGCGAAAGCTGATTCTGTCGCATAATTATTATGTTCCTGTTCTACAAGAATTGGTAATGTTGATGTTTTGCCGAGGATACTCCCGGAAACCACTGAAACAGCCCCAAATTCTCCCATCGCCCGGGCATTTGTCAGCAAAACGCCGTAGAGTAATCCCCAACGAATATTTGGTAATGTCACCCGCCAAAAAATTTGCCAATCACTAGCACCAAGAGTACGAGCGGATTCTTCTTGATCTGGTCCCATTTCTTCTAAAACAGGAATAACTTCCCTGGCGACAAATGGCAACGTTACAAAAAGTGTGGCAATCACCATGCCCGGCAAAGCAAAAAGGATCTTGATATTTGCCTGTTCAAAAAGAGCACCTAGCCAACCATTTTGCCCATAAAGCAAAACAATCATCAAGCCAGCAACGACGGGGGAAATTGAAAAAGGAAGATCGATCACACTGAGAAACAGAGTCCGCCCCCAAAATTTTTTTCTTGCCAATACCCAAGCGGCACAAAGACCAAATATTGTATTCAATGGCACGCTAATTAAAGCAATGATCACCGTCAATTTGACTGCATGAATAAAAGCGCGGGCCTGGAGTGATTCAATGAAAACACCTATTCCCTGATGAAAGGCTTCATAAAAAATGGCAAGAATAGGAATTAAAAGAATTAGAGCGAGATAAGTAAGCGTAATCCCAATTAGCCATTGGGAAGAGAGTTTAAATTCAAAGGATTTAAGCTTAGTTTGCATAACGCCTTCCCCATTGCTGTAGAAAATTGATAATGAATAGAAGCAGCAAAGAAACAATTAACAGCACCGAGCCAATCACCGTCGCCCCTTCGTAATCAAAAGCTTCTAGGCGTTGGAAAATTAACACTGGGGCAATTAAATCTTTGAAAGGAATCCCCGATGAAACAAGCACAATGGAGCCATATTCCCCGACAGCCCGTGAAAATCCGAGGGCAACTCCGGTTAAGATTGGCGGGATTAGGGGGGGGAAAATAACACGCCAAAAGGTTTGGCTTTCCGTCGCCCCCAAAGACCAAGCCGCATGTTCTGTTTCTTCTTCCAGTTCACGCAATACTGGCTGGAGGGTTCGTACGACAAAGGGCAGAGAAATAAATAACATCGCGATAAAAACGCCGATGCGGGTGTAGGCAATCTTGATCCCTAAGGGGGCAAAAAATTGTCCAATCCAACCTTGATCGTTATAGAGCGTTGCTAAGACGAGACCTGCAACCGCCGTGGGGACGGCAAAGGGAATATCAATTGCGGCATCAACGACCCGTTTGAGGGGGAAGTCATAACGTACTAAGACCCAAGCAACGATAGTTCCCAATACGCCATTAATTGCCCCAGCGGCGATCGCCGTAATAAAGGTCACGCCATAGGCAGATAAAGCCACCGGAGATAAGGCAATCTCTAAGTATTCGGCAGGTCTTAAGCTCAGGGATTTTTGAATTAGGGCGAAGGTCGGCAAAATCAAAATCAGACCAAGGTAACTAATCACAATTGACCAAGGAATGGTATTTGCAGGAAGCTGGATTGATCTAATCGATAAAAAGCTTCGAGATTGTGCCAGAGATAAAATTTTCATGGTTTACAGAGCAAAAATTACTGATGAGTGTCTAGGAAGTTAAAAAATTTTCACCAACCATCAGTTTCTGGATGCTCTTTGTGATAGACACCGATGTTCTGCTCTTCTAGGTAGAGGATCGCATCTTTAACCGCTTGATGGGGGCCGGAAATTTGGAGATCAAACCAACCGCTGACCGTATTATCCCGACCTAAAGTCGCCGCCAAAATATTGACTTGAATATTATATTTAACGGCTAGTTGGGTGATGATTGGATCCTGTTGGTATTGCTTTGGGATTTGCACCAGAATATTGACTTGAGTATGGCGATCGCCCGGATTTTTTTCGACTGATTCAGGGGACATAATTGCTGTACCTCTCCTATTCAAGAATTCAGCTTGATGTTCAATTAATTACTGTTGAAAAATTTGATCAAAGATGCCACCATCACCAAAGAATTTTGGTTGTGCTTCGCGCCAGCCACCAAAGTCTTCAATGGTTGCTAGGTTTTCAATCGCTGGATATTGATCCGCGACTTGAGCCGCAACATCAGGATCTGTCGGTCGGAAACCAACTTCTGCAAAAATAGCTTGAGCTTCAGGGGTGAAGAGGAACTCAACAAAAGCCTCTGACACGTCCCGCGTATTGCGTTCATCAACGGTTTTATCCACAACGGTCACGGGATTATCGATCGCGATATTGAAATCCGTCAGGATGGTGTAGGGTTGATTTTCCCCTTGTAAGTTGGCGAGATAAACTTCATTCTCGTAGTTCAGCAGAATATCTCCCTGTCCCTGTTGGTAAAAAACATCGGTAGATTCCCGTGCATTTTTTGGCAGAATTGGCGCATTTTTATAGATTTTGGTGACAAATTCCCGTGCTTCGGCTTCAGTACCACCCGTTTGAGTGATGGCACCCCAAAGACCAAGGAAATTCCAGCGGGCACCACCGGATGTTTTGGGGTTGGCCGTAATAATTTCTAAGTCGTTTTCCGCAAGATCAGTCCACTGTGTAATTTTCAAATTGGGGTCACGGGGCACGATCGCAATCACAGAGGAAGTAATCACACTGTCACGGGGGGCTTCTGTTTCCCAGCCGGGGTCAATGAGACCAGCCTCTTCAATGGCGTTGATATCAGATCCCAAGGCGAGGGCGACAATATCTGCTTCCAAGCCATCGATGACGGCACGGGTTTGGGAACCAGATCCGCCATAGCTTTGCTCGATGGTTACGGTTTGTCCGGTTTCTGCTTTCCATTGTTCAACGAAGAGCGGGATGATTTTTTCGTAGGCGCTGCGGGTGACGGCATAGGTAACCAGGGTGATGGTAACTGGCTCTTGGGATTGAGTCTGGGCTGCTGTGGTTTCGGGCTGGGAGGTGATGCTTTGGTTTGGGCTACCGCAAGCGAAAAGACTACTGCTTAATAGGGTGGCGATCGCCAAAGTTTTTAGGGACAAATTAGACTTTCTCATTTTTGATTCAATTTCTTTTGAATTGATAGCCAATCATAATCTAGTCCTGTTTAAATTACAATTCATTTTAAATTCAATCTTGAATCATTCTCTGCTGTGTCATGATGAGAGTTGAAAAAAAATTGACCCTGCCAAGGGTGCATGGCAATCCGTTCTAAGCTGTCAACCCTTCTCTATGCCTTTGTTTCAGATTTCTAAATCTTTTTTTCAGTCCTGGCGATCGCCCCGAACTTGGGACGCGATTCTGCCCTTTAATGTCATAAAAACGACTAAGTTCTTTTCAACGGCGCCCATGCTAAGCGTTCTATGTGCTGGAGGATTTTCGATGGCAATGTTTGCGCAGTTGCCTTCTTTGGGGGAGGCGGCTTTCTTCGGTTTGGGTTGGCAAGGTTGGTTGACCCTCGGTCTGACCCTGGTGGCCTTTCTTCTAAATGCCCTGACGCCTCTCCCTGCCGAGGTGATTTTCCTTGGTGCCTTGGGAGCCTTGCTGCTGACGGGGGTGCTTGATACGAGTACTACCCTCGCCGGGTTTAGTAACGAAGGTTTGGCGACCATTGCGGTGCTTTATCTCGTGGTGACTGGCTTGCAACAAACCGGCTCTCTCAGTTGGATTTCCCAGCGGGTTTTAGGACTGCCGAAAGGAGAGTCTGCGGCCTTGATGCGGTTGATGGTGCCGGTGATGGGCCTGAGTGCTTTTCTAAATAACACTCCCGTAGTGGCGATGTTTATCCCGGTAGTGAACGAGTGGTGCCGTAAGCTGCGCATTAGCCCCTCAAAATTGATGTTGCCCCTAAGTTATTCCGCTTCTTTTGGGGGCGTCTGTACTTTAATTGGTACCAGTACAAACCTGGTGGTCAATGGCCTCTTGATTGCCGAAACAGACCATGCCGGTCTCGGCCTCTTTGATATTGCCTTGGTGGGATTACCCTGTGCGATCGCCGGTGTGACCTTTCTAATGCTGAGTCACAGTTGGCTACTACCAGAGCGCAAACCGGCCATTAGTGACCAAGACGATCTGCGGCAATACACCGTGGAAATGGTTGTCCACGAAAATAGTCCCCTCATTGGCAAAAGTATTGAAGAAGCTGGGCTACGAAATTTGCCAAACCTGTACCTGATTGAAGTGGTGCGGGATTCCTTAGTGTTGCCAGCGGTCAGCCCGCGCGAAGTTTTGCAGGAAAAAGATCAGTTAGTTTTTGTCGGGGCAGTGGATTCGATCCTCGACCTCAATCGACTCCGGGGGTTACAGCCAGCCACGGATCAAGTTTTTAAATTAGATACTCCCCGCTCTGAACGTTGCCTAATTGAGGCGGTTGTTTCCAATACCTGTCCGCTAATCCGACAAACGATCCGGGAAGGAAAGTTTCGCAGTCGCTATAATGCCGTCGTTTTAGCCGTGGCCCGCAACGGGGAGCGCCTCAAGGGAAAAATCGGGGAAATGCGTCTGTTGGCAGGGGATACCTTATTACTCGAAACCCATCCCACTTTTTTGGAGCAGCAACGGGGTTCCCGGGACTTCTATTTAGTCAGTGAAATTCCTGATTCGGAGCCGATGCGCCATGACCGTGCTCCCCTGGCCCTGGGAATTCTGCTCGTGATGGTGGTTTGTGTGGTGTTCGGTTGGCTCTCGATGTTAAAGGCGGCAACCCTAGCGGCGATCGCCATGATTGTTTTCGGTTGCTGTTCCCCCAGTCGTTCCCTCAAAAGTATTGAATGGTCTGTGTTGCTCGTGATCGGGGCCGCCTTTGGTTTGGGGAAAGCCTTAGAAACGACCGGGGCTGCCGGGGCGATCGCCGCCAATCTCCTGCAACTGGCCGGAGACAACCCTTGGCCCACCCTGGTTGTCGTCTACGGCATTACGACCCTCCTCACAGAATTAATTACCAACAATGCCGCAGCAGCGTTAATGTTCCCCATTTCAGTATCTTTAGCCAATACCCTCGGTGTGGATGTGATGCCTTTTGTGATTGCGATCATGATCGGCGCTTCGGCGAGTTTTTCGACTCCCATCGGCTACCAAACTAATTTGATGGTCTACGGGCCAGGGGGCTATAAATTCACCGATTATTTCCGGGTCGGGATTCCCTTGAACCTCCTGTTTTGGGCCGTGTCCTGTGTTCTGATTCCCTTCGCCTTTCCCTTTTACCCCTAAAAGAATCTTGACTTATTCCTAAATAAGAATTATTCTGGCTTATTAAGAAAGGTTGAGACCTTTCCTAAAATTTTCTGTTATCACACTATCCAAGAGGTCCACATGGCTAGAGTACCTGACGTTGTCTTCAAAACCCGCGTCCGCGATGAATCCGTAGAAGGCCCCAACCCCTACCGTTGGGAAGACAAAACCACCGCTGACATTTTCGGTGGCAAGAAAGTTGTTCTTTTCTCCCTGCCTGGTGCTTTCACGCCCACTTGTTCCTCCAACCACTTACCCCGTTACGAAGAGCTTTATAGCGAATTCCAAGCCCAGGGCGTTGATGAAATCATCTGTCTGTCTGTAAACGATGCTTTCGTAATGTTCAAGTGGGGTAAGGAGATCGGTGCTGACAAAGTCTTCCTCCTTCCCGATGGTAACGGTGAATTTACCCGCAAAATGGGGATGCTCGTTGAGAAGTCTAACCTCGGTTTTGGGATGCGTTCTTGGCGCTACTCCATGCTCGTCGAAGATGGCGAAATCAAGAAAATGTTTGTAGAGCCTGACTTCTCTGATAACTGCCCCACCGATCCTTTTGAAGTATCTGATGCAGATACCATGCTGGCTTACATCAAGGGCGAATCTGCTCCTGGTGTTTCTGAACCCCGCAAAGAATTTGTTGGCTAAGTTTCTATCACTGACGCTCACCAAATAATTTTTTTAGACTAAGGCAAGGGGGGCGGCGATCGCCTTCTTTGCCTTTTTGATTTCTCGTACCACCGCCAAACCATTGGGGGACCCTGCCATGAAGCTTTCTAGTAAAAACCTCGAAACCCGTTTAGATACCGTCTATGATGCCATTATTGTGGGGGGCGGCATGGGTGGTTTATCCGCTGCAATTTACCTCGCCCGCTATGGCCTGAAGTGCCTCATCGTCGAAAAAGGCAGGGGCCGCTCCTTCTGGATGCAAGATCTCCGCAACTATGTCGGCTTAGACCCAGAAACTCCTGGGCGAGATATTATCCTCCAGAGCACCAAGCAGGCCATTGATTGGGGGGCGGATCACCTGCGGGGTTATGTCGAAGAAGTTACTGATGAAGGTGAAACCTTCGCCGTCAAAGTCAAAGTTGGCAGAAAAAATAGTAGCTATCCTGTTTTCCACAGTAAATATGTAGTCGCCGCCTCTGGCATCATCGACAATCTCCCCGAAACCGATGATATGCAAAATGTCTATGATTATGCTGGCTATACGCTCCATGTCTGCATGATCTGCGATGGCTTCGATATGTGGGATCAAAAGGCGGTCGTCATTGCGGGCACCGAAGGACAGATCAACGCGGCTTTCGTCTTAAATTGGTTTACCCCCTACATCTCCGTGTTGACCCATGGCCTCGTGGAAGTGAGCGATGAAATGAAAGAAAAGCTTGCTGAACACGGCTATCCCCTCTACGAACAAAAAATTGTGAAATTCCACGGCGAAAATCACAAGATGAGCGGTGTTGAACTCGAAGATGGCACTATCGTCGAAGCCACGACAGGTTTGGTGAATATGGGCTCGACCTACTACAACGACTATTTGAAAGGGATCGATGGTTTGGAGTGGGACGGTGAAAACCTCGTGACCAACAATATGTGTCAAACGACCCATGAGCGAATTTTTGCCCTGGGTGATCTCAAGAAAGGCCTCAATCAAGTCTCTGTGGCGGTGGCGGATGGTACCTTGGCCGCAACGCAGATTTGGCGCAATATTCGTCGGGCGGCTCCACCCCGCAAGTGGGTTGAAAATGTCAGCGAACCCCATCCTTTCTTAAATGTCTAATTTTGCATAGCGCCCTGGTATTTTTGCTCGGCCAGGTAAATTGGCTATTTTATTCCTCAACTTTTGGGGAATTTTTTTATGCCAATATTCAACCATTTAGGCGATCGCCCAGGCATTTTTTCGGTTTGATGGAGGAGATCCTTTACGTGTGAAGTCCCCCATGTTTTCTTTCCACATTCAGCCCGATAGCGAAATCCCTGCGTCCCAACAGCTCCTGGATCAATTGCAATTTGCGATCGCCTCCCATCAGTTTGCGAGCGAGCAACGGCTGCCGAGTTTGCGGCAATTAGAAATGATGACCGGACTCCACCGCAATACTATCAGCAAGATTTACCGGGAGCTTGAAGTCCTGGGCCTCGTCAAGTTAATTCCCGGCTCAGGGGTTTATGTTCAGGATCAGCGCCAGTCCCCCACGACGCCATCCGAAACCACTAAAGAGCCGTCGCCGCAACCCCAGGCTATTTTTGATGACGCAATTCAGCAACTGTTGGAGGCGGGCTATAGTTTGCCCCAAATTCAACAACTGTTTACTAAGGCCGTTGATTGGCGTCTTGCCTGTGCCG
>Ga0213835_101044_pt1 | contig 19600 bp, 17 predicted proteins | sample SWPATP01_FD_160576 | JGI IMG/M metagenome (GOLD analysis project Ga0213835, IMG submission 160576) | Coastal seawater microbial communities from Marineland, Florida, United States - SWPA TP0 #1 | ecosystem: Environmental > Aquatic > Marine > Coastal | place: USA: Florida | collected 2016-08-05 | reverse complement strand
GGCGGGCCTGTTCGCCTTCATCATCAACCGCGAGGGCGTGCCGATGGCCATCGGCGCCTGGCTGACCTCCAACATCGATTCGGCGCTGGTGTTCCTGGCCTTCGTCGTGGTCACCCTGCTGCTGATCGGCATGTTCATCGAGGCCGCCGCCGCGATCATCGTGCTGGCGCCGATCCTGGTGCCGGTGGCGGTGGCGCTGGGCATCGACCCGGTGCATTTCGGCATCGTGATGATCGTGGCGCTGGCGATCGGGTTCATCACGCCGCCCTTCGGGCTGAACCTGTTCGCGGTTTGCACCGTGGCCGACCTGCCGGTGCAGCGCATCATCGCGCCGACGTTGAACTTCATCGGAGTGGTGGTGCTGTGTCTGGTCGCGATCACGCTGATGCCGGGGATCTCGCTGGGATTGCGCGATCTGGTGTTCCGATGACGGAGGCCGCGTCATGCGCTACGGGATGAACCTGCTGCTGTGGACCACCCGCGTCGAGGCCCGGCATCGCCCGATCCTGACCGCGCTGGCCGACATGGGCTATGATCTGGTCGAACTTCCGGTGTTCGACCTTGACGACATCACCGCCTATGAGCGGCTGGGCCGCGAGGTGCGCGACATGGGGCTCGCGCCGCTGGCCGTGACCGCGCTGGGGCCGGAGCAGAACATCTGCGCCGACGATCCCGGGACGCGGCAGCGGGGCGAGGCGGCGCTGCACCGGATGGTGGATTGCGCCGCCGCGATGGGCGCGCCCATCCTGTCCGGTCCGATCCATTCGGCGATCGGCGTCTTTTCCGGGCGCGGCCCGACTGCGGAGGAACTTGGCCGCAGCGCCGAAGTCCTGTCCCGCGTGGCTGAACGTGGCGCCACAATGGGCGTGCGGCTGGCGATCGAGCAGCTCAACCGGTTCGAGTGCTACCTGCTCAACGACACCGCCAGCGCGGCCGGCTTCGCGCAACAGGTGGGGTCCGGGGCCGGCATCCTCTATGACACCTTCCACGCCCATATCGAGGAAAAGGACCCCGACGCCGCGATCCGGGACCATGTCGATGCCATCGCGCTGGTCCACATCTCGGAAAACGACCGGTCGATCCCCGGCCGCGGACAGGTCCGCTGGGACGAGACCTTTGCCGCGCTCAAGGCGGCGGGCTATGACGGCCCGCTGGTGGTCGAGGCCTTCGGCATGGCCCTGCCCGAGCTTTCGGCGGCGACCCGAATCTGGCGCCGGATGTTCGACGACGAGCTTGCGCTGGCCCGCGAGGCGCTGACCTTCATGCGGCGGCGCTGGGAAGCTGCCTGACCGGCACCGACCGACACGCGGCGCGGCGGGGTCGAACGCGGCAGCGCGGTCAGGGTTCCCTGCGTTCGACCGCGTTCCGGGTCGTCACCTCCAGAAGGTCCAGCAGTTCCCGCGATGCCGACACGGCGGCCTCTTCCTCCGACCGCGCAATCGCGCGCAGGGTCCGGGCGTGCAGCTCGGCGGCGCCGCGAAATCGCTCGGTGTCGCTGATCATCGAGAACCAGAAACGGCGCGAAAGGTTGTGCAGCACCGCCATGTGCTGGCACAGGACGTCGTTGTGGGTCGCCTGCGCCTCTATCTCGTGGATGGCCTTGTTGTAGGTCAGGTACGAGGTGCGGTCGCCGGCCGCGACCGCCGTCATCAGACCGTCCGCCAGCCGCAGCATCTCGGCCCGTTCATCGGCCGTGGCCCGGCGGGTGGCGAGGCGGATCATCTGTTCCTCGAGGGGGCGCCGGGTTTCGAGGAGGTCGAGTTGCCGCGTCACGTCGATTGGTGCCACAAGGACACCGCGTCGCGGCATCACCTCGACGAAGCCTTCGAACTTGAGACGTTGCAGGGCCTCGCGGACCGGCGTGCGGCCCAGCCCGAGTTCCCGGGCCAGATCGCTTTCCGAAAGCAACTGATAGGGCACGAGCACCCGGGTCACGATCATGTTCTGGATGCGCTCATAGGCAAGATCGGTCAGCGACCTCTGTCCCCGCATCGCATCCGCCGCGCGTTCGTTCATGCCAACCTCGTCTTCCTGGCGCCGAACGTAGCTGTTGACAGACTGGTCGACAACAACTAGCCATCTAATCACCATCTGATATATCAGTTGGCGATCAGGGGGGGAGTCCATGTCCGACACGGCGCTTGACCGGCGCTCCCGGTCCGAGTTGGCCTGCGACCTGCTCGTGGTGGGTGGCGGGGCCGCCGGCGTCGCCACTGCGGTGACGGCGGCGCGGCAAGGCCTTTCGGTCGTCCTGGTCGAGCGGCACGGCTTTTGCGGCGGCGGTGCGGTCGCGGGGCACTCGGGCACGGTCTGCGGTCTTTATGCGGCGACCGACACGCCGGGAAGCCGGCCGGAGCAGGTCGTCTGGGGATTCGCCGACGAATTCGTGCAGGCGCTGGAGGCTCGCGGTGGGCTTGCCGAACCGGTGCGCTACGGCAAGACCTTCACCCGGGTGCATGATCCGATCGTTTGGCGCGAAACCGCGGACGACCTGTTGCGCGACGCCGGGGTGACGGTGATCTTTCACGCGGTGGCGACCCGCGTGCTGACCGACGGTGGCGAGGCGGTCCAAGGCGCCGAGGTCTGGACCAAGCAGGGGCCCCTGCACGTCCGCGCCAAGGTGACCGTCGACGCTTCGGGCGATGCCGACCTCGTGGCGATGGCCGGGCTGCCCGCATTCATCGGCGATAACGGCCGGGTGCAGAACCCGACGATGATCTTCCGGCTGATGGGCGTGGATGTGGCGGCTTTTCGCGCTGCCCATGGCGACGATACGATCATGCCCGCCGCCGTCTCGGCGCTGATCGCCGAAGCGAATGCCGCGGGCGACTTCCGGCTGCCACGGGCCAAGATCTGGCTGTTTCCCACCACGCGGCCAGGCGAGTTGCTGTGCAACTGCACCCGCGTCGTGGGCGCGGACGGGCGCGAGCTGAACCCGCTGTTCTGGCGCGACTTTTCCGAGGCCGAAAGCGAGGGGCGGCGGCAGGCGCGCGAATACGCGCGGTTCTTCCGCGACCGGCTAAAGGGATGCGAGAACGCCTTTGTAAACGATATGGCCGTTCAGGTGGGGGTGCGCCAGACACGCCAGGTCGAGGGACGCGCCAAGCTGATGAACGCCGATGTCGTCGCCGGCGCCAAGCGTGCCGACGGCATCGCCCGCTCGCCCTGGCCGATCGAGCTGCATGCGGGCGAGCGGCCCAGGGTCGAATGGCTGCTGAACGACGTCTACGAGGTGCCCTTCGGCTGCTTCGTGCCGGCCGCGGGGCGGGGGCTGATGGTCGCCGGCCGCTGCCTGTCGGCCGAACACGAGGCGGTCGCATCGGCGCGGGTGACGGCGCAGTGCTTCGGCTATGGCCATGCGGTCGGGCATGCGGCCGTGCTGGCGGTCCGGGACGGGCTGTCGCCGTCGGACATCGCCGGCGAGGACCTGCGGATGATCCTGAACCGCGACGGCGCCCGGCTGGATTGAGGGAACGAGCGAATGACCGAGCAGATCAGAACCGAGATGTGCGGGGGCGTTGCGGTCGTGACGCTGAACAAGCCCGCGCGGCGCAATGCGCTGGGAACGGAAAGCATGTCGGGCCTTCTGGACGCGCTCGAACGGCTGAACACGGACCCGGACTGTCGCGCCATCGTCCTGACCGGCGCGCCGCCGGCGTTCTGCGCCGGCAGCGACCTGAAGGAACTGGGCGGGCTTAACGTGCCCGAGATGTGCGCCCACGAGGCCGGGACGGCCAGGGTCGCGCGCCGGATCGGTCTGCTTCCTGTGCCGGTGGTGGCGGCGGTGGAAGGGTTCGCGCTGGGTGGCGGGATGATCCTCGCGCTGTGCTGCGACGTGGTCGTCAGCGCCCGCAGCGCCCGATGGGACATGCCCGAGGTGCGCAACGGCTGGCTGCCGCCCTGGGGCCTGCAGGCGCTGATGGCGCGGGTCGGCCCCGTGCGGGCGCGCCTGCTGACCTGGGGCGTGACCGAGGTGGACGGGGCCGAGGCGCTGCGGCTGGGCCTGGCCGATGCGCTGGCCGAGGACGGCGCCGCACTGGCCGAGGCGATGCGCCTGGCCGAACGTCTGGCGGCGCTGCCGGCGAACGCGGTACGCTCGACCAAGCGGTATTTCGAACCCTTCGTCATGGCCGACGCCGAGCGGCAGGATGCCGAGGCCAACCGCGTCTTCGGCGCGGATGCGCTGTGCGCGCCGTCGCAGGCGACCATGGCGAAATTCGCGGTGAAGGCATGAGCAAGCTGACCGACGCCGCCAGTGCCGTGGCCACCATCCCCGACGGCGCCACCGTCGCCTCGGCCGGCGTGATCGGCTGGGTGACGCCGGACGCCACGCTGGCCGCGCTAGGCCAACGCTTCGTCGAGACCGGCGCGCCGCGCGACCTCACCTTCTATTTCCCCTGCGGCACCGGCGATGCCATGGGCATCAAGGGGATGGACCATGTCGCCCGCGAGGGGCTGATGAAGCGGATCGTGTCGGGTTCCTTCATCAACCCGGTCGACCCCGCCACCGGCAAACGCCCCGAACTGATGCGGCTGATCCGCGAGAACCGGATCGAGGCCTGGTCCTGGCCCATCGGCGCCTCCATGCACTGGCTGCGCGAGGTGGCGCGCAACAGCCCCGGCTACATCACCCGCGTGGGCCTCGGCACCTATGCCGACCCGCGCCACGGGGGCGGGAAGTTCACCGAGCGCGCAAGGGACGACCTGATCCGGCTGATCGAGATCGACGGGGAAGAGCTGCTATACTACCCCACCTGGCCCATCGACGTGGCCATCATCCGCGCCGCCAGCGCCGATGCCGACGGGAACCTCTCGTGGGAGGACGAGCCGCTCATCACCGCCTCCATCGGGCTGGCGCTGGCGGCCAAGGCCAGCGGCGGCCGGGTCATCGCCCAGGTGCGGCGGATGGTGGAGCCGGGCAGCCGCCCTGCCACCGTCGTGCGCCTTCCGGGGATCTATGTGGACGCGGTGGTCTGCGATCCCGACATGATGATGACCACCGATGTCGCCTACGAGCCGGCCTATTTCTCGGGCCGCCGCCTGCCGCTATCGGACCTGACGGCGCCGCCCTTCTCGGTGGACCGGATCATCGCCAACCGCGTCGCGGCCGAGGTGCGGCCGGGCGAGCTTGCGATCTTCGGCTTCGGCGCCGCCACCGACGTGCCGCTGGTGATGGCCGAGACCGGGCGCTTCGACGGCAGCCGGCTTGCCGACTATCCGGCCACGACCGAGCATGGCGCCTATGGCGGGATCGTCATGCCGGGCTGGCAGTTCTCGGCCAACATCAATCCCGACGCGCTTCTGGACGGTCTGACCCAGTTCGACGCCATCGACGGCGGGCTCTGTCGATTTGCCGCGTTGTCCTTCGCCGAGTTCGATGCGGCGGGCTGCGTGAACGTCTCGCGTTTCGGCGCGGCCTGCCCGGGCGCCGGCGGCTTCATCGACATCGCCCAGAACGCGCGGCGCATCATCCTTGCCGGCACCTTCACCACCGGCGGACTGAAGGTGGATGTGGCCGACGGGCGGCTGGTCATCGCCGCCGAGGGGCGGGTGAAGAAATTCGTGACCGCCGCGCAGTCGATCACCTATCGCGTGGCCGAGGGCGTGGCCGCGCGCGGGCAGGAGGCGCTGATCGTGACCGAGCGTGCCGTCTTCCGGGTGCTGCCCGAGGGCCTGGAACTGGTCGAAATCGCCCCCGGGGTCGATCTTGACCGCGACGTGCTGGCGCAAATGGACTTTCCGCCCGTCCGCATCGCCGATCCGCTGCCGCGAATGGATGCCGCGCATTTCCGACCCCGAACCGCACAGCAAGTGAAGGAGGCCACCGCATGAAGGCCGATGCCATCCCCGCCGAGGCGCTGGCGCTGTTGCGCCGCGGCACGGTGTTGCCCGCGCATCCGCTCGCGCTTGCGCCCGACCGCCGGCTGGACCGGACGCGCCAGCGGGCGCTGACACGCTACTACATGGACGCCGGCGCCGGCGGCGTGGCGGTGGGGGTGCACACCACGCAGTTCGCGATCCGCGAGGTCGGTCTCTATGCCCCGGTCCTCGAACTCGCCGCCGAGACGGTAACGGACTGGGCCGACGGCCCGCGGCTGCTGGTGGCGGGCGTCACCGGCCCCACCGCGCAGGCCCTGGACGAGGCGCGGACCGCGCGCGCCCTCGGCTATCACGCGGTGCTGCTGAACCTTGCCCGGCTCAAGGGCGCCGCCGAGGCGGAGATCCTCGAGCATTGTCGCGCCGTGGCGGCCGAGATGCCGGTGATCGGCTTCGCGCTTCTGCCCGAGGTGGGGGGCTTTCACCTCAGCTACGGGTTCTGGCGCGCCTTCGCCGGTCTGGACAATGTCGTCGCGATCAAGATGGCGCCGTTCAACCGCTACCGCACGCTGGACATCGTGCGCGCGGTGGCCGACGCCGGTGCGGACGACCGCGTCACCCTCTACACGGGCAACGACGACCATATCGTCCTGGACCTGCTGCAACCCTTCGTCGTGCGCTCGGCCGACGGGCGGTCGGAACGCCGCCTGCGCATCCGCGGCGGGTTGCTGGGGCACTGGAGCGTCTGGACACGCCCGGCGGTGCAGATGCTCGACCGCCTTCATGCGCTGCCCGACGGCGCCGACGTGCCCGAGGACCTCATGGCGCTCGACAGCATCGTCACCGACTGCAACGGCGCGATCTATGACGCGCTCAACGACCTGCGCGGCTGCATTCCCGGCTGCCTGGAGGTGCTGCGCCGGCAGGGGCTGCTGGACGGCACGTGGTGCCTCGATCCCGCCGAAACCATGAGCCCCGGGCAGATTGACGAGATCGACCGCGTCTATCGCCAGTACCCCGAGATGAACGACGACGCCTTCGTGCGGGCGAACCTGCAGCGCTGGTTCTCCGAAGACGGCAGGAAAACCCCGCTGGTGGCCTGAGCCCCGCAGGACAGGGAGGAAAGACAAGAGCATGACCGACACGTTGCATCCGGGGATGTTCCCCGAAGCGTTTCGCGACGTCGCCCATCTGGAAGAGTTCATGTCCACGCCGACGGCCGAGGTGGTGGCCGATCTGGCAGCGGTGGAGGGCGACATCATCATCCTCGGCGTCGCCGGCAAGATCGGCGTGACGCTGGCGCGCATGGCCAAACGTGCCGCCCCCGACAAGCGGGTGATCGGCGTGTCGCGCTTTTCAGAACCGGGTGTCGAAGAACGGCTGCAGGCCGCCGGCGTCGAGACCGTCCGCTGCGACCTGCTGGACCGCGACGCGGTGAACGCGCTGCCGAAGCTGCCCAATGTCATCTACATGGCCGGGCTCAAGTTCGACACCGGCGGGCGCGAGGATTTCCTGTGGGCGATGAACACGCTGGCGCCCGCGATCTGTGCCGAGGCGTTCAAGGGCAGCCGGATCGTCTCCTTTTCCACGATCCACGTCTATCCCTGGACCAACCCGCTGCACGGCGGGGTGACCGAGGCAAGCCCGCCCATGGCGCGGCCGGGCGAATACGCCAACTCGGTCGTGGGGCGCGAACGGACGTTCCAGTATTTCTCGCGGCTGCACGGCACGCCGGGGCGGCTGCTGCGCTTCGTCTATGCCATCGACCCGCGTTACGGGGTGATGCAGGAGGTGGCAGCCTGGGTGAAGGCCGGCCGGCCGGTGCCGCTGGCGACCGGGCACGTGAACGTCATGTGGCAGGGCGACGCGAACGCCCAGTTCCTGCGGATGCTGCGCCACTGCGACGTGCCCGCCAGCCCGATCAACATCGGCGGGCCGGAAACGGTTTCGGTGCGCCAGCTGGCACTTCGCTTCGGCGAGATCCTGGGGGTCGAGCCGCAGTTCGAGGGGACCGAGGCCGACCATTGCCTGCTGGTCAACTGTGACCGCGCCAACGGCCTGCTCGGCAATCCGCTGGTGCCGATGGACACGATGATCCGCTGGGTCGCCGACTGGGTCCGCCATGACCGGCCGATCCACGGCAAGCCCAGCAAGTTCCACGTCCGCTCCGGCAGCTTCTGAGGGGGCGGGGAATGGGCCGATACCGACATTACCTTTACGCCATCCTCGCCCATGTCGCCTTCGTGCTGATCTGGCATTTCACGGTCGTCTGGTCGGGGGTGCCGAAGTTCATCATGCCCACCCCGCTCGATGCGGTGAAGGAACTGTTCGAGCCGCACTACAACTGGGGCAAGCACACATGGGTCACGACGCTTGAGGTGTTCGGCGGCTTCGGCCTCGCGGCGGTCGTGGGGGTGGCCACGGCGGTGCTGTTCGTCTGGCTGCCCGGCGCCAATGCCGCGCTGATGCCGCTGCTGGTGACGCTGAACATGGTGCCCAAGGTGGCGATGGCGCCTCTGTTCGTGATCTGGCTCGGCTTCGGCATCGTGCCCAACATGGTGATCGCCTTCACCATCTGTTTCTTTCCCATCGTGCTGACCACCTATCGCGGCCTCATGGAGGTCGAGCCCGAGCTGATCAACCTGGTGAAGTCCGTCCGTGCCAACCGCTGGCAGATCTTCACCAAGATCCAGCTTCCGGGGTCGCTGCCCTATCTCTTCTCCGGGATGAAGGTGGCCGCGGTGCTGGCGGTGGCCGGCGCCATCGTAGGCGAGTTCATCGCCTCGGACCGGGGGCTGGGGAACCTGCTGCTGATCCAGCAGAACATGCTCAACACCGGCGCGATGGTGATGGCGCTGATCCTGATCACGCTGATCGGCACGGCGCTCTATGGCCTCGTGCTGGCCCTCGAATGGTTCTTCGTCACCCGCAAGGAGGTGGCGAAATGACCGAGCCATTCATCCGCATCGAGAACCTGCGCAAGGTGTTCCGCGTCTCGGGCCGCGACCTTGTGGCGGTGCAGGACGTGACGCTGGACGTGCACGAGGGCGAGCTTGTCTCGATCGTCGGGCCGTCGGGCTGCGGCAAGTCGACCATCCTGTCGATCCTGTCGGGGTTGATCCCGTCCGACGGCGGCAGCGTCCGCATCGGCAACCCGCAAAGCCCCTTCACCCCCGGCCGCGACATCGGCATGGTGTTCCAGAAGGCGCTTTTGCTGAAATGGCGCACCATCCTCGACAACGTCATGCTGCCGGCCGAGATCCTCGGCCTGCCGCAGCGCCAGACGCGCGAGCGGGCGCGCGACCTGCTGCAACTGGTGGGCCTGGGCGATTTCGTCGAGGCCTATCCGCAGCAGTTGTCGGGAGGCATGCAGCAGCGCGCCGCCATCGCGCGGGCCCTCGTCCATGACCCCAAGCTGATCCTGATGGACGAGCCCTTCGGCGCGCTGGACGCGCTGACGCGCGAGAAGATGAACCTCGAGCTGCTGCGCATCTGGCGCGAGAGCCGCAAGACCATCCTGTTCGTCACCCACGGCATCCACGAGGCCGTGTTCCTGGGCAGCCAGGTCGCGGTGATGACCGCCGGTCCGGCCCGCATGGCCGACCATTTCCGCATCGACCTGCCGGAGCCGCGGCAGCTCGACGTCAAGACCACCGAAGCGTTCGGGGCCTACGCCCGGCGCATCTACGGGCTGCTCGGCCTGAGCTGAGGCCCGGCAGCCATTCACAGGGAGGAGGAACGACCATGAAGACCCGACACATCCTGCTGGCTGGCGCCACCGCGCTGGCACTTGCACCTGCGACGGCGGGGGCGAGCAACATCAGCCTCCAGTTGAACTGGAACGCCGGCGGCGACCATGCGCCCGTCTACTACGCGCTGTCGCAGGGCTGGTATGCGGCGGCCGGCGTGACGCTGGAAATCCGCCAGGGCTCGGGCTCGGGCATGGCGGCGCAGGCGGTCACCCTCGGGCAGGCCGACATCGCCATCATCGACACGCCCACGGCGCTGCAGTTCATCGGGCAGGGTTCGCCGATCACGGGCATTTTCGTTGCCTACAACGACTCGCCCTACGGCATCTACTGGAAGCGCTCCTCGGGCATCGCCGAGCCCGCCGACCTGGTCGGCCGGCGGCTGGGCGCGCCCGCCTTCGATGCGGCGCGGCAGATGTGGGTTCCCATTGCCGGGGCTCTGGGCATCGACCCCGACAGCGTGGAATGGGTCAACATCCAGCCCACCGCCAAGGTGGCCGCGCTGCAGTCGGGCACCATCGACGCAACGACGCATTTCTATTCGGTCCACTTCGTCTATACCGACGTCTTCGGTGACGATCTGGGCTATGTGCTGCTGCGCGACACCGGGCTGAACCCCTACGGTCTGGCCTATTTCGCCAACAACGACGCGATGGAGGCCAAAGCCGAGACGATGGCGGCCATGGTGCAGGTGACGCAGCGCGCCTTCGCCTTCTGCCTCGAGACGCCCGAGCCCTGCGCCGAGGCGCTGTCGCGGGCGGTCAGCATGCGTCCCTCGGACGCGCTGCGCGAGCTGGAGTATGCGGGCCGGGTGATGCCGGGGACCGACAATCCGCACGCCGTGGGCGCCTGGGATGCAGATCGCATGCGGCAGTCCTACGAGATGGTCGAGGCATCCTTCGACATCGAACCGTTCGATCCCGACACCGCCTTCACCAACCGCTTCATCGACGAGGGCATCTCCTACCCGACCCAGTGACCGGAAGCGGGGACGCGCCCTGCCGCCGGTCGCGTCCCCCCTTTTTCACGCAGACCCGTCCGGCCCCGCGACCCGGGCCGGATCGACCGGGGCACCGGCGGGTCTGCCTGCCGTCATCCGGGCCTTGCGCCCTGCGGCGGGACACTCCGGGATGGCAGGCGCCGATCAATGCCGACGCATCGAAACCCGGTCGCGCCGGGGGCCGCCGATCCCCCCACGCGACGGCCGCCCCCCCTTTCGAAGCCCCGGTGATGTGAGCCCCGGCCGGCCGCATGGAACGTCAGACCGGAAATATCCGGCCCGCGGCCATTGCCAGGACCGACAAAAGACCGACAAGCCCCAGAAAGACGTGAAGCCCCCTGCGATTTGGCAGCGGGGCGGGCGCCCGGCAGTATCCGCAACGGTGCGATCCGAACCTCATCCTGTGACCGCATATCCTGCAGGAAAAAACCCGCAACACCCGCCTGTTCGAAATCGCCTGTCGTGACATCAGCCGCCCTGGTCATTTCCCGCCGAAACGTTCGAGGATCACGGGCGCGCCTATCTCGGGCACCCAGAAACGGTCATGGAAACCGCGTATTCGGGAACAACGCCATTCCACACGACCGCCAAGACAAGCATAAAGCCGCCCCCCGCACGGGACGACCCGGCAAGCCCGCATCTTCCGATAGACCTCGACCTCCTTGGGGAAAGCGCTGCGACAATGCGGAGCAGTTCGCCCGGACATGACGGCGTCAACAGACTCGAAACGCAGTTTTCCCATGAACGCCGCAAAACCGCGCCCGACATCGAACGGGGCGCTTTTCGCGGCTCATGGCGCTAGGTTCCATGTGGCGCGACCGCCCATTCAGTCGGTCGTAAACGACAGCTACGCCTATCGCCTGTCCAGCTCGAAATGATAATACAGCCCCGCATTGCATGCAGAGAACTGCGGCGTGTAGCCGCCGGCCCGTCCCCGAAGCTGAACGGGAAAGCGATCGACGACGGAGATCGCCCTTGCGCAGGCGTCGAGATACCCGAGCCGGACATAACGGTTCCCGGAAGTTCGCAACACCCCGTATGCCCGGTGCATGGCGTTGAGAACATGCTGGTGGCTGTCGCAATTCACGGTCGAGCCGCAGTCGAGCTGGATGAACCTGTCGAATTCCGATCTGGAAACCGCGCCGCGAAAGAGCGGGCCGGCCAGCCGAAGCTCGCATTCGCGCGCGACCTTTTCCGAATAGGCGCTCACCCTTTCCCTGACGCGATGCGACGGCTCCATGCGAATCTGCAATTCCTGCCGGCGAAACAGCGAGGCATTGATGCAGAAAGCCGAATCGATATCGATGATCCCGCAATGAACCTTGTCGGCCACCTCACCGATCGGGGAGAGCGAGAACGTCGCGGCGGTCCGCTCGACAAAACGCGGCCAGGACCCGTCGCAGACGCCGAGCGCCTTGCAGGACAGGTCCATCTTTTCGTAACCGCCGGCGTGCCCGATCACGACATAGTCGATGTCACGATGCATGTCCGGATGCAGATCGACAACGAGCTTTCCATCCGCCGTGACGCCGTCGCTCGCCCAGCGCACGCCGACGGGTTCTCCGCGCCTGCAGTACACGAACCCCTCGAAGCGGTCCGAGCGGCCGGCCATCAGAAACCTCGTGTAGAAATCCCCGTAATCGGTCCAGCCCCCGTGTTCCTCGCAATGGTAATCATGCGATTCAAGGGCCGCGATCGCCTTGGCAGCGCCGCCGTCGAGAAAACCCGCGAAGATTTCGCTCCACTCCTGCCCGGCAGCGGGCGAAGCGATGGCGGCCCAGACAATCAGGATCGTGTGGAAGATCGATCGCGGCATGATCCGGTCCTTTTCCTTCGGCCCGGCGTCCTGAGGGGACGCCCGACCATCTACTTGCAGGGGGCTTGCCCGTCGGCAACGTATCCTTGGCAGGCTGATCCGATATTGGGCCGGCCTGTCGCCACTTTCGGGGCAGGTCAGTGATCGAAAGACCGCGATATCTGCGAACGAGACCGCGACCGGTGCGGATCATCGGGGCCAGAGAGGCGGCGGGTCGCGCCGGGCGATCCGGCAGCCGAGCATGATCAGGTTTCGGCAGGCCCACCCGCATCAACCGAGTGTGTTTTATGGCAGGGCGCTCCCCGGGCCGGAGATCGACTTCCCTAAGCGCCGCCGCCTGCCATGCCGCCCCGTCCGCGCGGTATCAGGATGTCGCGGACGGTGCCGCGCAGCCACTGGTGGGCGGGTTCGCTGCTGTGGCGCCGGTGCCAGATCATGCACAACAGCGGCGAAGCGATGGCCACCGGCGGCGCGTGGACGGCGACGCCGCAGGCATCGGCGCGGCGTTCGGCAAGGTCGCGGGGCAGCAGGGCGATCATGTCGGTGGCGGCGACAACCTGAAGGACGCCCTCGAACACCGGCAGCGACATGACCACGCGGCGCGACCGCCCCTCGCGGGCCAATGCGACATCGCCGAGGCCGTGAAAATGCCCGTCGGGCGAGCACAGCACATGATCGAGGGCACAGAACAGCTCAATCGGGACCACATCGCCGGGGCCGACGCCGGCCTTGGCCAGGGCCGGATGGCCGTGGCGCGCGATCACGGCGAACTCGGCGTGAAACAGCGCCTCGTGCGCGATCCACGCCGGGAACGGGCGTTCCGGCAGCAGGGCGAGGTCGACGTTGCGGCCCTCGAGCGCATGGACATAGTTGTCGGGAACCAGATCGAGCAGTTGCACCCGCACGCCCGGTGCCTGCCGTTGCAGCCTTGCGCCGAGGGCAGGCATCAGCATCACCGCAAAGAAATCCGTGCCGGAAATCCGGAAATCCAGTTGTGCCCGTGCCGGATCGAATTCCCGGGGGCCGGCAAGCACGCCCTCGAGGTCTTCCAGCACCGCCCTGACCGGCTCTTCCAGCCCGGCGGCAAAGCCGGTGGGCACAAGCCCCTGCCCCTGGCGGACGAAAAGCGGATCGCCCAGGGCATGGCGCAATCGGCCCAGCGCCGCCGAGACCGCCGGCTGCGACAGCCCGAGCCTGCGGCCCGCGCCGACCGTGGAACCTTCGCGCAGCAACGCGTCGAGCACCCGCAAGAGGTTGAGATCGAAGGTGGAAAGATTTGTCACGCAAATAGTGTAAATCAGATCAATCGATTTTACAAATCATACGGCGCTGCGCAGGATCGATGGGCGGCGTCCCCGGTGCGATGCCTGCGCCGGCGCAGGACCACGGGGGACGACGCCCCATCGGAACGGAGGAGACACCGATGCCCCTGAAACCCCTTTCGCTTGCCGCCGCCTGCCTTGCGCTCGCCTCGCCCGCAGCGGCCGGCGGACTGTCCCATCTGCCGCTCCTGTCCGAGATCGCCCCGGATGCCGTGGCGATCAGCCCGCATGTGCCGCAGATGGGCGCGCATTGGGCAGAGCCGGCGAACCTGCCGCTGGGCCCGATCTATTGCGAGATCGACGGTCGGGTGGTTTGCGTTGAATACATGTTCCTCGCCAGCCAGCTTGCGTCGGGGGTCGACTGGACCGGCATCGCGACGGGGATGGACACGCCGCCCATCACCCGCATCGACATGGAGTACAAGCCCGAGGGCGTCGGCCCGTTCCAGGAGCCGCTGTATCAACTCCACATCTACTTCGCCGAAAGCGACGTGCTGGCCGCGCACTGAGCCGACAGGCGACCGCAGCGACGGGAAGCGGGACATGAGCCACCCCATGCATGACCTTACCGGCCGGCGCGCGCTGTTCGTCGGCGGAAGCTCGGGCATGGGGCTTGCGTCGGCGCGGCTGTTCGCCGGCCTCGGGGCGGAGGTGATCCTGGCCGGCCGATCCGCCCGGCGGCTCGAGGTCGCGCGGCGGTCGCTTGGCGCGGCCGGCGGGGCCGCGACGCTGGCCTTCGACATCACCAAGCCGGGGCAGGTCGAGCGGGCGCTGTCGCGGCTGCCGGCGGGCGGGATCGACCACCTTGTCATCACCGCCGCCGCCGTCACGCACGGTCCCTTCGCCGAACAGCCGGTGCAAGCCGTGCGCGCGATGTTCGACTCCAAGTTCTGGGGTGCCTACGGGCTGGTCCGTGCCGCGCTGCCGCACCTGCGCGACGGTGGCGCGGTCATCCTGTTCTCGGGGGTGCTCAGCCGCCGTCCCGGCCTCAACTGTGCGGCGCTGGGGGCGGCATGCGCGGCGGTGGAAGCGCTGGCGCGGGGCCTTGCCCTTGAACTCGGGCCGCGGCTGCGGGTCAACTGCATCGCGCCGGGCATGGTCCGGACCGAACTGCACGACCGCGTCCCGCCCGAGCGGCGCGCGGCGATGTTCGCCGCGACCGGCACGTCACTTCCGGTCGGACGCATCGGCACCCCGGACGAGGTCGCCGCGGCGGTGCTGCTCGCGGCAACGAACGGGTACATGACGGGACATGTCCTGGACGTCGACGGCGGCCACATGGTGCGCCAGTACGCAACCCGCTAGCCGCAGGAACGGGCGCCCCCCCCGGCCGGACGACAAGGCACGATGCCTCCCCGTCGCCGTGCAGCCCGCCTGTCGCGGCGGGCTGCACCTGTCCCCGGTCAGGTCGGGGCGATTACTGCGAATTCAGGATCCAGAAGTCCTGCCAGTCCTGAAGCCGGTCGAAATCCTCCCCGGCCGTCGCGGCGTTGGCCACATGCAGCTGGTCAAGGAAGTTGATCACGCCCGAGCGCTCCATCGCCGGCATCGGCACGGTGGAGTTGGACGAGATCTTGCCGTCCTCGAGTTGCGGCAGCATCCCCTCCTCGGTCATCATGAAGCGCGAGAACAGCTTGGCGGCGTTCGGGTGTTGCGTGCCCGCGGCGATGATCGCCACGCGCGGCGCAAGCTGGCCGACATAGGGCTTCAACCCGTCGCAGATCGCCAGCCGATAGCCGTCACGCTCGGCATGGCGGAAGATGGCCGAGCTGAGGAAGCCGATATAGGGCTCGTCAGCGGTGCCGGCGCCGACGACCGGGCCGACGTTCGAATCCCCGCGCACGATGTTGAGGTTGTTTCCGGCCAGCCGCTTGACCCATTCCGCCGTGGCGCTGGCCTCGGACGTTTCCAGCGGGCGGCCGAAATACGCCTCGTAGGCGGCAGCCATCTTGTCGTCCGAGTGGGTCTCGATCTGGTTGAACCAGAACAGGGTCTCGTTGCGCAGCAGCGGGTCGGGGATCGAGACGCGCCCGCGCCATTCCGGCTCGGTCAGGGCCCAGAAATTGTCCACCGGGCAGCCGTCGGGGTGGACATCGGGGTTGTAGACCCACAGCCACGGGTTGTTGGAGGTCAGCGTCGGGTTCTGGAACTCGGCCGGGACCACGTCGGCAAAGTCGGGCGGCATCCAGCTGACGGCCACGCCCTGCGGGATAAGCTGGGTGACCACGGCGGGCATGTTGCTCATGTTGAAGACGTCGGTCTGGACGTTGCCGGCGGCCGCCTCGCGCAGCAGGATCTGCTCCTGCTCCTGCGCGGCCATGCGCACGCCGACGGCCGCGATGCCGTACTTGGCGGTGAAGGCCTCGGCCATGGCGACGATCTGGCCGGTGGCATCGATCACGGTGATCGGGCCTTCCTGCTGCGCCAGTTCGACCAGACGCTCATAGGAATACTCGGCATCCGGCAGGCCGAGGCCGGTTTCGGCCGCGACGGCGGTCGGCGCACCGGACACCGCCAGCACGAGGGCCAGCGCGGTTCCGGATTGCAGCATGGTGAAAGGTCTCATGATCTCACTCTCCTCCTTGGTTGAGATGCTTGGCTCAGGCGGGACGGGCCGGTTCCGGCGCGGCATCGATCCGCGCTCCGTCCGCGTCGAACAGGTGCAGGTCGCGCGCGCCCAGCGAGACCCGGACGGCCGTGCCCGCGGCCAGGCCCGGCGCCGAGGCGGCGATGGCGAAAAGGCGCGCGCCCCCGGCCGAAAGCTCGATGATCCAGTTTCCGCCGGTGGGCAGCACGTCGACCACCGTGCAGGCCAGGGCCGCGGGGCCGGGTTCGGCCGGCGCGGTGGCGGGCTGCTGCGCGGGTGCGATCCGCAGGGCTTCGGGGCGGATGCCGACGCTGCTCACGCCCGGCGGCGCCCCCAGGTCGTTCAGCGCCGTCACCATCCAGCGTTGCAGCGCGTCGGCGGCCTCGTCTGCCCCCGGCACCGCGATGATGTTGATCGGCAGGGAGCCCACGAATTCGGCGACAAAGCGGTTGGCGGGCCGTTCATAGATATCGTCCGGGGTGCCGAGTTGCTGCAGCTCGCCCTGGCTCATCACCGCGATCTTGGTGGCCAGCGTCATCGCCTCCCACTGGTCATGCGTGACAAAGACGATGGTGGCGCCGATCTCGCGATGGATGCGCTTCAACTCTGCCCGCATCTCGAGGCGCAGCTTGGCGTCGAGGTTCGAAAGCGGCTCGTCCAGCAGGATGATGCCCGGCTTGAGCGCCAGCATCCGGGCCAGCGCGACGCGTTGCTGCTGGCCGCCCGACAACTGGTTGGGGTAACGGTCGGCGTACTGGACGATGGCCAGCTTGGTCATCACCTCGTCGGCGGTCCGCCGGCGTTCGGCCGAGGGCACGTTGTGCAGCTTCAGCCCGAACTCGATGTTGTCGCGCACGCTCATGTGCGGCCACAGCGCATAGCTTTGAAACACCAGCCCAAGCCCGCGCCGCTCGGCCGGCACGCAGATGCCCTCGGGCACCGAGACGACGGTGCGGCCGCCCAGTTCGATCCGCCCGGCGGTCGGGTGCTCCAGCCCCGCCAGCATCCGCAACGTCGTCGTCTTGCCGCAGCCCGAGGGGCCGAGCAGGCACAGGAACTCGCCGTCGTCGATGTCGAGGGTCAGCTCCTCGACCGCCTTCGGCCCGGTGCGGGAGTAGGCCTTTTCGATGCCTTCCAGGCGTATCCCGGCCATCATCTTCCTCCCAATCCGTCGGAAAGCTTGCTTCTGGTGAGTTTCTGCGCCCCCAGCGTGCCGAAGAAGGCGATCACGCAGATCATCAGCACCACCGCGTTCGACGCCTGGGTGTAGCCGTTGTCGACAAGGCGGATCGCGTAGGTGGTCAGCAGGTCGGTGCCCGGTACGGCCAGCACCACCACAAGGCTGAGGCCCTTGATCCCCGAGATGAAGGGCAGCATCACGCCGGCCACCAGCGCGCCCTTCTGGATCGGGATCACCACCGCGGTCAGCCGCCGCCACCAGCCCGCCCCGGCGATGCGCGCGGCCTCTTCCGGGTCCTTGCCCAGCTGCATCATCGCCGAGATGCCGGCGCGCGAGGCAAACGGCATCTGGTCGGCCATGATTGCCAGCACGAGGATGATGTAGGTGCCGTAAAGCGCCGGAAGCGGGCCCCGCGGGACGGCGAACATCGACAGATAGGCCGCGGCAAAGGCGATGCCGGGCACCAGATAGGGCAGGAAGGTGATCTGCCGCAGCAGCACCGCCACGCTGCCCATCGGCGCGCGCGCCACCGCATAGCCCGTCAGCAGCCCCAGCAGCCCCGCCCCCAGCGACGCCGTACCCACCACCCACAACGAGTTCCAGGTGGCGTTCCAGAACTCGGGCGTGATCAGGATGCCCTGGCGCAGCGCGGTCGTGCCCAGGTCGGTGCCGATCCAGTAGGCGAAGGTGAAGTTCTCGAGGGTGAAGACGCCGGGGCGGATCATCACCGTGGTCAGCGCCAGCGCGATCAGCGGGATCGCCGCGCTGACCAGGAAGACGAACATCGCCCAGCCGCTGGCCAGAGGCCCCCAGCGGCCAAGGTCGGTGATCCGGTCCATCGACCCCTTGGAGCCGATGGTCTGGAACCGACCCGCCTCGCGCAGGAGGCGCATGTCGATCAGGATCGAGATCACCCCGAACAGCACGATCGTGCCCGCCAGCACCGCCGACATCCCTGCCTGGCTGGTGCTGATCGCCCGGAACAGCGAGGTCGCCAGGACGTTGTAGTTCACCGGCACGCCCAGGATGTAGGCCACGCCGAAATCGCCCAGCGCCTTGGCGAAGATCAGGGTCGAGGCCGACACGAGCGAAGGCAGCATCATGGGCAGGATGATCTTGCGGGTGATCGTGGCGCGGCTTGCGCCCATGATCCGCGCTGCGTCCTCCAGTTGCGCATCGAACATCCGCAGCGCGTTGCCGAACAGCAGGATCACGAAGGGCGCGTAGTGCAGCGCCAGGATCAGCGTGATCGGGAACTGCCCGTAGGCCAGCCAGTCGGGCGGGTTGAAGCCGAAGCTTTCCATCCAGCTGGGGGTGCCGCCGGTGGTGCGGTTGCTGAACAGCGTCGTCCAGGCCAGCGCGAAGGTCCAGCTGGGCAGCATGTAGGGCACGATCAGCGCGGTCGAGTACCACGACTTGCCGGGCAGGTTCGTCCGGCTCAGCAGCCAGCCCAGCGGCGCGCCCACCAGCAGCGCCAGGGCGATGGCGCCGATCGCGACCTGCGCGGTGTTCATCAGCGGGCGCCAGAAGATCGCCTGCGAGATCGGCGACATCGTCGCCCGTTCGAGGTAGTAGGTGGTGAAGCTGCCTTCCGGCAGGCCGGTCCGCCGCACCTCGGGGAAATGGACCCGCACCGCGTCGCCCAGCAGCAGCAGGATCGGCCCGGCGATCAGGTAGGCGAACAGCACCAGCAGCGCCAGCGCAAGAAACGTGGTCGGATCGGTCGCCCGCGTCCGCAGCCAGAACCGCCACGATCCGGCGGTGCGGCGCGCGGATGCCGTCGGGGACGGTGACGGGGCGGCTTTTGCAGAGGGTCGATGGGCCATCGTCTGCCTGCTGGATCCGGGTTGCGGTCGGTCGTGGGCGGGTCGGGCGGGTCAGTCGAACACGACGCCGACCTGGTCGAGAACGTCGCGCACGACCTGCCAGTCGGCGCGGTAGTCGAGCGGCAGGAAACGGTCGTCGCCGTTGAACTCGCTGCTCATCTCGGGCGGAAAGGCGAAGGAGAAGAAGCACTCGCGCAGCCGCTCGGCCAGATCGGGGGCAAGGTTGTGGGCGTGCACGAAGGACGAGGTGGGAAACAGCGCGCTCTCGTAGATCACCCGAAGGCTGTCCTGCGGAACGATCCC
>Ga0213835_101042_pt1 | contig 19619 bp, 18 predicted proteins | sample SWPATP01_FD_160576 | JGI IMG/M metagenome (GOLD analysis project Ga0213835, IMG submission 160576) | Coastal seawater microbial communities from Marineland, Florida, United States - SWPA TP0 #1 | ecosystem: Environmental > Aquatic > Marine > Coastal | place: USA: Florida | collected 2016-08-05 | reverse complement strand
GGCGCGGGCTCGAGCCCCTCCGAGAGCGGGATGCGCAACGCGTGCAGCGTGACGCGGGCCGACATGGGTTCCTGCAGCGTCGGGATCGTCCCCCGCTCCACACCCAGCGCCGCCGCGACCGCCTGCACCGTGCGATCGTCCATCGCCGTGCGCGCCTCGAGCCCGGCGAGTTCGAACGCATCGGCGCGCACCGAGCCGCCGATCGTCACCTGGTGCGCGCCGCTCCACGCGCGCCCGGTGAAGACCAGCGGCGCGTGCTCGTTCGGCCCGAACTCGAACGTCACGTGCGACCGCTCCCCCGCCGCCGCGAGCCAAGCCGCGGGCAGATCCGGGCCCGGCGTCCCGTCCTCGTTCATGGCCTGCGCCGGCAGCAACGCCGCGACCAACGCCTTGGGCACGTTCGACACCTGCACCTTGCCCCGCGCGCCGAGCGCAAGCGGATCGAGCTCGTGCGCCTCGCTCAACATCGATTGCAAAGCCGTGAGCGCCCCGGGCGCGCTCAGCTCCACCACACTCTCGATCGTCTCGCCGGCTCGCGTGGTCGAGAGGCGCAGACGCGTCTCCACGCCCTCGCCCCCCTTGGCGGCAAAGCTCACGCGCGCGAGCGATACGCCCACCTCGCCGAGTGCCTCCAGCGCCCCGCCCTCGACGCCCGCGATCGTGCCCTCGCGCAGGATCACGTCCGCGCTCAGCGTCAGCGAGCCGAGGTCCGCGCCGTGCTCGGCCGAGATCGGCAGGCGCAGCCCCGTCACCCGCACGTCCAGCACGCCGGCGCGCTGAAATTCGATCGGCAGATCCAACTCAGCAAGCAGCGGGCGCAGCGCGTCGAGCCCCTCGGCGTACACCGTCGTCGGCTGCGCGCCCGAGCGCAGCACGCCGCGCTCGAAGACCAGCGGCACCGCGATCCGCAATCGCTCGCCCGTCACGTCCAGACGAGCCGCTAGGTTCGGCTCTTCCTCCGAGCCGCCCGCCGTCGCCGTCAGACGCAGCGCCGCGCCCGGGCCCAGCAGCGCCGCCGCGTCCACGCCCATCCCGCTCAGCACCAGCGCCGCCGCCGGCGTTGCGCGCGGCGCCTCAGCCAGCAGCTCCAGCACCGGCGACGACGACATCAACCCCCGAGCCGTCGCGTTCACGCGAACGTCACCCAGCGCGTGCCCGTCCACCGCGCCGCCCGCGCGCGCCACCAGGCGCACGTCTCCCCCAACGCCCTGATCCCCGCCCGCGTCGATCGAGACCGACGCGCCCGAGAGCTCAAGGCGCGTCCAGCGCGCGCCCCCCTCGCTTGTCTCGTCTTCGCTCGCCAGGCGCAGCGACAGATCGCCCAGCGCGGCGTTCGCGCGCACGCGCACCGAGGGCCCAAGATCGCTCGGCGCCACGGCTTCCGACGCGCCGCTCAGCGCCGCCGCCGCGTGCGCCGCGACGTCACCCACCCGGTCCAGGCGCACCTCGAGCGCATCGACGCGCACGTCGACCCCCGCGAGCCGATCAACCTCCAGCCCACTCGCACGCAGCGCCGGCACCAGCACCGGCGCCGACTCGGGCGCGCTCACCACCAGCGCACGCTCGGCACGCAGCAACCCGTTGCGCAGCGCGAACGCACCGTCCAGCGAAACATCCGGTGTTTCCAGCGTCATCGAGAGTTGCACGACCAGGCGAGCGGGATCGGTCACCACCAGCCCGTCGGCTTCGGACCAGCCCTCCGCCTCGCCCTCGATGCGCCATCGTCCTTCCCACGCCGAGCCGGAGCCGCGCCCGTTGATCGCGCCGTCGAAGAACAGGCTCGCCTTCTCACCCACGCCCATCGCGACGCGTCCGCGCCGGATCTCGACGCTCAGTCCCTCCAATTCGCCCCCGGTGACCTCGTGCAGCGCCGGGTCGTCGTAGCGCACGCGCAGCCCGTCGAGCACAAGAGCCGCACGAAGCCCCGCGGGCAGACGCACCTCGACGGGCTCACCCTTCGGCGGCGTTCCCGTGGGCGCGGGCGTCGTGCCCGGCGTGGTCGTGGGGGGGGTGGGCGTGGTGGTCGGCGCACGCGGCGTGGGCGCGGGTGCGCTCGCCGTTGTGCCGATCGCGCGGTCGAAGCTGTTCCGCCCCTCCGCGTCCACGCGCACCGTGACCTCGCCGCTGAGGCGCAGCTCGCCCAGGTCCATCCCGCTCAGCACGAGCCCGGCCAGCCCCTTGCTGGTTTCCATCGAGAGGTTCGCGACGACCGACCCGTCCGGCTCGGTCAGGCGCACGCCACGCACGCGCAGCGGCCCGAACCACCGCAGCTCCACCCGGTCCACACCCACATCGCCCGCGATCGCCCCCGAACCACCGCTCGCGATCGCCGAGCGCACAAACCCGCCCGCGATCGTCGGCAGCAGCGCCACCCCCAGCCCGAGCAGCAGCACCACCGCCAACAGCCCCACCAGCACCACGCGACGCACCCGCCGCCCACGCGTCTTCCCCGCCATGGCACACCCTCCAGCCCCGCAATACGCCCCGCAACACAGAAGGATACCGCCCGCGCAAGCCCCCACCCGGCACCCGCGCATCCCAAGGCTTCAACCGGGCCCGCCGAGCCTCGGTCGCACCGGGCGCGTCACACCCCGGTCACGCATCCTGCCCACCAGCCCGGATTCGCCCGGGAAACACCCTTCCAAACGCAACGCCGCCCGGGCATCATCCCGGGCGGCGTCAGAAATCCGTGTTTGGTGGTTGGGGCGGACGCGAGCCGGCTCAGACCTCGTCGGCCTTGGCGATCTGCCATTCTTCCAGGTTGATCGGCGCCTGACGACCGAAGATCGTGACGAGGACGGTGACCTCGCCCTTCTCCGGGTGCAGCTCGTCGATCGTGCCCTCGTAGTTCTCGAACGGGCCTTCCTTGATGATGACGTGCTCGCCCTTCTCGAAGACCATCCGGACGATCGGCTCCTCCTCGGGGCGCTTCGAGTCGCGGAGCATCTTCTCGATCTCGTGCTCCTGCATCGGCGTCGGGCGACCGGCCGTCCCGACGAAGTCGCCCACGCCCGTGGTTTCCTTGATCAGGAAGAACACGTCCTGCGGGATGCGCCCGTCGTCCTCCAGGCGCATCTCGACGAAGACGTACCCCGGGTAGAGCTTGGTCTCGGTGATCTTCTGCTTGCCGCCCTTGATCGTCTTGGTCTTCTCGGTCGGCACGAGAATCCGGCTCACCAGGTGCGTCATGTTCTCGATCTGCACCTTGCGAAGCAGCGTCTCGCGGACCGAGTTCTCCTTGTTGCTCGCGACGCGAAGGACGAACCAGTTCATCCCCTCGTGACGGATCGGCTCGTCGGCCGCGATCAGGTCGGACTTCTCATCCGGCTTGCCGTCGAGAGCTCCGGGCGCGTTCTTGCTGTCCTGTGTGTCCTGCATCGCGATCACGCACCTTTCCCAACCCCGAACCACGCCATCGAAAGAGACCGCCCCGATTCCCGCCCCCGCTCAGCCCGAATCAGCGCTCCAGCACGCCCATCGTCGAGAAGACCGTGCTGAACCCGTAGTCGATCACGAACAGCACCGCCGCGATCAGGAACGTCGCGACGACCACCACGATCGTCGAGCCCGTCACCTCGCGCCGCGTCGACCAGTTGACCTTCTTCATCTCGCCGTCGGTCGCGATCAGGAAGTCCACCGTCTTCGGCTTCACGCCCACCAGCCAGTACACAAGACCAGCGCCCACCAGCAGCACCAGCCCCGCGCCCGCGGCTTGCAGGTAGGTCGGCTCAAAAATCGGCACGCCCCGGGCGCTGCGAAGACGAGCCGACCACACACCGGCGCCATCCCCCGCGCGCACCGTGTCGGCCGCCGACACCTCTGCCCCCGCCTCGATGATCGAGACAGAGCCCAGCACCAGCGTTCCCGCCCCGCGCGTCCCCGGCGTCCAGCCCTGCACCACCGCCGAACCGAGTTCGATTACCTCGGCCCCGCCGGTGTCCAGCAGGCGCACCGTCTCCCCAGCCGCCGGCACGCGGTCCGCGCTCACGCCCGCAACGTCCACGTTCCACGTCGGCGTCGGGAGGCGCACCAGCTCAAGCTGCTGCCACGCCCAGCCCGCGCCCGCCAGAACGAGCACGCCCACGAACACCGCCGTCATCGTCCGAACCCAGTACCCCTGGCTCGGCTTGTAGATCAGGCTCATCGCACCGCCTCTTCCGCCAGACCCCGACGATCAGTCTCGCCGAACACCCGGCTCAAACTCGATCAACACGCCAAGAGGGACTCGAACCCCCAACCTGCTGATTTGGAATCAGCTGCTCTACCAATTGAGCTATTGGCGTAGGGGAGGCAATAGGGGTTAGGCATTGAGCACGAGGCAATAGGTTCTGAGGACGCTTCAGGTTGCTCGGAAGCGGGCGAACCCGCTGGCCGCTGCCGCCGAGAGCGGAGAGGAACATCCGATCCCCTCGCCCTCTCCCCATCCCTCTGCCCTCGTGCCTAGTCCCCATTGCCTGGTGCCTTCTCACTTCCGCTTAATCTTGTGCAACGTGTGCTTCCGCAGCCTCGGGCTGAACTTGTTGAAGCCTTCTTTGAGCTTCTCGTCGATACCGCCCTTGACGTTGATGGAGGTCCGGTAGTTCAGGTCACCGCACTCGGTGCACTGGAGCCAGACGAACTCCCGGGCCGCTGCTTTCTTCTTTGCCATTGGGTCGCTCCGATTCCACGCCTACAGGGGCGTCCGTTCCGAAAGCCGGCCCGCGGGGCGTTCCCCCGCGGGCCGGACGTGTGTTTTTCTGCCGCCCAAGCCCGGACAAACCCGTCCGAAGCCCCGGCGTCTTCACCGAGCGGGGCGGTCCCTTACTCGATGATCTCCGTCACCGTGCCCGAGCCGATCGTCCGACCGCCCTCGCGGACGGCGAACCGCAGACCCGGCTCGATCGCGACCGGCTTGTCGACCAGGTCGACCTCGATCTCGACGTTGTCGCCCGGCATGCACATCTCGGCCCCGCCCAGGAGCTTCACGCTCCCGGTCACGTCCGTCGTCCGCATGTAGAACTGCGGGCGGTACCCGGCGAAGAACGGCGTGTGACGACCGCCCTCGTCCTTGCTCAGCACGTAGATCTGAGCCTTGAACTTGGTGTGCGGCTTGATGCTGCCCGGCTTGCACAGCACCTGACCACGCTCGATCTCTTCCTTCTCCACGCCGCGGAGCAGGCACCCGACGTTGTCGCCGGCGATGCCCTGGTCGAGGGTCTTCTGGAACATCTCGACGCCCGTCATGGTCGTCTTCTTGTTCGCCTTCGCCAGACCCACGATCTCCACTTCGTCGCCGACCTTGCACACGCCGCGCTCGATACGCCCCGTCGCGACCGTGCCGCGACCCTTGATCGAGAACACGTCCTCGATCGCCATCAGGAACGGCTTGTCCTGCTCACGCGCCGGCTCGGGGATGTAGCTGTCCAGCGCGTTGAACAGCTCGTCGATCGGCGCGCAGATCGCGTCGTCGCTCGGGTTCTCCAACGCGGCCTTGGACTGGCCCTTGATCACCGGCGTGTCGTCGCCCGGGAACTCGTACTTGTCGAGCAGCTCACGCACTTCCATCTCGACCAGCTCGAGCAGCTCCGGGTCGTCGACCAGGTCAACCTTGTTCATGAAGACGACGATGTAGGGCACGCCCACCTGACGGGCGAGCAGGACGTGCTCGCGGGTCTGCGGCATGGGGCCCGAGTCGGCGGCGACCACGAGGATCGCGCCGTCCATCTGAGCCGCGCCCGTGATCATGTTCTTCACGAAGTCGGCGTGCCCGGGGCAGTCGACGTGGGCGTAGTGGCGCCCTTCGGTTTCGTACTCGACGTGCGAGGCGTGGATCGTCACGGTCTTGTTCGAGTCGCGGACCGTGCCGCCCTTGGTGATGTCGGCGTAGCTCTTGGCTTCGCCGAGACCCTTGGCGGCCGCTCGCGCCACGAGGGCGGCGGTCAGCGTGCTCTTCCCGTGGTCGATGTGACCGATCGTCCCGACGTTCACGTGCGGTTTGGTCCGCTCAAAGGTGGCCTTCGCCATTGTGGGGATTCCTTCACCGTCTTCTTCAGATACTCCCGGCCAGCGGAGGCCCGACGACCGGGTGCTGCGCCGTGCGATGGGGCCGACGAAAAGCCCCACACGCCGTCCATCCAATTCTTCCCCGCCTCCGCGCCCGGGGCGCACACCCCGGGAACACGCGAAAGAGCAAGGTCCACCGGCGCCCGCCCCGAACGAAGCGATCGAAATCGCCCCAACGACGCAAAACGCCGACAACACAAGCCGCTGGAGGGACTTGAACCCTCGACCTCACCCTTACCAAGGGTGCGCTCTACCACTGAGCTACAGCGGCCACACGCTTCCCCCGGCACGCGCAGACAAGCCGCGCACCGCGGACCGCGAGCCCCCATCCTAGCCCGCCCCGATCCCCCGTCAACGCAACCCCAGAACCCATCAACACATCCACCCCGAACCCACACCCCGCCCACGCAACCACACACACCACCCCCGCGTACCGATACCCGGCGTCCACCCAACGGGGTCACCTTCTCAAGGGTCGCTCGGCCCACCCCCCGGAACGCGAACGCCAGATCCGGAGTTGGTGCACCAGGGTACCCATAAAACCCAAACACGCATCCCGATCCCCGCGGGCCGATCACGTCCGGAATCCGTGTGTTCTCCCCGGCTTTCTGCTCAAGACGGTTTAAATCGACCCGAAACCCTGATTTTTAACCACTTTCGGGGGATATCCGGTTGTGTGCGAGGGCGGTTCGCGGCATGGTACACGGTCGCGGTCCGGCACCCGGGTGCTGAGGGATCGAATTCCGGGGGGAATCGCAGGGGGCGGCTCGGCCGTCCCGGGTCGGGCGCGGGACAACCCGCAAGACCAAGAAACGCAGAAACGAGGCGAGGTCACGATGCAGCGGAGCAGCACCACACGCGTCACCAAAGCGGCGGCACTCATCGCCGCCGCCGGTCTTCTTCTCACCATCCCGTCCGTCGCCCTCGCCGGCGGCGTCGTCGCCCCTCAAGGGCAGTTGGTCTGGACCGGCGATCAGCCCGAGCACTTCTTCATCGACGACCCGCTCGGCGAGACCAGCCCCGCCTGGCGTGTCAACAACGACCTGGTCGAAAAAGACGGCAGCATCCCCGACCCCACGCCCGGCTACGTCCTCCACAACACCGTCATCCTCCGCGTCGAGAACCCCGGCGCGCTCGCCGGGCTCGATGCCCAGGCGCTGGATTTCGTCCCCGGCTTCTACGTCGTCCGCACCGCCAACGTCCGCGACGCGGTGGACCTCGCGACCGCGCTCCGCGGTGCCGAGGGCATCCACGAGTCGTACATCGATTACGAACGCCCCCGCGTCCTCCGCTCGCTCCCGACCGATCCGAGCTTCGGGCAGCAGTGGCACCTGCGCAACCTGCAGGCTCCCGGCGTGGACGCCAACCTCCAAGCCGCCTGGGCTCTCGGCTACACCGGGCAGGGCGTGACCGTCGGCATTCTCGAAGGCGGGTGGCAGTACAACCACCCCGACCTCGCCGCCAACTACGTTGCCGCCGCCACCCAGCCGGGCTCGGCGACCAGCCACGCGACCGCGTGCGCCGGCATCGCGGCCGCCGTCGGCAACAACGGGCTCGGCGGCGCGGGAGCCGCGTTCAACGCCGGCGTCAGCGGGCAGCTCTACGGCAGCTCCACCCAGACCGCCAACGCCATGACCTTCCGCAACGACCTCAACGCGATCAAGAGCAACTCCTGGGGTCCTTCCGACAACGGGCGCCTCCACACCATCTCCTCCGTCGAGTACAACTCCCTCATCCAGTCCGTGACGACCGGGCGCGGCGGGCTCGGCACCATCATCGCGTGGGCTGCGGGCAACGGCGGCACCGGCGACCGCGTCGAGTACGACCCTTGGGCCGCCTCGCGCTTCACCCTCGCCATCGGTGCCGTCGGCGATCAGGACGTCCGCGCATGGTACAACGAGCGCGGGTCCAGCATGCTCGTCGTCACCCACTCCTCCGGGAACAACCGGGGCACCTGGACCACCACCACCGGCAGCAGCTACACCTCCAGCTTCGGCGGCACCAGCAGCGCCAGCCCGCTCGGCGCCGGCATCGTCGCCCTCATGCTCGAAGCCAACCCGGACCTGACCTGGCGCGACGTCCAGCACGTCCTGATCGAGTCGGCACGCAAAGTCCACCCGGGCGACTCGATGTGGACCACCAACGCCGTGGGCTACGACATCAACTACAACTACGGCTTCGGCGCCATCGACGCCGGCGCCGCTGTTCAGACCGCGGCCGACTGGGTCAACGTCGGCGAAGAAGTCCAGATCGACACCGGCGTCATCGCCTACAACGTCACCATCCCCGACAACAACCAGGTCGGCGTCACGCGCACCATCGACATCGACGAGAACATCCGCATCGAGTCCGTCGAGCTCATCATGAACATCCAGATGAGCTACATCGGCGACATCGCGATCGACCTCACCAGCCCCATGGGCACCAACTCCATCCTCACCGTCGCGCCCCGCAACGATCCCCAGTCCAACATGGTCAACTACCGGCTCACCACCCTTCGAAACTTCGGCGAAGAAAGCGCCGGCACGTGGACCGTCCGCGTCCGCGACCTCGCCGCCGGAGACATCGCCAACTGGCAGAGCGCCCAGCTCCGAATCTTCGGCACCAGCATCGACACCGGCTGCATCGCCGACCTCACCGGCCCCGGCCTCGACGGCATCCCCGATGGCACCGTCGATGCCTTCGACCTCAACTACTACGTCGGGCTCTGGATCGCCGCAGATCCCGCCGCCGACCTCACCGGCCCCGGTCTCGACGGCATCCCCGACGGCAGCGTCAACACCTTCGACCTCAACTACTTCATCGGCGCCTGGCTCGACTGCCAGTAACGCACCCCCCCATCTCGCACACCACACCGACCACCGCCCCGCCCAACCCGGCGGGGCGGTGGCGTTTTCGTCCCACGCCTACCCTCCGCTTCGCGCGATGCACAGCCCCCAACCCAACACGCAAACTCAAACCAGCGCCACGCCCCAACTCCACGCGGGCGACGCCGCACCACGCGCGCCCATCCACGCCGCCTTGTCTGACATCAAGCTCGCCCACAGCGTCTTCGCCCTTCCCTTCGCGCTCCTCGCCGCGTTCCTGGCGCGCGATCCCGCCGTGCCCTGGTCGCGCTTCGCGATCCAGCTCGGGCTCGTGGTGGTCTGCATGGTCTTCGCGCGCACGTGGGCGATGCTCATCAACCGCTGGGCCGACCGCCGATTCGACGCCGACAACCCGCGAACCGCCGCCCGCGCCATCCCCAGCGGGCGACTCCGCGCGCAGGACGCGCTCCGCTACGCGCTCCTGTCGGCACTCGCCTTCACCCTCGCCTGCGCCGCGTTCCTCTTCCTAAACAACCCCTGGCCGCTGATCCTCAGCCTCCCCACGCTCGCCTGGATCGCGTTCTACGCCTTCACCAAGCGGTTCACCGCGCTCTGCCATCTCTTCCTTGGCGGGGCCCTCGCCGCCAGCCCCATCGCCGCCGCGATCGCCGTCCGGCCCGACGCCCTCGCCGACACGCCCGCCCTCTGGTGGATCGCCGGGATGGTCCTGGTCTGGGTCGCCGGGTTCGACGTCATCTACGCCCTGCAGGACATGGACTTCGATCGCCGACGTGGGCTCCGCTCCATCCCGGCGGCCCTCGGCTGGCGCGGCGCAAACCACGTCAGCCGAGCCCTCCACGCCGCCGCCCTCGCCGCCCTCGTCCTCGCCGGGCTCAGCGACGACCGCCTCGCTCTGCTTTACACCGTCGGCGTCGCCGCCGTCGCCGCCCTGCTCATCGCCGAGCACGCCGTCCTCCTCCGCCAGGGACAACGCGGCATCCCGGTCGCCTTCTTCACCATGAACGGGCTGGTCAGCCTCGCCCTCGGGCTCTGCGCCATCGCGGACATCCTGATCCGCACAAAATCCGTATAAAACACCACAGGCAGCCCGTCCGGGCGGTTGGCTTCTTTTCTTTCAGGAATTTTTGAAAATTGAGTGGACGTCCGCCCCCATCCGCCGCCATACTTCTGGCATGTCATCCCAGGCGTCCAACCCGTCGCCCGCGGGGGTTCCCCGTCAGCCGCTGGATGAGGCCCGCGAGCGGTTTGTCGCCGTCTGGGGGCAGATGGGCGGCGCGTGGGGGATCAGCCGGACGATGGCCGAGGTCCACGCCCTGCTCTACGTCACGGGCGAGCCCATGTGCGCCGACGACATCATGGACCGGCTTCAGATCAGCCGCGGCAACGCGAGCATGAGCCTCCGCGCCCTGCTCGACTGGGGCGTCGTCTCGCGCACCCACAAACGCGGCGACCGCAAGGAGTACTTCCTCGCCGAGCAGGACGTCTGGACCATGTTCCGCGCCATCGTCCGCGAGCGCGTCAAGCGGGAGATCGACCCCCTGCTCGCGACGCTCTACGAGATCCGCGACCTGACGAGCCCCGCCGCCCTGCGCAAGCCCGCCGTCGTGCGCCCCGAGGCCGACGAACTCCGCGAACACAACGACCGTTTGGACACCCTGCTCGAGTTCTTCCAGACCGTCGAGCGCCTCAGCCAGCGGTTCGTCAGCCCCAGCGGGCGCGGGCTCCAGATCGCCGCCACGCTGCTCGCCAAAGCGCCCGGCGGCAGCGGCTCGGGCGGGGGGGCATCATGACCACCATGGGGCGACAAACTGCGGGGCTCGAAGCCACGCGCCGGTTCATGCGCGAGCCGGACGTGTCTCCCGCGCGCGCCTGGCTCGAACAATGGCGGCTCCACCCCGCCCCCATCGACGCCCTCTGGCATATCCCCGCGCGAGCCATCCCAAACGCCCACGATCCCCATGACCCGCAAGCCGCCGCCCTCGTCGGCTGGCGCCTCCGCCCCGTCATCACCCGCGACGGTCCCATCGCCCTCGTCTCGGCCGAGCCCGTGCTCCCCCCCGCGCTGCGCACCGCAGCCGCCCCGGGCCCCGCCCGTCTGCGCGTCACCGAAGACGCCGACTTGCTCCACTTCGACCCGCTGCCCGACGCCGCCCCCCCGCGGCTCACCCTCGTCCTGAAGGTCGAGCCCGCCCCGGCGTCATGGGTGTATATTCGAACCGATCTCTTCGAGCGACTGGGCATCCCGGGCGGGCGCTACGAGCGCCGACCGATGACACCGATCGCGTGACGCGACGCCGGGGGATGGGCCGTGTCCAGCATCAAAAAGCCGCTTCTGGTCGGCTTCCTCGGGGCGTTGGTCGGCTTCGTCGCGGCGATCGGCATGATCATCCTCGGGCTTGTTTTGGTCGCCGCGAGCGTCGCCAGCGGCGATCATCTCCAGCCCAACGAGGCGTGGACCGCGCCGCGCAGCGCGCCACACGCCGTCTGGGCGAGAGAAATCGTTGGCCGCCCCGAGCCCGTTCGCCTCGTGTCCGACGGTGAGCAAATCCAGCTCGAGCCCACAATCGTCACCGGCAAGGTCATGCTCGGCTCAACAACCTACGTACTCGTCGGCCAGTTCCAAGCCGAACGCGGCGTGGCGTACACCGTTGAAGGCTCCTCCACCGGCGCAATGATCCGAAAGTATGACGGGCTCTGGGGCGTGCTCGCCACCTTGCTGATCATCGTGTGCAGCGGGCTGCTGTTTGTCACTATCGGCGTCACCGCCGTCGTGCTGCTGGTCTACAAGCTCGCCAAGGGCAAGCCCGCGCCACTCCTGACCCCAGCCCCGCCCCAGCCCCCACTCGCGCCCTGATCTCCGTCCCCGTGCGCACGCGTCGCCGCCGCGGGCGGCGTGATGTCGCGCCAACGCAGAAATCGTCAAACCCCTGCGCCTCGCCGCCGTGCGCGTTCGCCCGCGATCGCCGTCGGCACTCGCTGTGCGCACGCGCCCGTCCTTTCGCCCACATCAGCGTGGGCCGCCTGTGGAGGTTCGCCCACGCCGGGTGAGCCCACACGGGAGGACGCGATGGTGCAGGATCGAACCGAACCGCGGACGAGCGCCGAGACCGCCGGGAGCGAAGCCGGCGCGATCTGGGACGCGCTCCACGCCGCGATCGACGCCCACGACAAGCACGCCCGCCCGCGCCTCGAACGCTACTGGCGCTATTACCGTAACGACGAGCTCCAGACGCGCCCGTCTGCGCACGCCGCTTGGCGCACCCCGCGACTCGCGCAGGAAGCCGGCCTGCCCGACCGCATCACCGGCGGCAGCGCCCTCGGCGACGCGTCATCCTCCCGCCGGCGCGAAGTCGTCATCGAGAACGACATCGCCTGGCGCGTCCACGCCCAGGTCGATTTCATGTTCGGCAAGCCCGTCGCGCTCCGCGCCACCGCGCCCTCGCTCGACGACCGGCGACGCGCCGCGATCGAACGCCTCGCCGACCGGATCTGGGAAGCCTCCGGCGGCGTCGCGCTGCTGCAAGATATCGCCCTGCTCGGACACGTCTACGGCTACGTCGATCTGGTCGTCCGCGCCGACGACGCCGCACTCCGCGCCATCGGCACGCGCCTCGACGGGCAGGAACCCGACGAGGCGACGCTGCTCGAAGCCGCCGAACTGGTGCGGATCGAGCCTGTCGAGCCTACACGCGGCGTGCCGCTGCTCGACCCCGGCGACTACCGCCGGTTGCTCGCCTTCGCGCTCACCTACGAACGCGACGCCGGCCCGGGTGAGCCCGACACCGACGCCCATCGCCCGCGCGGGCTCTTCGCACGACGGCGCGAGACGCGCGAGGGCGCGCCCATGCCACGCCGCGGGCGCACGCGCTACACGGAACTGTTCGGCCCGATCGAGCGCGTGGTCATGCAGGACGGTCGCGTCGTGGCGCGGGGCGCGCACGCATGGGCTGGCGGCGCGCCGCCGATCGTCCACATCCAGAACGTCAGCCAGCCCTTCCGCTACGAGGGCCTGGGCGAGGTCGAGCCGCTGATCCCGCTGCAGGACGAGCTGAACACGCGCCTCAGCGACCGCGCCAGCCGCGTGACGATGCAGAGCTTCAAGATGTACCTCGCCCGCGGGATCGAGGGCTTCGACCGCGTGCCCGTCGCGCCCGGCACTGTCTGGACGACCGACAACCCCGACGCGAGCATCGAAACCTTCGGCGGCGACGCGGACAGCCCGAGCGAAGAGAGCCACCTCCAGCAGATCCGCGAAGCGCTGGACAAGGTCAGCGCCGTCCCGCCGCTGGCCTCGGGCGTGGTCCGCGCACGCCTCGGCAACCTCACCAGCGCCAACGCGCTGCGCATCACGCTGATGGGCCTGCTGAGCAAGACGGCCCGCAAGCGCGTGACCTACGGCGCGGGCATCGTGCGTGCCACGGCGCTGGCGATGGGCGCACTCGACGCGGCGGGCGTGCTGGCGATCCCGCCGGGCGAACGCGGGTTCAAGATCGACTGGGCCGACCCGATGCCGGTGGACCTGCGCGAGCGGGCGGCCGACGCGCGGGCGAAGCTCGACCTCGGCGTCCCGCGCGAGCGCGTCCTGCGCGACCTGGGCTTCACACCCGACGACCCCGGCGTGCAGTAACCGCGCCCACGCTCGAAATCCACACACAAACACGCACACACACCACACGCGCCCGCGCGGCGCAGGCAGGAGGCGACGACATGCCGGAAGCGATCGGAGACATCGGCGGCGGGATCGGCGGGCCGGCAGGCCCCGGCGGCGAAGGGCCCGCGGGCCCGGACGTCACGGATGCAAGCTCGGGCGCGCCCGTGGCCCCTTCCTGCGAGCGCCGTCTGGAGGCGGCCGAGGCGCGCAGCGCCGCACTGGCGTCGCGCGTGCGTGAGCTGGAGTCGGCGTTGTCGGCGAGTGAGGCGCGGGCCGATCAGGCCGATCGCCGGCTCACGAGCGAGCGCCTGCTGCACGAGGCCGGCGCGATCGACGTCGAGACGGGGCTGCTGCTGGTCGAGTCGCTGCTGCAATCGGGCGCGTGCGACTGCCCGGGCGACGCGGTGAGCACGCTGCGCGAGGGCAAGCCGTTCCTGTTCCGTAATGCCGCGGGCGAGCGAGCGCGCGAGGCGGCGGAGATCCCGCCTGTGTCCAGCGCGATCGGCGGCACCACGGGCGCGATGGGCGCGGCGGGTGTTTCGACGGCCGTCGATCGCCTGCTGGAAGAACTCGAGGACGTCGCGGTGTCGGCCCGCGAGAGCGGCGACCGGCGCGCGCTCCTGCGTTACCTGCGCCTCCGACGCGGCGCGGGCTGATCGCGCACGACACGGGCATTTTTGGTTTTTGAGCACACACCTGCGCCGCCGGGCGGCGCCATGAAGGAGACCGCGGATGGCATTCACCGGAAAAGCGACGTACGGGGCGGGCGCGAGCCTGCCGGAACTGGCTGAGGACGTGAGCGACGTGATCGGGATCGTGAGCCCGCACGAGACGCCGCTGCTGGATCACCTGGGCGATCCGAAGCGCGCCGCGACGAGCACGGTGCACGAGTGGATCGAGGACACGCTGCTGCCGAACACCGATGCACTGAACCAGTCTGTGTTCACGCCGAGCCCGACCGGGGCGACTTCGCTCCTGGTGCACAACGGCTCACGATTCCGTGTCGGGGATCTGGTGCGCCCGGGAGAGAGCAGTGAGGTCATGCTCGTCAACGGCGTGGTGAGCAACGCCCTGAGCGTCGTGCGCGGGTACGGCGGAACAACGGCGTTCGCGCTCAGCGACGGGCTCGAACTCACGATCCTCGGCAACGCGGCGCTCGAGGGCGCCGAGGCCGACGCGGCCCGGTTCACCAACCGCGTCCGCAAGCGCAACTACACGCAGATCTTCACCAAAACGGTCGAGGTCTCCGGCTCCATGCTCGCCGCACGACAGATCGGCATCGACGACGAGCTGGATTATCAGAAGCAGGAGCGCATGCGCGAACTGCTCCGCGACCTGGAGAACACCGTCATCAACGGCGTCGCCCCCGCGAGCGACCAGCAGGGCACCGGCACCGTCCGGCGCTCCATGCGCGGGCTGCTGCGCACGATCGAGAGCAACGTCTTCGAGCCCGGCTCGGGCCCGATCCCCGATGGGGATGGCGACAGCGACGACGGGCTGAACGAGGCGGTGCTCAACGCCGCGATGCGCGCGATCTGGGATCAATCCTCGGGCGTCGTGGACACGATCGTCGTCGGCGGGGCGCAGAAGCGCCGGATCAACGCGTTTGTCTCGAGCGCGCGGGCCTACCTGCCCGAGGACACGGCGTACCGTGATATGGTCAGCATGTACGAGTCGGACTACGGCGTGGCGAAGGTCGTGCTGAGCCGGTGGCTGCCGTCGGACGCGGTGCTGCTGCTGGACAGCTCGCGCGTCGAGGTCGTGCCGCTGCACGGGCGGAGCTTCCACTACAAGCCGCTCGCCGCGTCCGGGGATTCGGTCCGCGGGCAGGTGGTGGGGGAGTACACGCTGGAGGTGCGCAACGAGAACGCGCACGGCGTGATCCGCGGGCTGGCGGTCTGAACTGTGCCACCAGAAGCGATTCGGGAACGGGCCGCGTGGCCCGCGTGCGTCCCGGGCGTCGGCTGCCGCCGGCGTTCGGGGCTTGAGACGGGATCGGCAACACCGATCGCGAATCGCCCGCGACCCGGGCGCGCAGGGGCGACCTCCTCCGCTCGCGCGCCCGGGGCGGGCCGTTAGGGAGCACACGCATGTTCGCACAGGACCGAGATCTTCTGGCGCTGGAGCCGGAGCTGTTCCGCGACGTGGTCTGGGTCGGGCAGCGCCCGGTCCGCGGCAGCGGCGCCGTCAGCGGCTCGACGCTGACGATGACGACCCAGGACGTCGGCTTCGACGACGCGGGCGTGGACGCGGGGCGCGTGGTGCGCGTCGGCGGGACGTCGCTCGAGGTGATCGAGCGACTGAGCGCGTCAGCGTTGACGGTGAGCCGCCTGCGCGCGTCGAGTGATGCGCCGGTCATCACACCCACGCCCGTCGCGACGCCGACGATCGTGGAGGCGGTGACGTTCGGGCCGCAGCTGGCGATCGCGCACGGACAGGTGTTGGCGTTGCTGGGTCTGGACAGCGCCGAAGCGGGCGCGCCGGGCGCGGGATCGGTGCTGAACACGGGTTCGTTGCGGCTGCTGACCTCGCTCGCGGCGGTGCATCTGGTGCTGGCGGCGGCGAGCGCGCCGGTGGGGCCGGAGAGCCCGGTCGGGCAGCGGGCCGAGCTTTACCGGCAGCGGTTCGAGATCGAACGGCGACGCGTGGTCGCAGAGATCGACCTCGACGGCGACGGTGTCGCGGAAGTGGCGAGGCGACCGAGCGTGCAGCGGTTGCTGCGCGGGTGATGGTCCTTTGGTGGCACAGCTCTCCGAGCGGTGTCTCCCGGAAGTCAACCAGACACAGCTCGGAGAGCTGTGCCACCAGGGAGAGGAGTCTTGACATGCTGGTTCTGAATCCGCGGCGTGTGAGCTTTGGCGGTCAGGCGTGGGGCGAGGTGTTGTCGGTCGCGGTGGATCGGCAGGCGGTGGAGTTGCTCGAGGAGTTCGGGGACGACGGGCCGCACTGTGTGCTGGTGGACGCGGTGCGCCAGCGCGTGGGCGTGACGGTGGTGCAGCAGCTCGTGTCGGGCGAAGCGCCGGACACGCCGCGGCCTGGGGACGCAGGGGACTTGGTCTTCGCGTTCGCGGCGGCCGGCGGGAGCGGGCGGAAGGTGCGCGTGACGATCCCGGCGGTGGTGGCGAGCGTGGCGCACGCGGTGAGGCTGAAAACCGGCGCGACGCGGACGATGAGCTTCCGTGCCGTGTCGAGCGATGGGAACACGGATCCGGTGGTCGTCGCGGACGACCCGACAGGGGATTGACAAAGGGCCAGAGATGCAAAGGGCCAGAGGCCCAAATCGGAGGGGCATTTTTGGCCCTCTGGCCTTTGCATTTTTGGCAATTTCGCACGGAGTGCGCCATGAGTTCTTTCAAGTCGTTGAACTTGTTTGGTTCCGGGCCACACCGGACGCGGATGGGTCGCCGGGGGAACCTGGTGCTGGGTGAGCTGTTCTTCGGGAGCCCGAGCCCGGTGTCGTTCGATTACGGGTTGTTCGAGCTGGAACTCGTCATCGCGGGGCGTCTCGTGGCGGGCAGCGAGAGCGCGCTGTGGGCGCTGCGGGACGCGGTGACGGCGCAGCTGCTGGACCCGCCGACGCCGGGCGTTCTGGTGGACACGACGGGGCGGAGCTGGTCGGATATGAGTTTTATTCTGTACGTGGAGCAGGGCCCGGCGTCGCGCGGGCGGGTGTGGTCGGTGGCGTACGAGGCGACGTTCCGCCGGTTCACGTTCCCGCCGCCGTCGGCGATGAACGTTCGCGGCGTCACGTTCGAGTCGCCGGAAGCGAGCGCGTTGTGAGCGGGGGCGTGAGCGGCGTGGGGCTGGAGCTCGTGGCGCAGTTCGGCGTCGCGGGGCTGATCGGGCTGATGTGGCTCAGCGAACGGCGCGCGTCGGCGGTGCGCGAGAAACAACTCTGCGAGCTGCACGAGCGCGTGCGCGAGGACCGCGTGCGCCTGGGCACGCTGCTGGAAGTCGTCTCGGCCAACACGCGCGCGCTGGCGTCGCTGGAAGCAACCCAACGCCAGGCTGTGCGGCAGATTCTGTTGATGGGCAGGGGGGGGAGGCACTAGGCATTGGGTACTAGGCACTAGGAAGAGAAGCTCAGAACTCGGAACTCGGAACGGGGGAGTTCTTGGTAGCCCGTTGGCTTTTCCCGGCGGCCCAGCTTTGCTGGTGCAACAACACACCTCACAAGCACGTCGTACCCACCCCCTCTTGCCGAGTGCCCAATGCCTCCTGCCTTCCCCCTCTCCTCCTGCGGCGTAGACTGGCGTTATGCGGGTTGTGTCGGCGGGCATCACGGTGCTGGTGTGCGGGGTGGGCGCGCTGGCGGGGTTGCTCGCGGGGTGCGTGGAGCCGCGGCGGACGATCGAGAACCCGCGTTTGAGCGAATCTTCGGTGCTGGCGTGGGCGTTCGCCGGGGAGTCGGTGCGCGTGCACCCGTTGACGCATTTTGATCTGGGCGACGGCGGGCGCGGCGCGAACGGCGTTGCGCTGGCGTGCCATGTGGAGGTGCGGGATCGGTGGGGCGACCCGGTGAAGGTGGTCGGCTCGCTGCAGATCCAGCTCTACCGCCCCGTCTCCGGGCTGGACTCGGCGCGGGAGGTGCAGGAGCTGGTGTGGGATCTGGACCTGAACGATCTGGAGCGGAACGCGGCGTGGTTCGACCCGGTCACGCGGACGTATCGGCTGCGTCTGACTGGGCTGCCGGTGTGGGCTGAGCGGATGGCGCGGGGTGAGGCGGGGGAGACGACGCGCTTACGGGTGCGTGCGGTGCTGCGCACGGTGGGGCCGGACGGTCGGGAGCGGGTGCTGCGTGACGATCTGGTGATGCAGCGGTGAGCGCGGACGCGCAGGCGGGGGCGGGGTCGGACGCGGGTGCGAGCGTCGCGGATGGGCGTCCCGGTTCGCTTCGGTTTCGCTTTTTGGGGACAGGGACGAGCGCGGGGATCCCGCTGATCGGGTGCGGGGAGTCGGCGTGCGCGTGCCGAAGCGTGGACCCGCGGGACCGTCGGCTTCGGACCAGCGCGTCGGTGGAGTTCGTCGATGCGGGTGGGACGGCTCGGGTGATCCTGTTGGATTGCGGGCCGGACGTTCGGGCGCAGGTGCTGGCGGCTGGTTTGGAGCGGTGCGACGCGGTGGTGTTCACGCACAACCACGTGGACCACACGTGGGGCGTGGACGAGCTGCGCCGGTTCAACGCGGTGATGCGCGCGCCGATCGATGTGTACGCGGAGCAGGCGACGCTGGACCACCTGCGCCGGGTGTACAAGCACATCTTCGATAAGGATCTGAACATCCAGGACTCGTTCGTCGCGACGCTGATCGCGCACCGGCTGGACGCGGACCGCGCGATCGAGCTCTACGGCATGCGCTTCACGCCGATCCGTCTGCTGCACGGGAAACTGCCGGTGCTGGGGTTCCGGATCGAGCCTGTGGAGGGGAGCGCGCTGGCGCGGGCGGCGGCTCGGGAGGCTGGGCAGCCGTTCCCGCTGGCGTACTGCACGGACGTGAGCGCGGTGCCGACGGAGAGCTGGGCGAAGCTGGCGGGCGTGCGGACGCTGGTGCTCGACGCGCTGCGGTACCGGAAGCACCCGACGCACCTGACGCTCGGGCAGGCGGTGAGCGTGGCGCAGCGCGTCGAGGCGGAGGCGACGTGGTTCGTCCACATGAGCCACGAGCTGGTGCACGCGGCGGTGGACGAGGAACTGCCGGCGGGGATGCGGCTGGCGTGGGACGGGTTGGTGCTGGGGGGCCGGGCAGGCACCGGGAGCCAGTGACCAGGCACCAGTATCGATGGCGAGGGTCTGGTGCCCGGTGCCCGGCTCCTGGGGTCTTCGGAAACCGCTCCCTCACGGTCGCGGCTCGTCCAGGCACCGTGCCGGCAAGCAGAACTTCGTGGCTGATGGCTACTTGCTGGCTTCCGGCTCGGCAGGACGCTCCGGCGGTTCGCCTTGCAGCACGCGCCAGAGGTCTTGCACCACCCAGCTCATGTTGGTTTTCGCCTGGCGTGTGGCGCTGGCGAGGTGGGGCGCGAGGTGGACGTTGGGTAGGTCCAGCAGCGGGTTGGCGGCGGTGAAGGGTTCGGGGTCGTGCACGTCGAGCAGGGCGCACGC
>Ga0213835_101040_pt1 | contig 19638 bp, 17 predicted proteins | sample SWPATP01_FD_160576 | JGI IMG/M metagenome (GOLD analysis project Ga0213835, IMG submission 160576) | Coastal seawater microbial communities from Marineland, Florida, United States - SWPA TP0 #1 | ecosystem: Environmental > Aquatic > Marine > Coastal | place: USA: Florida | collected 2016-08-05 | reverse complement strand
CGGCGCAGGGCTTTCGCGCCATGCGGGAGGTGAGACACTCGACGCATACCGGCGCGCAGGCCGGGTGCGCTAGAGGCATGCTCTCGACTGTGCGAGCGCCCGTCGAAGCTGGAGCACGGAGGAAAAATGCATGCGAAAGTTGCAGACGCAGGGCGTCCATCACATCACGCTGGTTGGTGCTGACCGCCAGACCTCGATCGACTTCTGGGAGGGCGTTCTGGGCATGCCCTTCGTGTTCGATCAGCCCAATCTGGACAGGGCCGAGGAGAGCCATCTCTATTTTGATCCGGGTGACGGGCGCCTCATTACGATCTTCACCGACGAGGGCCGCAAGCCCGATTCCACGCGCACCTCGACCGATCAGGGGGCTGTCCATCACATCGCCTTTAATGTCTCGCGCGTCACCTTCCTGCAGGCCGTCGAGCGTCTCGACGAGCGCGGGATCAAGCATTCCGGTGTCAAGGATCGGGGTTTCATGGATTCGATCTATTTCAACGACCCTCTGGGCCTGACGATCGAACTGGCGTCCTACCGCTTTGAGCCGCCGGCAGGTCATACCCACACCGACGTGCTGTTCGAAGCGCACAAGATCCGGGTCGAGCGCGGTGACTACAACATTAAGGAAGTCCATCTGGCCGATGCCATCGAGCTCCTGGTCGAGCGTTCGCAAGCAACGCTGTCGGCCGACCGTTCGCCAAAGAATCCATACTGAAAACCAAGGGGAGAACAGGAAATGTCCATCCAGCTCAAGGTCATCAAGCCAAGCGTCAACAACATGTCCGTGCGGGTGTTCGTGCGCGCTGCCGGTCTCGATTTCGAAGAGCATGACGTCTACGGCAAGACCCGCGACGCCGACTTCATGCAGCGCAACCCCGCCCATCTCACGCCACAGATCGAGGAGGCCGGGCTGCCCAAGGGCACGCTCTGGGAAAGCTGCGCGATCATGCAGTATCTCTCCAACAAGCATGGTCTGAACGATCTTTATCCGACCGACCCGGCCAGGCGCGCCATGGTGGACAGCGCGATGTTCTACATCATCGGCACGCTCTACCCGCACCTTGCCCGCGCCACCTATCCCTCGCTCGGCTTCCCGCTCTATGCCGGAGAAGTCGGTGCCAGCGATGCAGATGACGCGTCGAAGAAGTCTGCGGCAAAGGCAGCCGAAGCAATGCTGGCCGAGCAGCTGGAGGTCTTCCACAAATTCTACATGGACGGCCAGAAATTCATCGGCGGCGACAAGCCGTCCATCGCGGATATCCGGCTGGCGGCGACGCTGGAATTCCTAGCGGTCATTGACTACCCGCTGCCGGCTTGGGCGACAGGGTTTTTGTCCGCCATGGAGAAAACGCTCGGTGATGCCTATTCCGAGCCGGCCGGCGATGTGCGCGGCTACATTCAATACGTGAAGTCGCAATAGGCGGTTTCGCCGACGAAAACGGCCGCGCCGGAAAGTCGCTGGCGCGGCCGTTTCCAAAAATGGAATTTTCAGGTTTTCTGGAAGCTGGCTTCTACCTGCCGGCGTCAGAAGCCAGAGCCGGGCCACTTGCGGCGCGCTTCTTCGCGCAGCCTGGTTGCTTCGGCGACGGTTTCACGAACGGCGCCGAGAAACTGCCGCGTGCGCTGCAGGCGTTCGCCAAACATCTTCGTCATCGCAGCCATGTCGCGCCCTCTTGTTGCGTTGCAACAAAAATAGGCCGCAAACACGCCCGCGGCTAGGAGTTATGTTGCAATGCACATATGCGCTTGGCGAATGGCTGTAGCTTCTGTCAAAGCGCCTGTGACACCGCCTCGACCGCCTCCAGGGTCGCCTCGACGACGATATCGGCCTCGCGCATGGTCAGACAGAGCGGCGGTGCGAAACCCAGAATGTCGCCCTGCGGCATCGCGCGGCCGATGACGCCTCGCTCGGCAAGGGCTGCCGCAATGCGCGGGCCCACCTTCTTTGACGGATCGAAGAACTTGCGGTCATCCTTGTCCTCGACGAACTCCACTGCCGCAAGCAATCCGTCGCCGCGCACTTCGCCGACATTTCTGTGGTCCGACAGCGCATCCGACAGCCGGCGCCGGAACCATTCGCCGACCTTGCCCGCATTGGCCACGAGATCCAGCTCGTCGATCACTTCCAGATTGGCGACGCCGGCCGCCGCGCAAAGCGGATGCGCCGAATAGGTCCAGCCATGGCCGAAAGCGCCCATCGTGTCGGAGGCCTCGACCAGTACCTGCCACACCTTGTCCCCGACAATGACACCCGAGAGCGGCGTGTAGGCGGATGTCAGGCCCTTGGCGATGGTGATCAGATCCGGCTTGATGCCGTAATGGTCCGAGCCGAACATGGTGCCCATGCGGCCGAAACCGGTGACCACTTCGTCGGCGACGAGCAGGACGTCGTATTTGTTCAGCACCGCCTGGATCTTCTCCCAGTAGCCGTCCGGCGGCGGCACGATGCCGCCCGTGCCCAGGATCGGCTCGCCGATGAAGGCCGCGACCGTATCCGGTCCCTCGGCCAGGATCAGTTCCTCTAGCTTGTCGGCGCAATGCTGGGCGAACTGCGCCTCGCTCATCGAGCGATCCTCACGCCGGTAGAAATAGGGCGCCTCTGTGTGCAGCACGCGGTCGAGCGGCAGGTCGAAGGCGTTGTGGAAGAGCTCAAGCCCGGTCAGCGAACCCGTCATCAGGCCGGAGCCGTGATAGCCGCGCTTGCGCGAGATGATCTTCTTCTTTTCCGGCTTGCCGATCTGGTTGTGGTAGAGCCAGATCAGCTTCACGTTGGTTTCGTTCGCATCCGACCCGGAAAGACCGAAATAGACCCGGCTCATATTCTCGGGCGCGCGGTCGATGATCATCTTGGACAGCCTGATCGAGGCTTCCGTGCCGTGGCCGACATAGGCGTGGTAATAGGCCAGTTCATGCGCCTGCTTGGAGATCGCCTCGGCGATCTTCGTGCGGCCATAGCCGACATTCACGCAGTAGAGACCGGCAAAGGCATCCAGGCTCTTCTTCCCGTTGACGTCTGTGATGTAGACGCCTTCGCCGCCATTGACGATGCGGTTCGGGCTTTCGCCGCGCGCATGCTGGCCCATATGGGTCGACGGGTGAAAGAAGTGGTCGCGGTCCCAGGCGTTCAGTTCGTTGTTGCGGTCCTGCATGATCGGCTCCTGGTTCTTTGCGGGTAGGAGACCGTGATAGTGCAGTTGGACCGGCCCCTCTACCCCGCTGGCTCCGAATGCGGTTGGTCCAGCTCTTTCCAAGCCGGCGGCCGTCTGGCACCAAGGCATGACAATCGAGGGAGCGAGCATGGATGAGATAGATCTGAAGTTCGGCCGGCCCGAGTTTGCCGAACGCCTTGAGAAGACCCGTCGGGCCATGGAGGCCAAGGGCGTCGATCTTTTGATCGTCTCCGATCCGTCCAACATGAACTGGCTGACCGGCTATGATGGCTGGTCCTTTTACGTCCACCAGGCCGTCATCGTGCCGCCTCATGGCGAGCCAATCTGGTTCGGCCGCAAGCAGGATGCAAACGGCGCCAGGCGCACGGCCTATCTCGCGCATGAAAACATCCTCTTCTACGAGGATCATTACGTGCAGTCGACCGAACGCCACCCGATGGACCGGCTGTCCGAAATTCTTGTTTCGCGTGGCTGGGACAAGCTTTCGATCGGCGTCGAGAAGGACAATTACTGGTTCTCCGCCGCCGCCTTCGCCTCGTTGCAGCGCCATCTGCCCAACGCGCGATTTGCCGATGTAACCGCGCTGGTCAACTGGCAGCGCGCCATCAAGAGCCCGGCCGAAATCGCCTATATGCGCAAGGCGGCGCGCATCGTGGAGGCCATGCATGCCCGCATTCTCGATAAGGTCGAAGTGGGCATGCGCAAATGCGACCTGGTGGCGGAGATCTATGATGCCGGCATCCGCGGGGTCGACGGACCGACAGGCCGCATCGGCGGCGACTATCCCGCCATCGTCCCGCTGCTTCCGTCCGGCGCCGACGCCTCTGCTCCGCACCTGACCTGGGACGAGCGTCCCATGAAGGTGGGGGAGGGAACCTTCTTCGAGATCGCCGGCTGCTACAACCGGTATCACTGCCCGCTGTCGCGTACTGTCTTCCTAGGCAGGCCCTCGCAGGAATTTCTTGATGCGGAAAAGGCAACGCTGGAAGGCATGGAGGCCGGGCTCGAGGCCGCGCGTCCGGGCAATAGCTGCGAGGACGTCGCCAACGCATTCTTCGCCGTGCTGGCAAAATACGGTATCATCAAGGACAACCGCACCGGCTATTCCATCGGGCTCTCCTATCCGCCGGACTGGGGTGAGCGCACCATGAGCCTGCGTCCCGGCGACCGCACCGAGTTGAAGCCAGGCATGACCTTCCATTTCATGACCGGTCTGTGGCTGGAGACGATGGGCCTGGAGATTACCGAGTCAATTCTGATCACCGAGAATGGTCACGAATGTCTCGCCAGTGTCCCGCGCCAATTGTTCGTGAAGGACTAGGCATGGAGCGGCTCCAACCCCGCGCCGCAGGAAGCCGTTAACGGGAAAACAAGCCTTTCGGGGCATGATCGGGCCTCAAATCCGGAGGTTTGATGCTGTTCGAGGCAGGGATCGGGGCGAAAGCCCGCGAGAAGAGCGATCACACGGCCACGTTCTGGCAGGCGTTGACGCCGGAGGTTGCGCTCGAGCGTTTGCGCGCCGGCGAGGCGGCTGCGGCGCGTTCGCCTGACGGCTTCTCTAGGCCAGGTTGCCTTGCGGCGGCAATGGCGGCTGCGGATCGGCAGGGCAATACCGTGCTATTCGCCGCATGTGGCGCAGGCAAGACGCAATGGATTCTGCCGCTGCGTATCGAGCGCGGCTTTGGCATCCGTCAGGCCCTTCCGCTGGTGTCACCGCTGGGGCAATACGCTCCCGAGCCGCCATATGAAATCCCCGCCGACACGCTGCGCGAGCTGACGGACTGGCTGCGTACCGACCATGGCTGCGACCTTGTCGTCCTGAGGCGGGTTCGGCAGACCAATCCGCTGGCTGCCTTGCTCGAAGAGGCCGGTGCGGTGAAGAGCCAGCCTGGCGAGGCGCTGTCCGTCGACCTCGCCGCCTTTGGCGATTTCGAGACCTACCAGCAATCGTTCAGCTCCAAGAAGCGCGCCAACTGGCGGCGCGATCTTCGCCGTCTGGAGGACGAGGGAAAGGTTGCCTTCGAGGTGGTTGAGGGTGGCGCTGCCGCAGAACTGCTTCGCACCGCGATCGGCTGGAAGCGAGGATGGCTCGACGATCTCGGCGTAACGAGCCCGGTCATCCACAGCGAGGGCTGGTGCGACGCGCTGATCGAGTGTGCTGCCGCTGGGCATGGCCATGTTTCCGTCCTGACAGTCGATGGCCGTTCCGTTGCCGTCGAACTCGGCTTCGTCGAGGATGGTGGCTATATTGCCTATCTGGGGGCGTTCGAACCTGCATTCGGCAAGCTCAGCGTCGGGCAGGAGCAGATGCGGCGCACGCTCGAATGGTGCTTCGAGCGCGGCCTTGGCCGCTATGATCTTCTTCCCCCGGCCGACGACTACAAGCGCTACTGGTGCCGCGACAATGCCGGCATTGCCGTGGCCGATTATGCCCTGTCACTTTCTGTCGCCGGCAGCGCTGCATCCTTTGCGCATGGGCGGCTTCGTCCGCTGGCGCGCAGTCTCGTCCTGTCGGCACCGGCTGGCGTGCGCAAGCTTCTGACCGGGCGGTAGCCGGCAAGCACTGGCATCCCGCTTGATCCCGCGTGGTCCTGCTGGAGGAGCACTGGAGTCGCTAGCCTGCTTCATGCGCCGGCGACCATTGCAACCGGTCGAGGAGGAGCAACGTGCAGGACGGTTTCATGGATCGAGGCGGTGTAGACAGCCGCTATTCCTGGGCACGTCTTGCCGCCAGCATGCTCATTGCCACGATTGGCAGCGTCGGCATGTGGTCGGTCGTGGTGGTCTTGCCCGCAGTCCAGGCCGAGTTCGCCGTTGCGCGCGCCGATGCCTCTTTGCCCTACACGATGACCATGGTTGGCTTCGCCTTCGGCAATGTCTTCATCGGACGCGTTCTCGACCGGACGGGCATCGTCGTTCCGCTTATCGTTGCGGCCGTGGCGCTCGTCGTCGGCTATGTCGGCGCGGCGATGGTCAACTCGATCTGGGCCTTCGCCATATTGCAATGCCTGATCGGCTTCGGCGCCTCCGCAACCTTCGGTCCGCTGATCGCCGACATTTCGCACTGGTTCGAAAAACGCCGCGGCGTGGCCGTGGCAGCCGCCGCCAGCGGCAACTACTTGGCCGGCGCGATCTGGCCGCTCGTCATGCAACTGACCCTGCCGACCGAAGGCTGGCGCTTCACTTATGTGGCCATCGGGCTGTTCTGCATCGTGACGATGGTACCGCTGACATGGTTCCTGCGCCGCCGCGCACCTCATCTGGCGGCAGGCGCGTCGGCTGTCGGTTCAACCGGCATTCCGATGAAGCGGATCGACCTGTCACCGCGTGCACTGCAGATGCTGCTTGCGGTGGCGGGGCTGGGCTGCTGCGTGGCCATGGCAATGCCGCAAGTCCACATCGTCGCCTATTGCGTCGATCTCGGCTATGGCGTTGCGCGAGGGGCGGAGATGCTGTCGCTGATGCTGGTCGGCGGCATCGTCAGCCGGCTGTTGTCGGGTTTCCTGGCCGACTATATCGGCGGCGTGAAGACATTGTTGCTTGGTTCGGTGCTGCAGTGCCTGGCGCTGATGGCCTATATTCCCTTCGACGGTCTGGCCTCTCTCTACATCGTTTCGCTCGTTTTCGGCCTGTCCCAGGGTGGCATCGTGCCGAGCTACGCGATCATCGTGCGGGAATATCTACCCGCGCGGGAAGCCGGACAGCGTGTTGGCCTTGTCATCATGGCCACCATTGTCGGCATGGCGCTGGGCGGCTGGCTGTCCGGCTTGATTTATGACTATACCGGTTCCTACCAGGCCGCGTTCCTCAACGGCATCGCCTGGAACCTGCTCAATATCTCCATCATGGTGCTGATCCTCTGGCGCACCACGCCTCGCCCTTTAAAAGCCTGAAATCAAAGGGTTTTCCGAAGTATTCTGCGTGTAGCGTGCCGGCATGTCCCAGTTTCTGTTGACTTGCGCCTGACCGCCGGTCTTAAATCTGTGACTACTTTCCTAGCTGGGACGATTTTGAGAGTTGTCACGCGAACTGCAAGGTCTTTTATCCTACCGCATCCTCGCGCATCGCTTGTGGTCCTTGGCATGGAATATCTGCGTGGGCGGCCTCGCCGCTCATGCTTAGGCGTTGGGCCGCGTCGCAGCCCCCCGCAAAACCGGCCCGTCAACGCGGGCCACAAACAACCGGTCCGCAGGACAGTTGGGCCGGACGAAACGGAAAGTGCCGCGGGGCCCCCTCGTCGGCAGCTTTCATAAGGAGGTCCGAATGAAGAATCCAATCCGTACTCTTACTGCCGGAATCGCCGGTCTCGGTCTTGCCCTGTCGGTTGGCGGAGCTGCCATGGCTCAGCAGATCTCGGTGGCGACCGGTGGTGTTGCTGGTGTTTACTATCCGCTCGGCGGTGCCATGGCGGAAGCCTGGTCGGCCGAGGTTGACGGACTGACGGCGACTGCCGAATCGACGGGTGCAAGCGTGGTCAATGTTCGCCTGATCCAGGGCAACGAAGCCGAAGTTGCCATGGTTCAGAACGACATCGCCTTCTACGCGTTCAACGGCGATGAAATGTTCGAAGGCGATCCGCTGGCGAACAATCTCGGTCTCGCGATGCTCTATCCGGAAGTCATCCAGATCGTGACGCTGCAGGATCGTGGCATTTCCACCGTGGACGATCTTGCCGGCATGCGCGTTGCCGTGGGTGCCCCGGGCAGCGGCACGGAAGCCAATGCCCGTCAGATCCTCGGCGTGCATGGCATCACCTATGACGACATCAATGAGCAGTTCCTGCCCTTCGGCGAGGCTGTCGATGCCCTTCGCGACGGCAACATCGACGCCGCATTCCTGACGGCTGGCATCCCGACGGCTGCCGTTATCGATCTCGACGCCACGCATGATTTTGCGCTGGTTTCGATTTCTGCCGAACGTGCGGCCGAACTTGAGGACCAGTATCCCTTCTACACCGCCTTCACCATTCCCGGTGACACCTATGGCGATCTGGAAGGCGACGTCGAGACCGTGACGGTCCAGGCCATGCTGGTTGTCAGCGCCGAACTCGATGCTGACGTCGTCGAAAACATGCTCACTGTGCTGTTCGACGAAGCAACGCTTTCGCGTCTGTGTGACACGCATGTCCGCGGCTGCGACGTTTCGCTCGATACTGCTCTCGACGGCATGCCGATCGACCTGCACCCCGGCGCAGAAGCCTTCTACAACAGCAACTAGGTTTCTCAGGCTCAGAGTAACCGAGGCGGGGCGGATTCGATGTCGGGTCCGCCCTTCCTGGTTTGGTCCACTTCAGAAGGTCTCAGGCGATGAGCGACAGCGCGGTCAAATACCAATCGGATGAATCCGCGCTTCAGCGCGACGTGCGCGGGTGGGCTGGCTGGGGCATAGCCGGCATCGCAATCGTCTTTTCTCTCTTCCAGCTCTACCAGATGGGCTTCGGCCTGATGCCGGCGCAGAATCTGCGCGCCGTGCACCTGGCATTCGTGCTTGCGCTGATCTTCCTGCTCTATCCTTCCCTGAAGCGGTGGGACATGAGCCGCCTGTCGATCCTGGATGCCCTGCTGGCGGCCGCAGCGATTTCCGGGCCGCTATATTTCTATATCAACTTCAACCAGATGGTCATGCGCGCGGGCGCCGAGACGGCGACCGACCTCTTCATGGGCGCTGTCACCATCGTCGCGCTTCTGGAAGCCACGCGCCGCGCGATCGGCCCCGTGCTGCCGGCGATTGCCATCGTCTTCATGGCCTATGCCTATCTCGGGCCTTACATGCCGGAACTGATCGCCCATCGCGGCTACACGCCCGAGCGCATAATCCGTCATCTCTACCCGACGACCGAAGGCGTGTTCGGCATTCCGCTGGCGGTTGCCTCGACCTTCGTCTTCCTCTTCGTCCTGTTCGGCGCCGTCATGCAGCGCACCGGCATCAGTGATTATCTGACCCGCGTCGCCATGTCCGGTCTCGGCCACTACAAGGGCGGGCCGGCGAAGTCGGCCGTTCTGGCCAGCGCCATGATGGGCTCGTTTTCAGGTTCGTCCACCGCCAACGTTGCCACCACCGGTACGTTGACGATTCCGCTCATGAAGCGTGTCGGTTTCCGGCCGGAATCGGCGGGCGGCGTGGAGACGGCTGCCTCGACCACCGGACAGTTCGTTCCGCCCGTAATGGGTGCTGCGGCCTTTGTCATGGTCGAGATCACGGGCATCCCCTACGCCCAGATCATTCAGGCCGCACTCCTGCCGGCCATCCTCGATCTTGCCGGCATCATCTTCTGCGTCCACATGCATGCGCTCAAGCACCGGATCGACGGGCTGCCGCGCAGCGAGCTGCCGCCCTTCTTCCCGACCCTGTTGAGCCAGATCTACCTGCTCGTTCCCATCATCGGGCTCATCCTGATGCTGACGGTGCTGCGCTACACGCCAACCATGTCGGCCTTCTGGGCCATCCCGATGGCGCTGCTGATCTCGCTGGTGGCCCGCAACACTATCATCGTTTGGCGTGCCGTCAGCGCGCAGATGCGCGGCGACGATCCCTTCGCTGGGGTTGAGGAGGCGCTTGATCGCCAGCGCTCCGAAATAGCTGTCAGGAAGGAAGACAGCCAGAAGGCCTCGAGCGTCGGCGGCCTGTTCGGCAAGGCCTGGGGCGACTGGTTCAAGGACATGGTCAAGGCGCTGGAAGAAGGCGCACGTCAGGCGATCCCGATTTCCGCGGCCTGCGCCACGGCCGGCATCATCATCGGCATCATCACGTTGACCGGCCTGGGGCTGAGGATGCAGTCGATCCTGCTGACGCTGTCTGGCGGCGAATTGTGGGCCGCGCTCGTCTTCACTGCGCTCGGCTCGATCATACTGGGTCTCGGCGTGCCGACGACCGCCAACTACATCATCATGGCCACACTGATGGCACCGGCGCTGGTACAACTCGAGGTGCCATTGCTGGCCGCCCACCTGTTCGTCTTCTATTTCGGCATCCTGGCCGATACGACCCCGCCGGTCGGGCTCGGCGCCTATGTCGCCGCCGGTATTGCCAGGGCGGGGCCGATACGAACGTCCATTGAGGGCTTCAAGTTCTCCATCACGGCCTTCATCATTCCGTTCATGTTTGTCTACAACCCTCAGTTGATACTGCTGGGCGATTGGGAATGGCCGGAGCTGATATGGCTCGTCGCGTCCGGCATGGTCGGTGTCTATGCGCTCGCGGTGATGAAGGAAGGCTGGTGGATCACCCGTGCCAATGCGATCGAACGCATTCTGATGACGTTTGCCGCCGTGCTGCTCATCCAGCCGAGCATGTGGGTGGACATCGCCGGCTTTGCCGTGATGGGCGGTGTCTATGCTTTCCAGATGTTCAAGGTTCGCCGCGAAGCCGTTCGCGGCATGAAGGAAAGCACGACCGGGTCGAGGCTGGCGATGGGAGCTGGCGTGCTGGCCGTCCCGCTCGTTGTTGGATGGTCGTTTCTGCCTGTTGTGCAGGTCAAGGATAACGGCTTGACATGGAGCCGTACTGCCTTCCCGGGTCAGCAAGTCGTTCTGTCGCATATTCATTCTGTTGAAAGGTCTCTCGTCGAGGACACTTTCCAGCTCGGATGGCGCGGCGACATGATCCATCGCCGTACCGTTACGAGGTCGATGGGCGCAGGACTGCCGGACGGCGGTGAGGCGCGCGGCGGGGTTATCACGACGAGGGGCACGGGCGAGCGTCACCGCGAAATCGCCCTGCGTTTCGGGTCCGAGAACGAACCGGCTGTGACAGTGGGGACCAGCCGGCAGGAACTGTCTGAAGTTGCCGATGGCCGTGCGCTTGAACTGCGCGTGCGTCATGTATGGGAGACGCTGGCTGACCGCTTCAGATGACTGCGGGTCAGAAAGCCTTGAAGGTCAATGTCGTCAGCGAACGCATGATGCCCGGCACATTGGCGACGTTCTCGTTGATGAACTTGCCGATGTCGGTCTGGTCGTCGATGTAGATCTTCATCAGGAGATCGTAGTCGCCGCTCGTCGAATAGAGCTCGGAGGCGACCTCCCGCTTGTAGAGCTCGTCGGCAACCTCGTAGGTCCGCCCGGGCTGGCACTGCAATTGAACGAACACGGGTCTCATTTCTGGCGGTCCTGGTTTGGTGTGGCGGAATTGCTGCCGAAAATCCTGTCAGACGATCATGCTGTCAACAGCGTGCGGGTAAGCGGATGATCGGGATCGGCCAATCCGTCGATGACATTGAAATGGTGTCGGTCAGGCTCCTCGACAAGCATGGTGGACGCGCCAAGCCCGGTCCACACATTCGCGAGCAGCGCGTTCTGGCGCAGGAACTCCGAACGCTCGTTGCCGCCAACCCAGCAACAAAGCCTTGCGCCGTCCATCGGCTCGACAAGCGCCGGGCTCTCTGTGGCGGCCTCCGCCCCGTCGATGGCCAGGGTCAGGTTCATGGCGGTCCTCATCATCGGCCGCAGATCGTGCAGGCCTGAAATCGAGACCGTGTTTACGACACGTTTCTTGACCGGGTCGGCCAATGGTGAGGACGCGCAGATCATCCGGGTCACCAGATGTCCGCCGGCCGAATGGCCCGTCAGCCTGATCGGGCCGTCGACCTCCGTTGCGGCCATTTCGATGGCCTGGGCAACTTCACGGGCAATGCCGGCAATGCGAATATCCGGGCAAAGCGTGTAGGACGGCATCGCGACCGCGTGGCCGTGCGCCAGCGGCCCGGCCGCCAGATGCGACCAGAAGCTCTTGTCGAGCTTCATCCAGAAGCCGCCATGAACGAAGACGACCAGCCCCTTGGGCGTGCCCTCCGGCAGGAACAGATCGAGCCTGTTTCGGGCTTGGTCGCCGTAACGCAGATCGAGGCGTGCGCGATCTTCGGTTTCGAGAAGCTGCCGAAACGCCCGTGCCGGCTCGACCCAGACACCAGGCCAACGATCGCCGCTGGCTATGTTGGCGCCGTTGGCATAGGCGTCGTCCCAGTCCATCACCTGGTGGAAGATCAAGGCGTGCTCCTCTCTTGGCAAGCGGGCCGATCCTGTCGGGTTGAACCCATCGTGTCCAGAACGCTCATATATTTCAACCTTAAAATTTCATGCTTGAAGCAAAGCGGGATTGCTGTCATGCTCCCCTCAACAAGGTCGAAAACAGACCTGAAAAAGGGGAACGTGTCGGATGAAAGTGGCCATACTCGGTGGCGGCCCGGCCGGATTGTATTTTGCCATTTCGATGAAGCTGCGCGATCCCGCGCACGACATCACCGTCTATGAGCGCAACCGCCCGGACGACACATTCGGCTGGGGCGTGGTGCTCTCCGACGAGACACTCGACAATCTGGCCGTCAACGACCCAGTCAGTGCCGAGCGTATTCGCGAGCACTTCGCCTACTGGGACGACATTGCCGTCGTCCACAAGGGCACGCGCACCGTCTCAACTGGCCACGGCTTTTGCGGCATCGGCCGCATGCGCCTGCTGCTGCTTCTCCAGGCGCGGGCGCGCGAACTCGGCGTCAAGATGGAATTCGAGACCGAGATTGGGGACCCCCGGTCCTTCATGGCGGAAAACGACATGGTGCTGGCCGCCGACGGTCTCAATTCCCGCACGCGCTCCACCTTCGCCGATGTCTTCAAGCCGGACATCGACGTGCGCAAGTGCAAGTTCGTCTGGCTCGGCACGCATCAGAAATTCGACGACGCCTTCACCTTCATCTTCGAGAAGACCGAGCACGGCTGGGTGTGGGCCCATGCCTACCAGTTCGATCCGGACACCGCGACCTTCATCGTCGAATGCACCGAGGAGACCTGGGCCAATTTCGGCTTCGGCGACATGTCGAAGGAAGAGTCCATCGCCACCTGCGAGGCGATCTTCAAGGACCATCTCGGCGGCCACAGCCTGATGTCGAACGCCAACCATGTGCGCGGATCGGCCTGGATCAATTTCCCCCGCGTCCTGTGTGAGCGCTGGAGCCATGAAAACCTTGCGTTGATGGGCGATTCGGCTGCGACCGCGCATTTCTCCATCGGCTCTGGCTCCAAGCTGGCGCTGGAATCCGCGATTGCGCTTGCCGACTATCTTCATTCCGAGCCGACGCTGGCCGATGCCTTCGAGAAATACGAGGACGCGCGCCGCACCGAGGTTCTCAAGCTGCAATCGGCGGCCCGCAACTCGATGGAATGGTTCGAGGAGGTCGAGCGCTATCTCGATCTCGATCCGGTCCAGTTCAACTATTCGCTGCTCACCCGCTCGCAGCGCATCAGCCACGAAAACCTGCGCCTGCGCGATCCCGACTGGCTTGGCAGCGCCGAGGCCTGGTTCCAGCGTCAGGCCGGGGCCAACGGGAACACGCCGCGCGCACCTATGTTCGCGCCGTTCAAGCTGCGCGGTCTGGAACTCAAGAACCGCGTCGTCGTCTCGCCGATGGCCCAATATAAGGCCGTCGACGGCACGCCGACCGACTGGCACCTCGTCCATTATGCCGAGCGCGCCAAGGGCGGAGCGGGGCTGGTCTATATCGAGATGACATGTGTGTCGCCAGAGGGGCGCATCACGCCGGGGTGTCCGGGCTTTTATGCGCCGGAACATGAGGCTCAGTGGAAGCGCATCGTCGATTTCGTGCATCGGGAAACGGACGCCAAGATCTGTGCCCAGCTCGGACACTCCGGCCCCAAGGGCTCCACGCAGCTCGGCTGGGAAGAGATCGATGCGCCGCTCGACGATGGCAACTGGCCGCTGATGGCCGCATCCGACGTGCCGTGGTCGCCGCGCAACCAGGTGCCCCGGCCGATGGACCGCGCCGATATGGACGCCGTCCGCGACCAGTTCGTGGCCTCCGCGCAAATGGCCGAACGCTGCGGTTTCGACATGCTGGAACTGCATTACGCCCACGGCTATCTGCTCTCCTCCTTTATCTCGCCGCTGACCAACCGGCGCGACGACGAATTTGGCGGTTCGCTGGAAAACCGCATGCGCTACCCGCTGGAGGTCTTCAGGGCTGTGCGCGCCGTCTGGCCTGACGACAAGCCGATCGCGGTTCGCATCTCGGCCAATGACTGGGTCGGCGACGAGGGCATCACGCCGGCCGACGCCGTCGAGATCGCGCGCATGCTGCAGGATGCGGGCGTCGACATCTGCGACGTCTCTGCTGGCCAGACCTCGTTGCTGGGCAAGCCGGTTTATGGCCGCATGTTCCAGACGCCGTTCTCAGACCGCATCCGCAACGAAACCGGCATGAAGACGATGGCCGTCGGCAACATCTACGAGCCCGACCACGTCAACTCGATCCTCATGGCTGGCCGCGCTGACCTCGTCTGCCTGGCCCGCCCGCATCTGGCCGATCCCTACTGGACGCTGCATGCAGCCGCCCAGCTCGGCGACAAGGACGTGACCTGGCCCGATCCCTATCTGAACGGCCGCGACCAGCTCTACCGCCTGGCCGAGCGCCAGGAACAGATGACGGGCAAGGTCTGATGAAAATCTCCTTCGCCCACGCCTTGGTCACGGGTGGCGCCACCGGCATCGGGCGGGCGATTGCGCTGGAACTCGCCAATGCCGGCATGGAGGTGACAATCTGCGGGCGTCGTGCCGAGCCGCTGGAAAAGGTGGCCGCCGAACATCCCCGGCTCCATGCGCTGACGGCGGACGTGACCGATGAAGCCTCGATGGAAAGCCTCTACGAGAAGGCGCAGGCCGAGCACGGCCCGATCGACGTCGTCGTCGCCAATGCCGGCATCGCCTCCAGCGCGCCCGCGCACAAGACGACGCTGGAAGAGTGGAACCGCATCCTCGACGTCAACCTGACCGGGGCGTTTCTCACCGTCCGGCCCGCGCTCAAGGGCATGGCCGATCGCGGCAAGGGCCGGGTCATCTTCGTCGCCTCCGTCGCGGGGCTACGCGGCGCCGCCTATGTCGCGCCTTACGTCGCCTCCAAGCATGGGGTGATCGGTCTGACGCGCGCGCTGGCCGCCGAACTGCTCAAAAAGGGCGTAACCGTCAACGCCATCTGTCCCGGCTATGTCGAAACCGAGATGCTGGAGGAGTCCATCCGCCGCGTCATGGAGAAGACCGGCCGGTCGGAAGCCGAGGCGCGCCAGGGTTTTGCCGAAATCAATCCGAACCACCGGCTTGTGCAGCCCGAGGAGGTTGCGGCCGCCGCGTTGTGGCTGGTCAGCGACGCCGCGATATCGGTCACCGGCGAAGCCATTCCGCTTTCGGGAGGCGCGTGATGGATGCGATGCCCACAGCAGTTCGGAAGCCTGCTGTTGCCAACAAGGAACGGCTGCGTCTCTGGATCCGGCTCCTGCGTGCACAGCGCACCGTCGAGGCGGAACTGCGCGACCGCCTGAAGCGCCGGTTCGATACGACCTTGCCGCGCTTCGACGTGATGTCGGCGCTCTACCGCCGGCCGGACGGGATGCTGATGAGCGATCTGTCACGCTTCCTGCTTGTGTCCAACGGGAACGTCACTGGCATTGTCGATCGGCTGGTCGCCGATGGATACGTCTCGCGCGCCGCGCGCGAGGGTGATCGCCGTACCTCGATTGTCAGCCTGACCCCGCGCGGCCGGGAGCTCTTTGCCGCGATGGCAGAAGAACACGAGGAATGGGTGGCTGAACTGCTCAGCGGCGTGAGCGAGAGCGAGGCCAAATCGCTTTCCGCCACACTCAAGTCGTTCCGCAGCAATTGGGAAGGTGAAGCATGACGGCGATGGCCGGTTTGAAGCCGAAGCATTTTCTCTGGCGCATGGAAGGCTCGGTCGCGATCATCCAGCTCGACCGGCCAGAACGTAAGAACCCACTTACGTTCGATTCCTATGCCGAGCTGCGCGACACCTTCCGCGATCTCGTCTATGCCGACGATGTCGATGCCGTTGTCTTCCTGCCCAATGGTGGCAATTTCTCGTCCGGCGGCGATGTCCATGACATCATCGGCCCGCTGACCAGAATGGACATGAAGGAATTGCTCGCCTTCACCCGCATGACGGGCGATTTCGTCAAGGCGATGATCAATTGCGGCAAGCCGATCATCTCGGCCGTCGACGGCGTCGCGGTCGGGGCGGGTGCCATCATCACCATGGCTTCCGACATCCGTCTCGCCACGCCGGAGGCAAAGACCGCCTTCCTGTTCACCCGCGTCGGGCTGGCCGGCTGCGACATGGGCGCCTGCGCCATGTTGCCCCGCATCATCGGGCAGGGCAGGGCCGCCGAACTTCTCTATACCGGTCGCTCCATGAGCGCGGAGGAGGGCGAACGCTGGGGCTACTACAATCGCCTCGTCTCCGCCGATCAGCTGGAGGCCGAGGCGCTGAAGCTGGCGCAGCAACTGGCCGCCGGTCCCACCTTCGCCCACGGCATCACCAAGACGCAGCTCAACCAGGAATGGTCTATGAGCCTCGAACAGGCGATCGAGGCCGAGGCCCAGGCCCAGGCGATCTGCATGCAGACGGCTGATTTCGAGCGCGCCTACAAGGCGTTCGTGGCCAAGGAAAAGCCGGTGTTCGAGGGCAATTGATGGCTGACCGCTCCTTCCTCTCCTGGCCCTTTTTCGAGGATCGCCACCGCGACCATGCGGAGCGGCTGGAAGAATGGTGCGCCGCCAACCTGCCGGTCGATCACGGCGATGTCGACGCGGCCTGCCGCAAGCTTGTGCAGGCCCTCGGCGACGGCGGCTGGTTGAAGCCGAGTGCCGTCGATCCCGCCGATCCTGCGCCGCTCGACGTGCGCACGCTCTGCATCACGCGCGAGACGCTGGCACGCCATGACGGGCTGGCCGATTTCGCCTTTGCCATGCAGGGGCTGGGCACCGGTGCGATCAGCCTGTTCGGTTCGGAAGACCAGCGCGCCTGGCTTGCCAAGACACGCGCAGGCAAGGCGATCTCCGCCTTCGCGCTCTCCGAACCCCGGTCGGGCTCCGACGTCGCCAACATGGAAATGACGGCCACCCGCGACGGCAACGACTACGTCCTGTCTGGCGAGAAGACCTGGATTTCGAATGGCGGCATCGCGGATCTCTATTGCGTCTTCGCCCGCACCGCCGAGGCGCCCGGCGCCAAGGGCATCTCCTGCTTTCTCGTGCCCGCCGACACGCCCGGCCTCGCCGTCGCCGAGCGTCTGGAGGTGATCGCGCCGCACCCGCTCGCACGGCTTTCCTTCGACGATTGCCGCATCCCGGCATCTGCGATGATCGGCGAGCCCGGCCAGGGCTTCCGCATTGCCATGTCGGTGCTCGACGTCTTCCGCTCCACCGTCGGTGCAGCCGCACTCGGCTTTGCCCGTCGCGCGCTGGACGAAAGCATTGCCCGCGTCCGCGACCGCCAGCTCTTCGGCGCGCCGCTCTTCGATCTTCAGATGGTGCAGGGCCACATCGCCGAGATGGCGCTCGACGTCGATGCGGCCGCGCTGCTCATCTACCGTGCGGCCTGGACCAAGGATTCCGGCGCGCCGCGTGTCACACGCGAAGCCGCGATGGCAAAGCTCTACGCCACCGACCGGGCGCAGGAGGTGATCGACAAGGCAGTCCAGCTTCACGGCGGCGACGGCGTGCGCAAGGGTCACATCGTCGAAAGCCTCTACCGCGAGATCCGCGCGCTGCGCATCTATGAGGGCGCTTCCGACGTGCAGAAGGTCGTGATCGCGCGCCAGGCCATGGGAGAAGCAAGATGAAGCTCGGTCCCTCCGCCCATGTGGATACCTTCGCGCGCGACAATCTCCCGCCCTTCGACCAGTGGCCGGACATTCTTCTCGATGGCTTCGACTATCCCGAATATCTGAACTGCGCGGTCGAACTGACCGATCGCATGGTCGAGCGCGGTCACGGCGACCGCACCGCGCTGATCGGCAATGGCCGCCGGCGCACATACAAGGAGCTCGCCGACTGGACCAACCGGCTCGCCCGCGCGCTTGTCGAGAATTACGGCATCAAGCCAGGGCACCGCGTCCTCATCCGCTCCGCCAACAACCCCGCCATGGTTGCGGCCTGGCTGGCGGCCACCAAGGCCGGTGCCGTCGTCGTCAACACCATGCCGATGCTGCGTGCGGGAGAGCTTTCCAAGATTGTCGACAAGGCGGAGATCTCGCTGGCGCTCTGCGACACGCGCCTGATGGACGAGATGGTGGCCTGCGCCAAGAACAGCCGCTTCCTCAGGCAGGTCGTCGGCTTCGACGGCACGGCAAATCACGATGCCGAGCTCGATCGCGCCGCACTCTACAAGCCGGTTCAGTTCGAGGCGGTCAGGACGGGTCGCGACGATGTCTGTCTTCTCGGCTTCACCTCCGGCACGACAGGTGTGCCGAAGGCGACCATGCACTTCCACCGCGACGTCCTCATCATCGCCGATGGCTATGCGAAAGAAGTCCTTGGCGTGACGCCCGACGACGTCTTTGTCGGTTCGCCGCCGCTTGCCTTCACCTTCGGGCTGGGCGGTCTGGCCGTTTTCCCGCTGCGTTTCGGCGCGGCCGCGACGCTTCTCGAAAGCGCGACGCCGCCAAACATGATCGAGATCATCGAGACCTACAAGGCGACGATCTCCTTCACCGCGCCGACCGCCTACCGCGCGATGATGAAGGCCATGGACGAGGGCGCCGACCTCTCCTCGCTGCGCATTGCGGTTTCGGCCGGCGAGACCCTGCCCGGTCCTGTCTTCGACGAATGGACGAGGAAGACCGGCAAGCCGATCCTCGACGGTATCGGCGCGACAGAACTGCTCCACATCTTCATTTCCAACCGGCTCGATGACATGCATCCCGCCACGACGGGCCGGCCGGTCACGGGCTACGAGGCGCGGATCGTCGACGAGAACATGCAGGAAGTGGCGCGCGGCGAGATCGGCCGGCTGGCCGTTCGCGGGCCGACCGGCTGCCGCTATCTGGCCGACGACCGGCAGATGGACTACGTCAAGGGCGGCTGGAACCTGACCGGGGACAGCTTCTTCCAGGACGAGGACGGCCGCTTTCATTTCGCCGCCCGCTCCGACGACATGATCATCTCCGCCGGCTACAACATTGCCGGACCGGAGGTCGAGGCCGCTCTCCTTGCCCATGACGATGTGATGGAATGTGCGGTCATCGGCGTCGCCGACGAGGAGCGCGGACAGATCGTCGAGGCGCATGTGGTGCTGATGAAGGGTGTCGCGGGTGATGCGGCCTGCATCAAGCGCCTGCAGGATCACGTCAAGGCAACGATCGCGCCCTACAAATATCCGCGTTCGGTTCGTTTCGTGGAGGCACTGCCCAAGACCGAAAGCGGCAAGATCCAGCGCTTCCGGCTGCGCCAGGAGGGTTCCGCGTGACCGATATCTTTGCGCTCACCCGCGAGCTCTTCCACATTCCCGACGGGGTGATCTATCTCGACGGCAACTCGCTCGGACCGTTGCCGAAAGCTGCTTCCGAGCGCGTTCGGCAGACCATCGAAGCCGAATGGGGCAATGAGTTGATCCGCGGCTGGAACACCGCCGGCTGGATCGACCTGCCAAGCCGGGTTGGCGACCGCATAGGCCGGC
>Ga0213835_101039_pt1 | contig 19641 bp, 15 predicted proteins | sample SWPATP01_FD_160576 | JGI IMG/M metagenome (GOLD analysis project Ga0213835, IMG submission 160576) | Coastal seawater microbial communities from Marineland, Florida, United States - SWPA TP0 #1 | ecosystem: Environmental > Aquatic > Marine > Coastal | place: USA: Florida | collected 2016-08-05 | reverse complement strand
TGCCCTCAGAGCAAGGGGTTTGGCGGCTGGAAAAATTTGGAATTTCAAGTTCTTAAGCCCCTCAATCTGGATTTGACAACCACCTCCCTACGTTTGCTCTCGATTAGGTGAGGATTTCAGCGAGTTGGTTTTGTTCCCAGAGTTGTTTGTATAGTCCGTCTTGGTTAATCAGCTCTTCGTGAATGCCAGTTTGGACGATTTTGCCGTGATCCATGACAAAAATGCGATCGCCTTTGGCGGCGGCGGAGAGCTGGTGGGTGATGAAGATGACGGTTTTGTTTTGTGGGGAGTGGGAGAGGTAGTCGAGAATTTCGGTGGCTGTTTTGTTATCGACGCTAGATAGAGCATCATCGAGGATGAGGACAGGGGCATCAATCATGAACGCGCGGGCCAGGGAGCTACGCTGGCGTTGTCCACCGGAAAGGGTGATGCCGCGTTCACCGACAAGGGTGTTGTATTGCCTTGGGAAGTTCAGAATTTCGTGGTGAATTTGGGCCTGTTGAGCGGAAGATTCAATTTCGGGTTGGTCACTACCGGGTAAACCATAGGCGATGTTGTCGCGGATTTGGCTGCTGAAGAGAAAGCTTTCTTGGGGAACATAGGCGATCGCCTGGCGTAAATCTTGGAGACGAATATCAGTGAGATCTTGCCCATCGAGGAATAATTGACCGGGTTCGATATCAATTAGACGGGGCAAAGCATTGGCTAGGGTCGATTTCCCTGCCCCAATAGACCCCACAATGGCAATAATTTCACCGGGGTTAATGGTGAAGTTGAGATCATCTAGGGCTGGACGATTGTCACCGGGGTAAGTAAAAGAGAGATGCTTAGCAACAATTTGGCCTTCGACCTGGTGACGATCCAAAGGATGGGCAGTGGTGCGGTCTTGGATGAGGGGTTGATTGTCGAGGATGGCTTCAATGCGATCAATACTCACCTCACCCCGTTGATAGGAGGTAATCGTGAAACCCAATAAAGCTGTGGGTACAACCAATCGTTCGACCAATAAAATGAGGGCGATAAAATTCCCCACCGTCAGTTCATCAGCGGTAATAGCCCTCGTCCCAAAGATCAACAGGATTAAGAGGCTGATATAGGAAATTCCTTCAATAATTGGAAAGAGGAGATTCCGAATCCGGGCGAGGCCGAGATTGGCTTGTAATAACTTTTGATTTTGCTTGTCAAAGGCTTGGCGTTCGTTGGCTTCCTGGGCATAGATTTTGATCAAAGAAATGCCACTCATGTCTTCTTGGATCAATTGACTGAGCTCTGAAAGCTCCTCTTGGACTTCTTTTTGTTCGTCCCGCAAGCGACCACTAAACAGTTGTACCGTGAGTAACATGGCTGGATAAACGGCGATCGCCATCACACTGAGCTTGCCATGGAGCGACAACATCACTGGTAAGGTCATCGCGTAGGCAAACACCGTATTGGCTAAACTCAGCACGGAAAAACCCAGGAGACGGCGCACATTATCCACATCACTGGTGGCCCGGTTGATTAAATCTCCGGAGGATTGACTGGCAAAATATGCGGGCTCTAGGGTGAGGAGATGTTGGAAAATTTTTTGCTTTAGATCAAACTCCACTTGCCGACCCACACCGAAAATCGCCACGCGGGAGAGCATCCGGATGCCCCACATGACTGAGGCGAGGAGCAACATTAACAAAACAGCACGGGTTAAATTGCCTAGACCGACATCTGTTTGGAGCGAATCTACTGTATTACTGAGGATAATCGGCAGATAAACGCCCAGGCCATTAACGAGGATAAGGGCGCCAATCCCCAGCCAAATGTCCCGTTGATAGGGTTTGAGGTAGGCCAGAAGTCGGCGCAAGCGAGATGAAGCAGCCATAGCAGGTGTGTGATTCTAAAACATGGACAATTCTTCTATTGTGACGGATCGATTCCAACGCTTCATGGAAATGGAGAATTTCTGCATCTCAAAGGTTGGGTAATAATAAAGTGGCGATCGCCTTTTGGGGGAAAGAATCTATGCGGGTAATTGGTTTAATGAGCGGCACTTCGGTAGATGGCATTGATGCGGCTCTGGTGGAGATTCAAGGGGAAGCTGACGCCATCGAGATTGAATTACTCGGCTTTACAACCTATTCTTATCCGTCTAAACTCCGGGAAAAAATCCTCGCAGTGTGTGCCGGAGAAAAACTCAGTGCCTTGGAATTTGCGGCCCTCGATGACGAAATTGCCCACAGTTTTGCCACTGCGGCGAGGCAACTCCAGGAACGTTACGGTAAAGCTGAGTTAATTGGCTCCCACGGACAAACTATTTTCCACCGTCCCCCCAACGGCAACTTGGGTTTGAGTTGGCAACTGGGGCGTGGTGAGGCGATCGCCCAACAAACCAAACTTAAAACAGTCAGTAATTTTCGTCGGGCCGATCTTGCCGCCGGAGGACAGGGCGCACCGCTTGTGCCGAAGGTTGATGCTTACCTTCTAGCTGACCCAACAAAACACCGCTGTATTCAAAACCTGGGGGGCATCGGCAATGTTACTTATTTACCACCCAAAAACCAGACCGATTGGGAAAATTACGTGATCGGTTGGGATACTGGCCCCGGCAATGTACTCCTAGATTTAGCGATTCAAAAATTAACCAACGGTGCTCAAGCCTACGATCAAGATGGCATTTGGGCATCCCAGGGGACACCTCATTTAGATTTGGTAGAACGCTGGCTAGCCGATCCTTTCATTGAACAACTACCGCCCAAGTCCACGGGTCGGGAATATTTTGGTGTCGATTTCCTCGAACAATGCTGGCGTGACGCCCAGGATCTCCAACTCTCAGAAGCGGATTGGTTGGCGAGTTTGACAGAATTTACAGCCTTAACGGTACAGCGAAACTATGAACTCTTTTTACCGCAGCTGCCCGATGAAATTTTTCTCTGTGGGGGTGGCTGCCGCAATAGTTATCTTAGAAAACGTTTACAGGCCGCGTTCGGCAATCAGATTCCCGTCAGAAGTACCGACGACCTGGGTTTAAACCACGATGCCAAAGAGGCGATCGCCTTTGCGGTATTAGCCTACTGGCGCATCAAAGAATTTCCGGGAAATCTGCCGAAGGTGACGGGGGCGCCATGTCCGGTTCTGCTGGGAGAAATTCATTGTCCTTACTGAGCAAAGGGTTCGAGGGTGGCCACCACCGATTCTGCCAAGGTTTGGAGATGATAGCCCCCTTCTAGGGCAAACAGGATTGGACAAGGTAACTGCTGGCAAAATTCGCTAAAAACTTTGTAATCCTGGGGCTGGAGATTCATTCCCGCTAAGGGATCTTTGGCGGTGGCATCGTAGCCCGCACTGACAATTAACAGATCCGGTTGAAACTCTTGCAAGTATGGTAAAACCACGTCCTGGAATTTTTGGACATAGATCCTTCGATCTGCACCTGGCTTGAGGGGAATATTTAAAATATTTTGGTGGCGACCATGATGGTGAGCCTGGCCAGTGCCCGGATAAGCCGGATCCTGATGGAGAGAACAATAAATAATCTGGGGATTTTCCTCGACTAAATATTCTGTGCCGTTGCCGTGGTGGACATCCCAATCGAGGATCGCCACTTTTTTAATGCCCGCTAAACCCAAGGCATAATGGGCGGCGATCGCCACATTTCCCAACAGGCAAAATCCCATCCCTGTGCTGCGGGTGGCGTGATGACCGGGGGGCCGCACCAAGGCAAATACAGGCTCCTTGGTTTGAAGCGCTAAATCCACCCCATCTAAACAAGCATTGACCGCCAAAAGTGCCACGTCAAAACTTTGGGGTGAAACAGGAGTATCCGGATCCCAATAGCCACCGCCAGATTCTGCCAATTTTTGCAGTTCTTTCAAATAGTAGTCGTCATGCAATTGGCGCACCCAGGGCAAAGGATCTCGAAAGGCGATCGCTGTTGGTTCGTGCCACTGAATTTGGTTCGCCCAGGAGACGGCTTTCAGGGCTTGGGCGATCGCCGTTAACCGTCGTGCGCTTTCTGGGTGGGAACGCCCCGTGCCATGGTCAAGAAATTGATCAGAATAAATCAGATGAATCATGGTATTCGCTACACTAAAGCATTGCTAGGAACAAAAAACAATGAAATTTCTCGGTAAATTGATCGGCCTTGGTCTTGTCCTCTTGGGCATTTATTTTTTGGGTAAAAATATTTTCTTTACGACCGGTGGTTATCGTTACTCTTTTTGGCGCGGTATTTCTGCGGATCTAGCGGTGATGACTTTAGCTGGTGGTGTGGTTTCCCTCTTCACTCTCCCCAAAGATAACCGTGTCTTGGGTTGGATTTTGATTGGGGCCTCAATTCTTTTGATCTTTGCAGGGGGGCGTGCGATTCTCACCCCTGTAAGTCTCTGGCAACTCTTTATTTCCCTCGCCTCCATGACCTCCGGTTACCAACTGCTGCGCACTGGCCGAATTAACCTTTAGCATACTGGGATTTTTCATCTGCCTAAATCCTTTGTGACAAAAGCTAAGGATTCTACAAGCCACAAAAAAGGGCGGTTGCTTAATGCAAATAGCCGCCTCTCAAGATTTTTGATTTTACTGGAGTCTAACCATCCAGCAGCGCTTCAACAAATTCATAACTAGAGAAGGGCCGGAGATCTTCAATCCCTTCCCCAGCGCCGATAAAGCGAATTGGTAAACCGAGTTGCTGACTTACGGCGAGTGCTACCCCACCCCGGGCCGTACCATCTAGTTTTGTCAGGACAACGCCACTGAGTTTTGCCGCTTCTGAGAAAACTTGGGCTTGCCGTAGACCATTTTGGCCGAGGGTTGCATCTAGGACTAAGAGGGATTCCACCTGGGCATCGGGAGCTTTTTTATCGACAATCCGCCGGATTTTCGCAAGTTCATCCATCAAGTTTTTCTTATTTTGTAAGCGGCCAGCCGTATCCACCAGCAAAATTTGCGCCTGCCGCGCTTGGGCGGCGGTAATACCATCAAAAACCACCGCTGCGGGATCAGTATTTTTACCGGGGTTGGCGATTACAGGAGTGTCAGTTCTTTCGCCCCAGACTTTTACCTGTTCGACAGCAGCGGCCCGGAAGGTATCGGCAGCAGCAATGACACAGCGATAACCCGATTGGTTGGCAAGGTGGGCCAGTTTACCGATGGTGGTGGTTTTCCCGGCACCGTTGACGCCAGTGAGCATCCAGACATTAAGCTTGTCGGCTTCGGGAGCAAATTCGGTGCTGGGTAGTTTCGCCAAGGGTTTATCGAGGATGTCCCGGAGGATTTCTTTGAGATAGGCGATCGCCGCTTCGGGGGGCAGTGCTTCCTGGCGGAGTCGTTCCTGGAGGGTTTCGATGATGTAATCAGTGGCCTCAATGCCCACGTCAGCCTGGAGCAGAAGTGATTCAATTTCTAGTACGGCTTCATCATTGAGCGGCCCTTGACCCACTACAGCCTTGAGTTGATTGACCAAGCTGCGACGGGTTTTACCGAGACCATCCCGGAGCTTTTTGAGCCATTCAATTTCTTCGAGGGAAATATCACTGGCATCACGGCCTTGATCCGCAAGTACCTTGGCAGACCAGAGGAAATTTTCGTCAAACTCTAGCCCTTCGGTATCGATCGCCGTTTCTTTGAGCTTTTCGAGGCCGTCGGACTTTTTCATCCAAGCGGGTGTCGCTGGGGTGGTTTCCGGTTCTGGTGTGGCTACTGTCTCGCTATCTGGGGCACTCTCTGCTTCGGCCGCAATAACTTCTGGTGCTGGCTCTGGAGCAACAGGTGTAACGGTTTCGGTTGCTTCAATCTTGGCTGGTTCACTCTCTGGTTCTGGAGGAGTTGCTTCTGCTGGGGCTTCTGGTTGAGGAGCGATCTCTTCGGTGGTTTCGGGAGCCGTTTCTAGCGCAGTTTCTAGGGCCGTTGCCGTGGGTTCGGGGGCTGGTGTTTCTGGTTCAGTCTCGGCGGCAATAACTTCTGGTTCTGGCTCCTGGGGTTCTGCGGTCTCAGTTTGAGGTACTTCCGTTGTTTCAATACCCTTTTTTTCTTGGATATTTTTGTAAGCGGATTTCGCCCAGTTTAGATAGTCAATTTCTGGGGTTGATGGCGTCTCAGGTTCGGGGGCAGCAGCTTCCTCCGTGGGGGATTCTGGCACCTGTTCTTCTGTAACGGTTGGTTCAGAGGTGTCTTGGGATTTGTCAGTTGTCTTGCGCCGAAACCAATCAAAGATAGCCACAGAAATTCCTAGGAGAGTAAATGAACTGTTTTCATTATTATGGCTTGATCGGGGTTTGTAAACGGAGGGTTTCCCGACCGTTTAGGCATTTGTGACGGGGTGGTTTGGTATGATCGAGCGATGGTGTTTTCCCACTAGAAATTCTATTTTGTTATTTGGCGATCGCCTTTTCCCAGCCTATGAATTTACCGAAGGATGATTTGCTCAAGGGCGTTGAAAACCGTGCAGAACTCAGTCGGCTGCTCGACCAAGCGGATCAGGCGATTCGCACTTGGGAAATTGTCCAGACGGATTTTCTCTCGCCGCCGGTACTCTACGAAGCCTTAGAAATTTTTGGCAAACTCACGGAAGTCCAGGTTGTCCACGGAGGTGGCTACCCCCAAGCGGAACGGCAACGGTTGGCGATCGCCCGGGAAGAAATTCCCCTCGATGCCAGCCATGTGGAAATTGCCGCCTTGGACATTGCGGGTAATTTTTTGTTTGATACGGCGACCCACCGGGATTTCTTGGGTTCGCTCCTCGGTACCGGGCTCGTGCGAGACAAAGTTGGTGACATTCTCGTATTAGGCGATCGCGGTGCCCAGACCTTGGTCATTCCTGAATTAGTCTCGTTTTTAGAAACCTCTTTAGTGCAGGTGCGCTCTGTTCCCGTGAAAACGCGGTCGATCCCCCTCGAAGAATTAAAAGTACGCCCGCCGAAAAAGAAAGAACTCACCACCGTTGAAGCGTCCCTCCGTTTGGATGCCATTGGTTCAGCAGGGTTGGGGATGTCCCGGACAAAAATGGCCGAGGCGATCGCCAGCGGGAATGTGCGAGTCAACTGGAAAACCATTACCCAAAGCAGCTACAACGTCAAGGCGGGTGATCTGATTTCCCTCAGGGGCAAAGGCCGCGTCGAAGTTGGCGAGATCAACATGACCAAAAAAGAACGCTATCGCGTTAATCTCACCCGTTTTGTTTAGGCTTTGTCTTTGACTAATTTGTAGAGTCGCTTAAATTCCCGCTGGCGTACCCGGTGTTCCACAATCGGTTCTGGGTAATCGTGTTGCTGACAGAGTAAACGGGGAATTTGGCCCGTGAGTAAAACCTGGGTATCCAAACCACTGAGCTCTGGTAGCCAGTGGCGAATGTAGTCTGCTTCGGGGTCAAATTTCTGCGCTTGGGTATAAGGGTTAAAAATTCGCAGGGGTTTAGGATCCATGCCGCTGGAAGCACTCCACTGCCAACCACCATTATTCGCCGCAAGATCACCATCAACCAGGGTTTGCATAAAATATTTTTCGCCCCAACGCCAATCGATAATCAAATCCTTGGTGAGAAAACTGGCGACAATCATCCGACAGCGGTTATGCATCCAGCCCGTTTCATTAAGTTGGCGCATCGCTGCATCAATAATCGGATAGCCCGTTTGACCAGCGCACCAGGCCTGGAATTTTTCTTCGTCATTTTCCCAAGGAAAGTCTTTAAACTCTTCCCGGTATGGCCCCTGGGCAAGTTCCGGAAAGAAAAAGAGACAGTGTTGATAAAATTCTCGCCAGGCTAATTCCTGCTGCCAGGTGATGACGCCAGCTTCTGCTTCTTTACTGCGGCAGTGGTTTAGGGCTGTTTCTGTGGCTTGCCAAACCGTCCGAATGCCGATCGCCCCAAATTTCAACGCGGCACTAAGGCGGGAGGTGCCATCGGTCGCCGGGAAGTTGCGATCGCCATCGTATTTCTCAATAAAATTCTCGGTAAATCTATCTAATTGCCCCAGGCTGGCAGTTTCCCCCACAGGTACAGTAAACGGTTTGTCCCAACTGAAGCCCAGATCAGCCAAGGTCGGTAAGGCGATCGCCCCTAGGTCTTTCGCTAATTTCTGTTCGGCATCACTCAGTCCTTGGCAATCTCTGAGGGCAGTAACGGGGGCGGCTTTCGACTTTTGCGACCAGTTTTTCCAGAACGGCGAATACACGCTGTAGGGCTTTTTAGATTGGGTGAAGACCTTTCCTGGTGCATGGAGGAGCTGATCCCAAAAGGTTTCTATCTTGGCTCCTACCTGACGCAAGGCGATCGCCATCTGGTGATCCCGCTGTTGGGCATAGGGTTCCACGTCCAGATTCCAGTAGACCGTATGGACTTTGAGAGATTCTGCAACTTTGGGCAAGACCTCTAAGGGATTCCCCTGGAAAATCAGTAGTTGACTGCCCGCTTTTTGGTAATTTTCTGCCAATTCTGCCAGGCACGCTAACAGATATTTCACCCGCGCTGGAGCCACATCTTCTTTTTCTAAAATGGCCGGATCGAGGCAGAAAATGCCGACCACCTTGGCCGACTGTTGCCGTGCTTCTGCCAAGGCAACATTATCCTGTAGCCGCAAATCTCGCCGATGCCAATGTAAAACCAGTTCAGCCATTCTTAAAAAATTGCCCCATTCGCTGCGGCTTATATCCTAATCGAGCCACAAAAAAGGAGCAAGGCAAAGCCCGACTCCTGGCATTTATCTCTTTATTATTTCACTGGGAAAAAATTATTCAGCCTTTCCAGAGGACTCTTGTAAACCCATCATGTGGGCGTTGCTCTTGCCGGGGATGACCATCGGATAACAGTTTTCGTCTTTTTTCACCCGCACGTCCAACAATACAGGGCCATCATGGGCCAACATTTCGGCGATCGCCCCCGACAGATCATCCGGATGATCCACCACCATGCCCTTCACTCCGAAGGCTTGGGCGAGTAGCTCAAAGTTCGGCATCCCCGCTTCCATATTGGAGGAAGAATAGCGCTGACCGTAGAAGTTCTGCTGCCACTGGCGCACCATCCCCTGCCAGCCGTTGTTTAGGATCACCGTCTTCACTTTAATTTGATATTGGGCCAGGGTTGCCAGCTCCTGTAAACACATCTGGAAGCTCGCATCGCCACTGATACAAATCACCTCTTCGTCGGCGATCGCCACCTTTGCTCCTAGAGCCGCCGGGAGACCAAAGCCCATAGTGCCCAAGCCTGCACTAGAAATCCAGCGGCGGGGACCATTCTTCAAGAACTGAGCCGCCCACATCTGGTGTTGACCCACATCCGTCGTGTAGTAGGCATGGGGAGCCTGGCGGTCTAACTCCACAATCACCGACTGGGGCGAGATCGAATCCGCAAAGCGAGGCGCGACCAAAGGATGTTTTTCTTTCCAACCTTGAATTTTATTGAGCCATTCTTCCGTGGGCTTATTACCGAGGGGTAAACCCTTGCCGCCTAGCTGTTGCAACATTTCAATCAACACATGGCGCACATCACCAACAATGGCGACTTCCGGTAAACGATTTTTACCCACCTCAGCGGGATCGATATCGATGTGAATCACCTTCGCTTCCGAGGCAAACTCGTCTAATTTGCCAGTCACCCGGTCATCGAAACGGGCACCCACCGCAATCAAAAGATCACATTCACTCACGGCGAAATTAGCATAGGCCGAACCATGCATCCCTAACATCCCCACGGAGAGGGGATTATGTTCATCAAAAGCGCCCAAGCCCATCAGGGTTGTAGTCACCGGAATTTGGAACTGTTCAGCTAATTCTTTAATTTCTGCGTGGGCACCAGAGGTAATGGCACCGCCCCCGACGTAAAGTAATGGCTTGCGGGATTCAGAAATTAGACGTACCGCTTCTCCAATTTTGGAGGTATCTCCTTCGGTGCGAGGTTTGTAACCAGGGATATCCACATCACCGGGTTCAACGGGAATATATTCACACAGTTCCAAACCGACATCCTTGGGGACATCTACTAATACAGGGCCGGGCCGACCTGTGCTTGCAATGTAAAAGGCTTCGGCAACGATCCGGGCCATATCTTTCGGATCCCGCACTACGTAGGAATGTTTCACTACGGGTAGGGTAATGCCAAAAATATCTGTCTCCTGGAAGGCATCTGTACCGATCGCCGCGCGGGTGACTTGGCCTGTAATCACCACCATCGGAATTGAGTCCATATGGGCTGTGGCAATCCCTGTGACGAGGTTTGTTGCCCCAGGGCCAGAGGTACCAAAACAAACCCCCACTTTGCCAGTTGCGCGGGCATAGCCATCGGCGGCATGGGAAGCTCCCTGTTCGTGGCGCACAAGGATGTGCTTAATTTCTCCCCGTTCTTCCACTGGGTGTAGGGCATCGTAGATGGGCAGGATCGCACCACCGGGATAGCCAAAAATGTATTCGACACCATGGCGCTTGAGGCTATCGATCAAAATGTATGCACCGGAACGAACCTCTGAACGGACAGCAGTCTCAGTTGCTGCGGGGGAAGTTGTTGAAACCACGGGAGTTACCTAAGGAATAACTTAAAGGACGAAGAATACACCAGAAATAAGATCTCTGCTTCCCTATAATTTTTTCCGATAGGGGGATAGATTATTTTGGCGTTTTGTTGTATTGAAGCCTACATTTTAAAAGAATTCATGCAGACTGTCGAGATACTGTATCATAGGCTGCTTTTAACTTAGATCAGCTTATTTTTGAGAAGCAATCCCCTGTAAAGGGTTTGTTACATGGATGTCAGCGAACAATCATGAATGACACCCATCTAGCTCCCCTCATAGGGGAGAATGGCACCCTCCGGCCTGGCGGCCACCTCCCTCAAGGGACACCCCTCTAACTCCCCTCGCAGGGGAGAAGGTACCCTCCGGCCTAACGTCTATCTTCTTCAAGGGAGGATTGGAGGCATTCTTGGGTGGCTTGAATGAGGGGATAGAGGGGGCCAAGCTGTTCACTGCCATTGGTGCCAAAATCACTGTGGCACAGATAAATTTGGGTATCAGTGCGGGCAAGGAGGTCTTGGATAATATTTTGGAGCCGTTGGCGATCGCCTTGTTGTTCTATTGCCAGAGACCAAGGCTCCCCTTGCCAACTGCGTTGAAAAACGCCATAGCCAAACAGGGTCGCGGCACCGCCTTTTTCCCAGAGGCGTGAGCCCGCATCTAGCCAAAACTGATAGGAGTGGTGACGACGGGCGGAGCGGTATTGAAAGATGGTTGCGAGGGTAATGGAATTGAGGGGCTGGTGGTTAAAGTTGTACTGGGGACGGGGATTCGCAGTAATAGTTTCTGCTTGGATTAGTTGCAGCAGGTCGGCAAGCTGGGCAGTGATTGTGTTTTGGCGCTCTAGGCGATCGCCACATTGCCAAAAGTGCTGGGCGGTCTCGCTGAGTTCCCGCAGGGTCGCCAGTTGGCCGTAGCTGGGGGCCAGTTTTTGCAGATAAAAGGTTTGAATCGCCTGGTTCAGGGTCTGCAAAATGCCCTGGGGGGTGACATTATGAGTGGCCTGGGTTTGTTCGATCCACTGGCGGATTGCTTCGTAGGCCTGGGTGGTTTGATAACCGAGGCGATCGCCCCTAGGCATCGTCGTTGCTGGGAGCAGTTGGGGCCGCTCCGGGTCGGGCTGGAAACAATAATCCACCAACAAACCAGCCCGCACGGGATCGATTAATGGCTTTTCGCTGGCGGTCTGGGATAGCATCATGAGCATTTCCGCCACAGCTTGGCTTTGGATCAGCCGTCCACTGCCCGGATAAATCAACGCCAACAAAGTCAGTAGCGATCGCCCCCAGGGAGAACTGGCAATGGGCCGCTGTTCCCGCAGGGGTTCCAGGGAAATTTCGGCGACGGCGAGGCTTTCCATCAGGGTATAACGGGCGACCTCATCTAACCCAGGCGCAATAATCGCAATGTCTGCTGGCGCAACTCCTTGATCTTTCACTAAAAATTGAATTTGTTCACCAACCCGTGTCAACAGTTGGGCGCGGGCAACGGTTTGAATGGATTGGATGGTGGCGGGTAGTTGTCCCCCAAACTGGGGTTGGGTCACGGTCTTTTGAATTTGCGTTGTGAGAGTCGCCCCCAGGCCCGCTGGTCGTTCTAGGTGAATCACCTCGCACCGTTGCGCCAATTGGCTCCAATAATCAGGATCACCGCTTAAACCGAGGCGAATTCTCCCAACGGGATTTTCTGTAAAGACTCCGGTGCAACCTTGATCTAATAAAATGTCCGCTAAATCCTTGGCGATCGCCGGATAATCTTGGCCATCATCGGCGAAAATTGCCCCAAACCGTTGCCCTAGGGACGCTTGGTATTGTCCATTTTTGAGCAAATATTGCCCGTAGAGATTGTAAATAATGCCATAGGTAAGAAAACCTCGTCCTAAGCACCAATCTCGCCACTGTTGAATCAGTTTTCCTGCCGTTTCTGTAAATTCCTCTCGGTTTGTCTCTGCACCAATGGCCACCGTTCCCGTCAGTAAGGATAACTGCCCCACCATCAGCCGTTGGGGAATCTCCGCTAGGGCGATGCCCGCCGCCCCCGCCAGCAGCAAAATATCCAATAGTCGTCGCACCAAGCGATTCTGAAACCGCTCATTGGGCAGTAACTCCCAGGTAGCTAGGGTGTCGGCCCACAGTTCCCGCGCTAACTTTTGTTCCATCTCTGGCCGCAACCGTAGGGGAAAGGAGGGGGCGATCGCCAACTGTTCACAGATTAGTGGGAAAAATAGCTCCACCTCATCGGCCATAAACGCCACTGGGGTTTTACTTACAAAGGGATAGCTCCCGCGAATTTCTTGGTGAATCAAGTCCGCCAGCAGCCGCTGATTTTGATTATTTGCCGCCAAGACCAATAATCCCGGCACCAATACCGCCTGGGGATCCTGCCCTGCCACCCAAGCTTTTAGCCGCGCCACCAATGCCGTCGTTTTCCCAGAGCGCGACTGACCCCGTAACCAAATTGCCCCCATCAGACCACCCAACAATCCCATCTACTTCGATTACAATAACCAACTAACACAAAACCTCCCCAAAATCCTCCCTAGAGGGAGGTGGCCGTCAGGCCGGAGAGTGTCTTCTCCCCTTGAGTGAGGTGCCGCAGGCGGAGGGTGTCTGCCCAGGCCATACAAGCAAATCTAAACCCAATGAATCTAAGCACTTTCATCAAAAAAGCCCGCCGCTGGTTTTACGACACCCCAGACCGTGCCCTGGAGCAAGCCTACCGTGCCGCCCTCAATATCCAGGCCATTGAACTCGAACACTTTGGTGGCAAACCCGTTTCTGGCCACAATGCTGACTACAGCGACAGTGTGATCCGCTATTTCCAAGGGGAGGTGCGCAAACAACTCAAAATTATCGAGGTGCGCCTGCGGGAATTTCGCTCCTTTAATACTGTCGTGCCCGTCTCCGAGGAAACAATCCAAAAAAAAGCGAGCAATATCTACTACCCTGATGCTGCCGACAAGCCGACCCTGATTATCGAGAAACTACGCTTTATTGACGAAATCACCGGACGCTATGGCCGTGGTCTGTCGAAACAATCCGTCGCCCTTGTTCCCCTGAATGGCCCAGAGGCTCCCCAAACCAATGGCGATCGCCCCGACAACAAACCCAAGGTGGAAACGGTATCGGACAAAACTGGTCTCGTGCCCCGCTCCATCATGCGGACATTCTCCCGAATCCAGCGGGAGATCGATCCCAAGTCCAACGAAGCAGAAGCAGAAGTCGTCACAAAATTTCGGCGATCGCGCAACAAAACCGCTGTTTCGATTCGATTTCTCCTCACCCTCGTCATTGTGCCCTTGTTGGTGCATCAGCTCGCAAAAATTGCGATTACGCCTTTCGTGGAGGAGCATTTTTTCACAGAGGCAAGCCCGGCGTTGTTTGTAAATTCCGACCTTGAAAATGAAGCTTTTGAAGAGTTAGAGCATTACCGAGCAACTTTAGAAATGCGGCAGTTGGTAGGGTTGGCACCAGCCCTCACAGAGGTAGAAATCACCGAAAAAATCCAAGAAAAAGCGACGGAAATTGCCCAGGATTATCGCGCCGAAAGTTACAATGCTTACGAAAACATTTTTTCAGATATTTTTAGCTTCTTTGCTTTTGTGGGGATTTTGTTAATCAGTAAGCGCGAAATTGCGATGTTAAAGGGCTTTTTAGATGAAATTGTCTATGGCCTCAGTGACTCGGCAAAGGCATTTTTAATTATTTTGTTTACGGATATTTTTGTGGGGTATCACTCTCCCCATGGCTGGGAAATTATCCTTGAAAATGTAGCAAAACATTTTGGTATTGCCGAGAGCCGAGATTTTAATTTTCTTTTTATTGCAACATTCCCTGTAATCCTGGATACGGTCTTAAAGTATTGGATTTTTCGTTATCTCAACCGCATTTCTCCTTCTGCCGTCGCTACCTATCGCAATATGAACGAGTAAAAATCCTCCCTAGAGGGAGGTGCCGAAGGCGGAGGGTGCCTTCTCCCATTGAGGGGAGCTAGAGGGGTGTCCTCAGTAGGTTACTGGTTAACCCACCCCTAACCCCTCTCAAGAGGGGAACAGTTGTCGGGTGTGCTGGCAAGACCTAAAAATCCTCCCTAGAGGGAGGTGCCGAAGGCGGAGGGTGTCATTCTCCCATTGAGGGGAGCTAGAGGGGTGTCCCTGGAGGGGAGCTAGAGAGGTGCCATCATACAGACTTTTCCTGGGAACGTTCCGCCTCAAACGCCAAGATTTGTTCCCCTAGGGACTCTACGGTTTCACCCGCAAATAACTCATCTCGCGTCCTTAAAAATGAATCATCAACTAATCCTTTCCCCGTTGCCTCAATCTCTCTTCGCATTTCACTTAAAGCTTGCCACCAAAGTGTAGGCGATGATCGCTCGGGGACAACTTCTAACCGTCTGGCACATCTAATGATGCCAGTAACTCAATTTGCTGACCCCGTTTAATTCCTTTAATCTACATCCTTAAGTTTTTCTTTTCTCAGTTAGCCCAATTTTATCTCAGCAGTAGAGGAGAATAATCAACTTGGGTCAAGCAGATAGAATCAAGATAATCATCGAGCACAATAGTAACGACTATGCAACATTTAGAACGCATCACCCTAAACCCTCAAGTGATGGGCGGTAAGCCTTGTATTCGCGGTTTAAGGGTAACGGTAGGAACGGTTATTGGTTTAATGGCGGCAGGTTATTCAATAGAGGCGATTTTGGAAGCTTATCCATATCTGGAGAGGGAAGATATTCTTGCGGCACTAGCCTTTGCGGCCTGGCGATCTGAGGAATATGAGGTCAACGTAGCAACGGCATGAAAATTATTATTGACATGAACCTTAGCCCACTCTGGGTTCCATATCTACAAAAATATGGGTTCAAGGTGAGCCACTAGTCAACAATCGGTAAGCCTAATGCACCTGATACAGTGATTTTTCAATGGGCAAAGGAAAATCAAGCGATTATTTTTACCAATGATTTAGATTTTGGGGCGATTTTGGCGGCGTCCCAAGCAAATTCACCGAGTGTGTTTCAGGTACGCACTCAAGACTTGCTGCCTGTATCGATTGGACAAATCGTTATGGAGAGTTTGCAAAGATTTTCGTCAGAATTGAAATCGGGAGCGTTGATCACGCTAGATTTGAAGCGAACAAAGGTCAGGATTTTACCTCTTTAGATGGTTTGTCAGACAGTATTTTCCGAGGAAGGCGGGCGATCAGCGGGATTGTTATGGGGTTTTTGAAAAGCTGGTGCGGCGTGGTGTATTTCCGCAGACCATTGCGGAGCTAGATCAGGAGACTAAATCTGAAGAGTAGGCTGCTGAGGTTGGAGAATTCTGGATAGGGTCTTAAAGTATTTTTTTGTTATCTGAATCGTATTTCGCCTTCTGCCGTCGCCACTTATCGGAATATGAATAAGTAGAAATTTATCTCTTAGAGAAAACTGCTTTATGCGAAAGAAATATCAACTAAATTGATATCTTATCTTAATTTTATGTAGCCAACTGGACAACTTAAAGTTCCAGCACCACTATCTAAGAGAGGAGGAAATGGGCCAACTACGGTAGGGTCCTCTTCTTCACAAATAATTAAAGGGACTCTGGCTATTGCTAAAGAAGTTACGCCTGCCGAATAATCTTTCACCGTGGCCGGATCTTTTGGTGTTGCACCATATGCAGCACCTGTTTGATAATTGACAAGTGAGCCTGCATTACCGTAGCTAAAATTATTTGTCTCTATAATTGTAGTCACACCTAAGTTAAGAATATCTGGTGAGAAAGTACTTTTTTCTGCATAATAGGCTTGCTGGCCACGATTAAGCACCGATAAAGTTGTTTTTGCTTCAGATTGTCGTGCTTTCGCTGCCATACTAAACATTACAGGTAGAGAAATTGCTGATAAGATGCCAATGATAATCATAACGACGAGTAATTCAATCAAGGTAAATCCTTGATTATTTCTCTTACTATAGTGTATTAACCAAACACAAATCGCTTTGTAACTGGACATATTAAGTATATCTTTAGCTTCATGAATTTAATCTAAGGTATGTATTGAATCAATTAAAAAGCACCCCCAAGTAAATCAAGAAGGTGCTTTTTCTATCATAGAGTTTCGCTGAAGGGATAAGAATAGTTACTACTCGTGATTTACGCAGATCTCACTGCAGCAAAATGTCTAAAGCTGATTTCCAGCATCACAGCCTAATCCATCGGCGAAAGAATAACTCATGTCTTGATCATCATCTTGTGGAGCAGTTTCTTCACAAATTACAGTAACAGTAGTTGCATTGCCTTCTGAATCTTCAGTGGCTCCAGTGGCTCCATCATAGTCACGAACTGCGGCAGTATCTTTTGCACGAGCACCAATCCCTGCCGTTTCTGTGAAGTCAGTTCCCTCTAAGTTGTTAAAGTTAAAGGCAAATTCACCGTTTCCAGTAGTAGCACTTCCATCATCACCGTAAGCATAATTAGTGGTGTCAATTTCGACGCCAAGGGCAAGTAGATCAACTTCTGGAGCGAATTCAGGACTTTCAAGACGATAGGCTTGTTGGCCACGGTTTAGTGCGCCAAGGGTTTGTTTTGCTTCAGATTGTTTCGCTTTAGCAGCCTGGTTCAAGAATGCAGGTAGGGCGATAGCAGACAGAATACCGATGATGATGATTACAACGAGCAGTTCAATCAGGGTAAAACCTTTGTCAGCTTTCTTCTTGTTGAGTTGTTGCAGAAGCTTAAAAGTGAAATTTTTCATTTGGGGGCATCTCCTTATCCCGGCTTCAACCGGAATTATGTATCCGTTAACCCTAAATTACCCACCCACTTTCTTTTCCTATCACCCCCCCACAAAATCCTCCCTTGACGGAGGGTGCCATTCTCCCATTGCGGGGAGTTAGAGAGGTGTTCTCAGTAGGTTGCTGGTTAACACTCCCCTAACCCCTCTCAAGAGGGGAACAGTTGGCCGGTGTTCCGGAAAGTTCTAAAAATCCTCCCTTGAGGGAGGTGGTCGAAGACCGGAGGGTGGTATCCCTAGAGGGCTGTCCCAAAAAAAAGTAGAACGTAAGATTAAAAGAAAAACCATCCTTCCTATGCGCCGTAACATCCTGCCCTACAACAAACATCTCGTCGGACGCGCCCGCCAACTCCGCAAAACTATGACCAAAGGCGAAATAATCCTCTGGCAACACCTCCGCAAAAAACAAATCCTTGGTGTCAGCTTTCTGCGCCAACGCCCCATCGACCAATTTATCGTTGACTTCTATTGCAAGGACTGGATGCTCGCCATCGAAATCGACGGCAGTAGCCACGATAGCCTCGCCGCCCAAGAACGAGACGCTTATCGCCAAGCCAAACTCGAAGCCCTAGGCGTTTCTTTCCTCCGCTTCAGCGAATACGATGCCCAAAATCACCCAGAGGCGATCGCCAAAACTATCAAAACCTGGCTCCTCACCCACCCCCCAAAAAAAGTTCTCCCCTCGTAGGGGAGTTAGAGGGGTGTCCCTAGAGGGGGAAGGTTGTCAGCATTTTGTGATAGCAGCAAAAGTCCGGGTTTTTCAAGCTTTTTCCAGGGCAATGTCAAGCTATAATCTGCCTTGATTCATCTATATACGGTATTTAAACTATGGGTCGCGCAGAAAAAGTTGTCCTCGCCTATTCCGGCGGTGTCGATACATCCGTTTGTATTCCCTATCTCATGCACGAATGGGGTGTCAAGGAAGTAATTACCCTTGCCGCAGATTTAGGACAAGGCGAGGAGCTAGGCCCAATTAAACAAAAAGCCTTAAATTCTGGGGCTGTGGTTTCCCTCGTTGAAGATGGCCGCGAAGAATTTATTACCGATTACGCTTTCCCAGCGATTAAAGCCAATGCCCTCTACGAAAATCGCTATCCCCTCGCCACCGCTTTAGCGCGTCCCCTCATTGCGAAAATGCTCGTCCGGGCCGCCGAAAAATATGGGGCCGATGCCGTTGCCCACGGTTGTACCGCGAAAGGGAATGACCAAGTACGTTTCGACCTGGGGATTTTGGCGCAAAACCCAGAAATCAAAGTGCTCGCCCCAGCGCGGGAATGGGGCATGAGCCGGGAAGAAGCGATTACCTATGGTGAACAATATGGGCTGACCTTCCCCGTGAAAAAATCTTCGCCGTTTAGCATTGATAAAAACCTGCTCGGTCGCAGTATTGAGGCTGGCCCCCTCGAAGATCCGATGTGCGAACCCCCCGAAGAGGTTTTTGAAATGGTGAAAGCTATTTCTGACACCCCCGATGAACCGGAATATTTAGAGATTGGCTTTGAAAAAGGCGTCCCGGTGATGGTGAATGGCGAAGCCCTTGGCCCGGTGGCTTTGATTTCCAAACTGAATGAGATCGTCGGAAACCATGGCATTGGCCGGATCGACATGATCGAAAACCGCGTTGTGGGGATTAAATCCCGTGAAATTTATGAATCTCCGGCGATGTGTGTCCTGGTGGATGCCCACCGCGATTTGGAAAGTTTAACCCTCACCGCCGATGTGACCCAATATAAGCGCGGCATGGAGCAGACTTATTCCGAGTTGATTTATCGGGGTCTGTGGTTCTCGCCCCTGAAGCAAGCCGTGGATGCGTTTATTGAGCAAACTCAGGAACGGGTTACGGGCGTTGTGCGCCTCAAACTCCATAAGGGTACGGCGCGGATTGTTGGCCGTCGTTCTGAAAAATCAATTTACACGCCGGATCTGGCCACCTACGGGGCTGATGACAAGTTTAACCACGAGTCAGCAGAAGGGTTTATTTATATTTGGGGTCTGCCCACCCGTGTTTGGGCTCAGGCAAATAAGTAAACGAACACCCTCCGGTCTTCGACCACCTCCCTCTAGGGACACCCCTCTAGTTCTCCTCAAGGGAACACCCCTCTAACTCCCCTATGAGGGGAGAAGGCACCCTCCGCCTTCGGCACCTCCCTCAAGGGAGGATTTTTTTAAGCGGCTTTGCTTCTGGGGAAGATTTATGATGGATAGGATGTAGATTATGGGCGATCGCCTGAATGGAAATCACATTTTTAGGAACCAGTTCTGGTGTGCCGACCCGGGCACGCAATGTATCAGGTGTGGCGTTGCGATTACCGCAGCGGGCCGAGGCTTGGCTCTTTGATTGTGGCGAAGGAACCCAGCACCAACTTCTCCGTAGTGATCTTCGTTCGTCCCAAATTAGCCGC
>Ga0213835_101038_pt1 | contig 19649 bp, 17 predicted proteins | sample SWPATP01_FD_160576 | JGI IMG/M metagenome (GOLD analysis project Ga0213835, IMG submission 160576) | Coastal seawater microbial communities from Marineland, Florida, United States - SWPA TP0 #1 | ecosystem: Environmental > Aquatic > Marine > Coastal | place: USA: Florida | collected 2016-08-05 | reverse complement strand
GGGTCGGGGGCGGCAAAGGGCGACGGCGCCTGGGGCCGGCGCGCGCCGGGGTTGGGGCGGATCACCGTGCGGTCGGTGTCGTCGGGTTCGGCAAAGGGGTCATGGTCCGACATGGCGGCCTCCCGGCTCGGCTCAGGCGTTGCGGATCGCCCACAGCGTCATGCTCAGGCCCGGATAGTCGCCGGACACATGCACGGCGATCCCGCCCGAGGTGGTCATCTTCGCCCAATAGGGGCTCTCGGCGTCGAGCTGGAAATAGACGACGCCGGCGTTGTAGGGGATCTGGCGCGGCGCGACCGGCAGGGGGCGCAGCCCGATCCCCGGCAGGGCCGAGTTCACCAGCTGGCGGATCTCCTCGACCGGGCCGATCTTGGCGTGGCCGGCGAAATGGCGCCGCACCGCCTCGTCGGCGATCTCGGCCTTGACCGCCAGCACGAAGCCGGCGCTCCCGATCAGCCGGCGGTCGGCGATGATGCCGACCGAGATGCCGTATTTCCGCGGCTCCAGCGGGATCGACACCGCCGAGCTCTCCAGCACCGCCGACAGGAACTGTCTGAGCGCGCGGATGATGGGGCGGAAGGTCCGCGTCAGGTCGTCGTGGCGATAGGGCGGGAACTCCGGCACCCGCTTGTCGGCGGCCATGAAGGCCGACAGCTCGCCCGCAAGCCGCAGGCATTCGGCATAGGCGGTGGCGGGGTGGACATTCTCGACCTGCGCGAGGTGTCGAAACACCGGCAGCGCCCGGTTCACCACCATCAGCAGCAGGAAATCCTGCACCTCGGCCACCGCCCGCGCCGGCCCGCTCTCGACCATGCGGCCCGCAAGCGCGGCCATGCGGTGCGCGAGCAACCCCTCGAGCTCGCGAATGAAACCATCGAGCGGCGGGATCGCGCGCAGGTCCGTCCCGCTGGCCATGAAGCCGCCGTCGAGCACGATGCGGCGGTCGGGCTGCACCTCGATGATGCGGGCGATGGGAATGGCGAGCTTGTCGGCCAGATCGTCCACCGCCAGCCCGATCTGCAGCCGGAGCTTGCCCACCGCCAGCGTGGCGCCCTTGCGGTCGGTGCTCATGGTGTCGGTGACCTCCACCTCGGACGGGCGCAGCCGGCTGGCCGAGAATTCCGCCCCGCTGAGGTCCACCTCGGTGGCGCCCTGGCGCCGCTGCGGCAGGGTCAGCATCACCACGCAGTCGCGCACCGTCTCGGGGACCTCCAGCGCGGGGGGGTGGTCGTCCTTTTGCGGGACGCGGAACACCACGCCGTCCTGGGTCAGCCCGGCGCAGGACTTCAGCGCGACCTTGCCGATCTTCAGCGCCTCGTCGTCGATTTCGAGCTGCGACACGCCCCAGGCATAGGGGGTGAGCCGGTGCGCGAGCCCGGCGACCAGCGCCTCGGTGTAGCGGTCCGCCTGCTGGAAGTGGTGGGGCTGCAGGAACAGCCCCTCGGTCCAAAGCACCTTGCTATCCCAGGACACTTGGTCTCCTCTCGGGCCTCGGCCCCGTCTCAGTTGCCGTCCTTCAGCCGCGCGAGCTGGCGCCGATAGGCCTCGGCGAACTCGCGGCTGAAGATCTCGTGAAAGTCGGAGGTCGCCTGATCCGAGATCTCGGCGTACATCCGTTCGTAGGTTTCCCAGTAGAGGGCCTTCTTGCCCTTGAAGAGGCGCCCGAGCCCGCCGCGGTCCTCGATCCGGGCGGCGAGCTGGGCGGGGTCGAGCCGCTGCAGGATGCCCGCGAGCGCCGCCTCCATCCCCGTTACCATGGCCATCTCATGGGCCTTGATGTCGTCGAGCGCCTGCTCGGCGGCCTCCTGCGCCGGCAGATAGCCGCGGGCGCGCGGGCGCACCATCGCCTCGACCGCCTGATCGGCGCTGACCGAGAACTTCAGCGGGTTGTTGCCGCCGGCGCTGATGCGGGTCTGTTCGATGCGGAATTCGCTCTTGATCGAGCTGCGGGTCATCAGAACCTCGCGCAGGCCCTCGATCATGACCCGGGTGACGGCGCCGAGGCGGGCCATGGTGGCCTCCAGCTCGTCGTCGGGAATGCCGAGGTCGTCGGCCCCCAGCGCGGCCAGATAGGCCCGCGCGGCGGCATCGCCCGCAGGAGCCGGCTGCGCCGCCACGGGTGCGGCAGCCGGTGGGGGGGGCGCGGGCGGGGCGACGGCGGCAGGCGCGGGCGGGACCGTCTGCGCGGCTGGCGGATGCACGGGAGGCGGCTGCACGGGAGGCGGCTGCACGGGAGGCGGTTGCACGGGGGGCGGAGCCGCCGCGGCGGGCACGCCGGGCTCGGGCGGCGGTCCCAGCAGATCGTCCAGATCGTCGAGGTCGGGCAGGGCCGGGGCGGGCTCGGGCGGAGGCGCCGGCGGTTCGGGGGCGTGGGTGCGTGGCAGCGGACGGGGCGGCTGCGGCACGGCGGGCGGCGCGGCGGCGGGCGGCGCGGCGCGCTGCGCCGGCTCGGGGGCGAGCAGATCGTCCCAGTCGTCGGGGATGCTCGGCCGGCTGGCGGCGCGGGGCGCGAAGGCCTCGGAGGTCGCGGGGCCGTGGTCGGGCGCGGTGGGCTGGTCGGGCTCGCGCACCGGGCCCAGCAGGTCCTCGTCCGAGAGCGGCGGCAACAGGCTGTCGAGCCGGTCCTCGGGCGCCGTCCAGCGCGCGGGCCCCTTCGGCGCCGAACCGCCCCCGAGCAGATCGTCGAGGAAATCCCCCCCCGCGTCGAGATCGTCGAGCAGGCTGTCGCCGCCCGGCGCCGCCCGCGCATCGCCATGCGAGGCCGGCCCCGCCCCCAGCGGATCGGCCGGCGCCGCCGCCGCGGCCCGCGCCATCTCCACCACCAGCTCGTAATTGCCCAGCAGCAGCACGTCGCCATCGTTCAGCGGCGTCGGCGTCGGCCCCAGCGGCACCTTGCCATAGTTCAGGAAGGTGCCGTTGGTCGAGATGTCCAGCACCACGATGTTGCCGCCGTGATCCTCGATCACGCAATGGGTCTTCGAGATCAGCCGGTCGGGGTCGGGCAGCACCAGATCGTTGTCGGCGCCGCGGCCGATGGTCAGGCTGGCCCCGCGCATCCGCACCGGCCCGCTGTCGGCCGGCACCGCCCCGGTCGTCTGGAATCGCAGCGTGACGGACATGCCCCTCCCCTCAGCCGCCGATCAGGACGGTGGGAAAACCGCTCACGACCACGCCGCCGTGCATCGACGGATCGAGGATGCGCGCCGCCGGCAGCTTGCCCACCAGCACCGTGGCCGAGCCCATCGCGATGGCGTCGGGCGGGCCGACGCAGACCGCCATGTCGGTCATCCGCGCCTGCGGAAGCTTGCCGGTGAGCACGGTGAACTCGCCCAGCGCGATCGGGCCGCCGATGTGCGGGATCGGCGGCACCCCCGGCGTGATCATCGGACAGACATGCATGTCGGTGATGCGGGCGGCTGGTCTGCTCATGCGGTCTCGCTCCCCGATGCGGCCTCGATGCGGCCCGAGCCGCCGCGGGCGATGTCCACCGCCCGGTCGACGAGGATCTGGCCGAACACATCGTAATCCGCCGGCCGCGTGCCCAGCGCGATCAGGTTCATGGCAAAGGCGCAGACCTCGCCCGCGCCGGGCGGCGCCTGGTGTTGTGCCAGTTCCCCGGGCCCCAGCGTGCCGTCGCAATAGAGCACCCCGGTCGCACAATGGACGGTGTCGTCGTCGGTGTCGGCGAGCCTGATCGCGGCCTGCGCGGCGATGCGGTTCTCCTCGCTGGGCTTGAACACCCAGGCCTCGGCGGCCTTGAGCGGCGGCGGCGGCTCGGCCCCCTCGCCGATCACGTCGCGCGCGGCGAGGCACGACCACCACACCCGCTCGCGCGGCGGCAGGGCCACCGACAACAGCCGCAGCATGTCCACCAGCTCGCCCTTCTCGGCCAGCTCGGCCAGCACCACCTCGACCGGCGCGCTCGCCGGCGCCGCGACGCGGGTCTGCAGCCTCGCGTTCGCCATCGCGAGCAGTCGCGCCGCGGGCTGCCGAGGCACCTTCCTGAGATCCGAGAAGCGCTGAGCCGCCTCAACCATCGCCGCCGTGCCCCTAGTTGATCATCGTCAGGCCGCCCTTGAGCATGAGCAGGCCGTCGCCATTGACCTGGGTGAGCGGCGCCTTGACCGTGACCATCCCCTTGCCGTTCACCTTTATCATGATCCCCTCGATGTCCACCCCCAACTGCGAGACCTTCACCGACGAGGTCCCGACCTTGAGCAGGATCTCCTGCAAGGCGGTGATGGTGATCTTGCCGAGGGTGGCGTCGATGCTGATGTTGCCGAGGCTGACCTCGGTGCTCATGTTGCCCATGCTCACCTTGGTGCTGTCGTTGCCCATCTTCACTTCGCGCGAGCTGTCGCCCATCTCGATCGTCTGGGCATAGTCGCCCATCTGCACGGTGTAGCTGGTGTCGCCCTTGACCCGCGTGTCGGAGGTGCCGCCGATCTCCTCGTCGTGGTCCTTGGCGATCTTGATCTTCTGGCTGCCGCTCTGGACGGTGAAGGTGTGGTTGCCGGTCTTCAGCGTCTCGGTCTTGTGGCGGTGGATGGTCTGGGTCAGGTCGCCGTTGGACTTCTTTTCCTGACCGATGCTGATGACGGCGTTGTTCTTGATCGTCTGGAAATAATCCCGCTCCGAGATCATGCGGACGTATTCGGCGCCCTTCTTGTCCTCGAAGACGAACTCGTGATAGCCGCCGCCGCCCTTCGAGGCATTGGTGCGCACGCCCGAGATGGTCTTGTTGTCGGGAAAGCCGACGGCGTGCATGGTGTTGGCGTTGTAGAGCATGCCGGTGCAGACCGGACGGTCGGGGTTGCCCCTCTCGAACTGGATCACCACCTCCTGGCCGATCCGGGGCACGCCGAACATCCCCCAGCCGCGGCCGCTCCAGGGCACCACGGTGCGGACCCAGCAGGTCGATTTCTCGTCCATCCTGCCCTGCCGGTCCCAGTGGAACTGGACCTTTATCCGGCCGTACTTGTCGGTATAGATCTCCTCGCCCTGCGGGCCCACCACGACGGCGGTGTGCAGGCCGCTGATGTCGGGCCAGGGCGTCACCTGCGGCGGGCGGAAGGGGTCTTCGACGGGGGCGACCTCCAGCCGGCAGATGTAGCGGCCGTCATAGTCGGGAAAGCGCAGCCGCCGCTCGCTCGCCATCGCCTCGAGCGTCGCGCTGTACTCGCCCTGCTCGGCCGCATGCAGGAAGTGCACGGCCGAGATCACCAGGAAATCGGCGGTCTTGCCGAGCTTGGGCTCGTCCTTGAGGCCGAACTTGCGCCCGACGCCCAGGTCGGGCGCATTGGCAACCGCGGTGTAGCGCAGCGCCCGGTGGGCATCGGCCTCCATCCGGACGCGGGCGAACTCCTCGCCCTCGCTGACCTCCTGATAGCGGCCGTCGATCTCGTAGCGCTCGTACTTGTTGTGGGGGTGGCTGCCCTTGGTGATCACCGACTTGGCGGTCAGGTCGGCGGTCGGCTTCTCGAAATTGTAGTCGATCAGTTGCAGCCGGCCCGACACCACCGCCGCCCGGGTGAACCATTCGAAGACATGGCCGCCCTCGCGCGGGGTGTTGCGGCTGCGCGCCTTGAACTCCAGCGTGCCGCCGCCCGCGACCGGGTCATGGCTGCCGATCCCGTCGGAGAGCACGAGCTTCTCGTCGTCGCCGCTGTGGTCGAAATAGTAATAGATCCCCTCCTCCTCCATCAGCCGGCTGATGAAGGCGAGGTCGGTCTCGCCATACTGCACGCAATAGACGCGCTCGTTGTACTTGCCCGACAGCCGCGAGGTATGGTGGCTGAAACCGTGCTCGCTGAGGACCTCGGCGATGATGTCGGGGACATTCAGCCCCTGGAAGATGCGGTTGTCACGGCTGCGGGTCAGGAACCACAGCCACGGCCGGACATCGACGCCATAGAGGTCGAAACCGTCCGCACTCCCCATGTAGTCGATGCCGACGACATGGCCCTGGAACTTGCGCGGCGTGCCGGTGTCGGTGTTCATCGTCACCCGCATGCGCGTGCCCAGCATCGCGGGGGCGTCGAGCCGGCCCTCGGTGGTCAGGAACTCGACGCGGATCTCGGGGATCTGGCTGAAGGTCTCGATCACCCGCGCGGCGCGGAAATGCACCTGCGCACCGCCGAAGGTACCCTCGAGGATGATCCCCCGTTCCGAGAGGCTTCCCGTCGCTTCCATCACCCTCGTCCTGTCTGGCACAGGGGCCCGCCTGCCCGGCAGCCGCTCCTCGCCCGCCGGCCGGTCGCGCCCCGGGCACCGCCGCTCAGGACCGCGCCGCCCGGCGCGCCGGCGTCGGCACGGCACCTGCGGGCACAGTCTGACACGTCGGGGCGGGCAAAGTCATCCCTCTTGCGCGTCCTGCCCCGCCCGGGGTCCGGTCTGCCCATGCACCGCGGGCCGCGTCCTGTCTCGCCCGGACCGGAGCCGGCGGGCCGCCGTGGGTCACTCCGCCACATTGCGCGCCGCCTCGTCCGGCTCCGGCGCCGCCGCGACGGCGTCCGACCCGTCGAAGCTGTAGACGAACTCGCCGTCCCGCACGTCGATGGCGACACGGTCCACCGCACGGCCCTCGAACATCCGGCGCAGGAACTCGTTGGAGATGTCGGGCAGCATGGTGTTGGTGACGATGGCGTCGATCATGCGCCCGCCGCTCTCCAGCTCCTGACAGCGGCTGACGATGGTGTCGACCACCGCGTCGGTATAGGTGAAGGGCACCCCGTGGCTGGCGCTGACCCGCTTCTGGATGCGGCCCAGCTGCAGCCGGGTGATGTCGGCGATCATGCTCGGGCTGAGCGGATAATAGGGGATCGTCACCAGACGGCCCAGCAGCGCGGGCGGAAACACCTTGAGCAGCGGGTCGCGCAGCGCCTGCGCGATGGCGTCGGGCTCGGGCATCAGGTCGGGGTCCGAGCACATCGACATGATCAGGTCCGAACCCACGTTCGAGGTCAGGAGGATCAGCGTGTTGCGAAAGTCGATCCGCCGCCCCTCGCCGTCCTCCATCACCCCCTTGTCGAAGACCTGAAAGAAGATCTCGTGAACGTCCGGGTGGGCCTTTTCCACCTCGTCGAGCAGAACCACGGAGTAGGGCTTGCGCCGCACCGCCTCGGTCAGCACCCCGCCCTCGCCATAGCCGACATATCCGGGCGGTGCGCCCTTGAGCGACGAGACGGTGTGCGCCTCCTGATACTCGCTCATGTTGATGGTGATGACGTTCTGCTCGCCGCCATAGAGCACCTCGGCCAGCGCCAGTGCCGTCTCGGTCTTGCCCACGCCCGAGGTGCCGGCCAGCATGAAGACCCCGATGGGCTTCGACGGGTTGTCGAGGCCCGCGCGGCTGGTCTGGATGCGCTTGGCGATCATCTGCATGGCGTGGTCCTGACCGATCACGCGCTTCGCCAGATGCTTGTCGAGGTCGATGACCGTCGCGATCTCGTCGCGCAGCATCCGGCCCACGGGGATCCCGGTCCAGTCGCCGACGACCGAGCCCACGGCCTGCGCATCCACGATGGGCAGGATCAGCGGCGTCTCGCCCTGCAGCGCCGACAGCTCGGCGTTCTTCTGCCGAAGCTCGGCGATCAGCGCGGCGCGGTCGGGGGTCGGCGGGGCGGCCTCGGCGCCGTTGTCCACGGGCTGGCCGCCCTCGCGCAGCTTGGCACGCAGGGCGAGGATCTCCTCGACCACGGCCTTCTCAGCCTCCCAGCGGGCGTTGAGCGTGGCCTGCCGCGCCTCCTCGGCCTCCTTCGCCGCCGTCACCGCCTCGCGCCGGTCGGTGACGTCGTAGCCGGCCGTCTCGTCACGGTCGATGATCTCGAGCTCGGTGGTCAACGCCTCGATCCGGCGGCGCGAGTCGTCCACCTCGGCCGGCACGGCATGCTGGCTGACGGCCACGCGGGCGCAGGCGGTGTCCAGCACGCTGACCGACTTGTCGGGAAGCTGGCGCGCGGGGATGTAGCGGGCCGAGAGCTTCACCGCCGCCTCGATCGCCTCGTCCAGCACCTGCACCCGGTGGTGCCCCTCCAGCATCGAGGCGATGCCGCGCATCATCCGGATCGCCTTGTCGGTGTCGGGCTCGTCGACCTGCACGACCTGAAAGCGGCGGGTCAGCGCGGGGTCCTTCTCGATGTGCTTCTTGTATTCGGCCCAGGTGGTGGCGCCGATGGTGCGCAGCGTGCCGCGCGCCAGCGCCGGCTTCAGCAGGTTCGCGGCATCGCCGGTGCCGGCCGCCCCCCCGGCGCCCACCAGCGTGTGCGTCTCGTCGATGAACATCACGATGGGCACGGGGCTCGCCTGCACCTCGTCGATGACCGCGCGCAGGCGGTTCTCGAACTCGCCCTTCATGCTGGCGCCGGCCTGCAACAGCCCCACGTCCAGCGACAGGAGCCGCGCCTCGCGCAGCGCCGGCGGCACGTCGCCGCGCGCGATGCGCAGGGCAAAGCCCTCGACCACGGCGGTCTTGCCCACCCCGGCCTCGCCGGTCAGGATGGGGTTGTTCTGGCGCCGGCGCATCAGGATGTCGACCACCTGCCGGATCTCGGCGTCGCGGCCGACGATGGGGTCGATCTTGCCCGTGCGCGCCTGCTCGGTCATGTCGGTGCAGAACTGCTTGAGCGCCTCTTCCTTGCCCATCGCGGCGGGCGCCATGGCGCCCGAGGCCTCGCCCGGGGCCGCCCCGCCGCCGGTGCGCGATCCGTCCTTGGGCACCATCCCCTCCTCGGGCGAGCCGGAGGTGGCCTCGTTGAAATCCTCGGCCAGGTCGTCGGGCTTGATCTTCTTGAACTCGCCCGAGATGCCGAACAGGATGTTGCGAAGCTGCGCCGTCTTCAGCATGCCCAGCAGCAGATGCCCCGTCCGCACCTGGCTGGAGCTGTAGAGCAGCGAGCCCCAGACCCAGGCGCGCTCCATCGCGTCCTCCAGATGCTCCGACAGGTCCGAGATGGAGCTGGCGCCGCGCGGCAGCGCGTCGAGCGCGCGGGTCATGTCGGCGGCGATGCGGCCGGGGTCGAGCTTGTAGTGCCGGATGATGCGGTGGATGTCGCTGTCCTGCCCCTGCAGGATCTGGTGCATCCAGTGCACGATCTCGACATAGGGGTTGCCCCGCAGCTTGCAGAACACCGTCGCCCCCTCGACGGCCTGATAGCCGAGGCGGTTGAGCTTGCCGAAAAGGGCCACGCGGCTGATGTCGCTCATGTCAGTCTCTCCTTGGCGGGGGTGGCGGCGCCGGGGGTCGGGGGGGAGCGGTGCCGCCGCAACACATGCGGCGGCGCGAGATACAGGTCGTCGGCATCGCGGGCATCCGCCCGGCGCGTGCCGATCCAGCTGGTGTGTCCGAGCGCGGTGGAGCCGCCGAGCGCGCTGCGCGGCACCTCCTCGGCCCGCAGCACGAGGTTCACGTCCCAGTCGAGCGCATCGCCCACATGGTTGCGCACGATCGCCTCCAGCCGCTCCAGCGAGCCGTTGCCGGGCAGGAGGCGGCGGTACTCCGCGAGGCCGACGGGGCCGATGCGGATGCGGAACTTGGCGCTGCGCGAGCGCACGCGCGTGCCGATGCTGGTGGACCGGCCGAGGCCCGCGGGACGGCCCAGTTGCCAGCGGTCGTCGGGCTCCAGCTCCAGCCAGCTGGCCACGAAGGGGTGCAGCTTCACCGGCGCCGAGAAGAAGGCCGAGAGCATCGAGACCAGCGCCTCGGCCGATTTCGGGCCGGCCGAGAGATGGCCCGCGAAATGCAGCTTGGCGAGGTCGGGCATGGCGTCGCGCCCCGCCAGCGCCGCGCCGTCGCGCCCCGCCAGCGCCGCCACCTTGCGCGCCAGCGGGTCGGCGCCCGCCCGGTCGAACGAGGGCGCCGGCTGACCCGTCGTCCAGGCGCGATAGAACAATGACATCAGCCGGTGCGTCAGAAGATCGGCAAAGGCCACGAAGGCGGTGTCGCGGTGCTTGCGGCTGCGCTCCAGCGCGTATTCGGTCAGGTGCAGCGGCAGGGGCCCCTGCGGCCCGAACAGCCCGAAGGCGAGGTTCGCCAGCCGCATCCGCCCGCCCCGCGGCGCCGGCCCGTAGCCCGACACGGTGGTCCGCGGAAAGCCCATCTGCGGGTCCTGGCCCAGCCGCACCGCGTCCTGCGCCGGGCGGCGCGACTGTCCCAGCCGCGGCCGGTCGGCGTGGTGCGCCTCGAGGATGCGCAGCGCCAGAAAGATGTGGTGGGATCCGGGGTCCGCCGAGAGCCGCGCGTGATGCGTCAGATCAGCCGGCCCAGACCGCCTTCCGGCTTCCATCGGGTGATCTCTCCGCGTTGCTGGGTCCTGAGGACCGTCTCGGTGAAGGAATTGACGGCGACATATTTGCGAAAGAACCGCTCCAGCACGGCGGCGAGCGCATAGACGCCGGTGCCCTCGAAGAAGCTTTCGTCGAATTCGAGCCTGAGCTCGAGCCCGCGCACGGCGGTCGAGAGCACCTCGTCGGTCATCCGCCGCACGATGGGCCGGGTCGAGACGCCGGCGATCCCCTCGAGCTGCTGCGCCAGCGCGCGGTCGCCGGGGGGGACATAGAGCCCCACCAGCTCGCGCAGCGCGGCGGCGGGGTTGCCGCCCTCGGTCTCGGCGATGGAGAGGTAGTTCAGGCTCAGATGGCTGATCAGCCGCCAGGCGGTGTCGCCATGGCCCATGCCCGGGCGCGGCCGGGTCGGCGGCACCGGGATCGTGACCGACAGCACCGGCCCGCCATCGGGCAGGTGGAACGTGTCCTTGCCGGCGGTCGAGAGCAAGAGCGGCAGGTCGCGGTTGGTCACGAGGCCCCGCACCGACAGCTGGCTGAGCTCGGAAGGGTAGGGGGCCTGCGCGCGGTCCACCAGCGACAGGAAGATCTCGGCCCCCAGATAGGAGGTGCGGGTGCCGCGCAGCCGCTCGCGCTCGGTGCGCTGCCGCAGCCGGCGGCGGACGGTGTAATAGGCCGGATGGGTCGAGCCGGCCGAGGTCAGGTCGGTGGCGGAATAGAAGGGCTCGAACGTCACGTCGGGCCGGCCCTCGCCGCTGATGCCGACGACCGACTCCAGCGTGTGGATCTCGTAGTCGAGGGGCGCGGTGCGGTTGACGACGACATGCTGCTCGACATCGGCGCGCGAGACCGGGGCGCGGTCGAACCGCCGCTCGAACAGGTTCACGGCCGGCACGGCGTGCAGCACGAAGGCGTCGGGCCGGATGCCGGCGCCCTCGTCCGCCAGCGGATCGGCCAGCAGGATGTAGATGTCCACCGCATCGCCGGCCGCCCGCCGCACCGCCGGCAACAGGCCCGTCAGCTCCACGAAGTGGAACCGCGCCGGCATCGCGAAATACTCCTGCAACAGCCTGTAGCCGTCGAAGCTGCGCCGCAGCACCGGCAACAGCGCCTCGTCGGGCTCGAAGCCGCGCGGGACCACGGCGCCCGCGCGCAGCGGCTCCACCCAGTCGGCGCGCGGGTCGGTGGACCGGCCCGCCAGCCCCAGCACCCGCGTGCAGAGCGTCTCGTGCAGGTCGAACGGGTTGCCCGCCGTGCTGCCCAGATGCAGCACCAGCCGGTCGAGCGCCAGCTCGGCCATGGGCCCCGAATCGCTGCGCTGAAGCCTGAGGCGGATGCCTGCGCGGGCGGCGGTGTCGCGGGCGACATTGGCGGCCACCAGTTCGCCCCGGCTGCCGATGTACTCGGCTTCGGCCACGCGCAGGGGCCACAGCGTGACCTCGGCGGCGGTGCGGTAGATGCAGGCGGTCTGCTCACCCTCCAGCGGCCGCGAGCGCAGCAGGGTGTGGCGGGCCAGCCGGAAGCCGGACTTGACCCCGGCGTTGTTGATGTCGGGCTCGAACGCCACCACCATTATCGACGGCACCGGCGCCAGATAATGCGGATAGACGATCTCCAGCAGATGCGAGGTCAGCTCGGGAAACTGCTGCTCGATCTCCAGCTGCACCCGGGCCGCCAGAAAGGCCGTCCCCTCCAGCAGCCGCTCGACATAGGGGTCGAGCACCTCGAGCCCCTCCATCCCCAGCCGGGAGGCGATCTTGGGATAGGCCTCGGCGAACTCGGCGCCCATGTCGCGCAGATAGGCCAGCTCGGCCTCGTAATGCGCAAGTAGCCGGGTGTCCATGGCTCACCCGATCCGTTCGATCTCGACCGTGCCGGTGGTCACGTCGATCTCGCTGCGCAGATAGAGCTCCAGCGGCACCGGCTCGGCCCACATGTCGGCCCGGATGTCGAAGGCGAGCACGACGTCGCGGCCGGCCTTCGCCGTGGTCAGCTCGATCACCAGCGAGCCGGGGCGCAAGCGCGGCTCGAACAGCTCGATCGAGCGGCGCAGCGAGGCGCGGATCGCGTCGTTCCGGCTGCGGGTGGCGAACACGCCCGACAGGTCGATGATGCCGTAGTTCAGGACCGAGCGCGCCGCGTGGGGGTGCCGCTCGGGGTCGATCCAGGGCTCGGCGTTGTTGGTGTTCAGAAGCCACGACAGGTCGCGCTGCACGATCTCGCGCAACCGCTTGATGTCGATCACCCGCTGGTCGCGGCTCTCGGAGGTGCGCGCCGGATCCTCGTCGGTCAGCCGGTCCAGGAGGGAGGGCTGCAGACGTTCGCTGATCGTCCGGTCGGCCATGCCGCGTCCTATCCGTCCTCGGCCGGGGCCGGGTCGATCTCGATCCGGCGGATGTCCATCAGCGCGCATTCGACCGCGTCGGTCGAGATGATCCGCTGCCCCACCCCGGTGAAGAGCCCCGCCCCCGCGTCCGTCCAGTTGGTGGCGCGGGCGAGCCGCTCGGCGGCGGAGCCCGCGGCGGTGGTGCCGACATAGCGGGTCGGGATCAGCGCCACGACCTCGCCCTCGCTCACCAGCCGGATCTGCGCCGGCATCCAGACCGCGTCGCGCAGGTCCGCCGGTTCGTCGAGGGAGAGGCTGCGGATGGCGGCAAAGGGCACCCAGAAATACCGCCCGTTGATGATCGCCTCCAGCACCGGCCCGAGCCGCATGTCGGCATCGGCGATCCAGGCAAAGGCGGTGCCGTCGATGCTGCCGGGCGTCTCGGGCGCGGCCTCGAAGGCCTGGGCGCGCAGGCTCTCGGCCTGGGCCGTGTTGCCGCGCGCCAGGAGCCCCTGCGCCTCGATCAGCAGCGCGAGCCACTGCGCCGGCGTGCCCATCACCATGGGCGCCACCTCGCCGGCGAACACCTTTTCGCGGTGCAGCTCGCAGATGATCGCCTCGCGATAGGTCTGCGCCATGGGGATGGCGGCGGGGTCGAGCTCGGCGCAGAGCTTGAGCTGCGCGATGGCGCGTTTCCAGTCGCCGATCACGCACAGGAGCTGGAACAGGAACACGCGCAGCCGGGCGTCGCCCGGCTTTGCCCGCACCTGGGCCTGCAGCGCCTGCAGCGCGCCGTCCAGATCGCCGGCCTTGAGGTGGTCCGTTGCGTCCATGTGCTCCGCCGTGTCCTGCCGAGGAGGGGGCGGCCCGCCGGAGCCGGCGGGCCGTGGCCGGGGATCAGGCCGGCTTTTCGGCCTGGCTGGCGATCGACCACTGGAAGTCCGGGGTCGCGCCGGCGCCGCCGGTCTTGAGCTGTTCGGTGTACTTGATCTTGAAGTAGTCGAAGTTCAGCGACACCGTCTCGGTCAGCCGGTCCTCGCCGCCCGACCCACCGGTCTGATAGGCCGTGATCATCACGTCCTCCATGTCGATGGTCAGATACTCGAGCGGCTTGTCGCCGGCCTTGCGGACCACGAGGAAGGCCTTGGCGTGGTGCGTGCCCTTGGTCGCGGACTTCAGCAGGTCGGTCGTGGCCTTGTCGATGTACTTGGTGACCGAGATGTCCTGAAAGCTGGCCTTGCCTGCGCCGGACCCGGAGCCCAGGTGGGTGGTGCCGCTGTTCATGACCCCCCACGACCAGGCGAGGATGTCGATCCAGCCGTCCTTGCCGTTGTACTTGGCGTCGCGCGCCTCCCCTTTGATATCGCCGATCTTGAGATACATGTCGACGGCCATGTCCGGTCTCCTTCCTTTGCTGCGGCGGCAACGGCCACCGGCTGGGTCAAATCATGCCCTGCCCCACCCCTCGCGGGCGGGACAGAGCGCTTGCATCAGCCCTTCTCACTCGGCAACTTCGACACCAGGCGCAGCGACACCGACAGCCCTTCGAGCTGATAGTGCGGCCGCAGGAAGAACTTGGAGGAGTAGTAGCCGGGGTTCCCCTCGACCTCGGCCACCTCGACCGTCGCATCGGCGAGGGGCTTGCGCGCCTTGTCGCCTTCGCTGGAGGTCGCAGGGTTCGGATCGACATACTGGAGGATCCAGCTGTTGAGCCAGCTCTCCATGTCGCTGCGGCTCTTGAAGGAGCCGATCTTGTCGCGGACCATGCACTTGAGGTAGTGCGCAAAGCGGCAGGTCGCGAAAAGATAGGGAAGACGCGCCGCCAGATTGGCGTTGGCGGTGGCGTCGGGGTCGTCGTACTCGGCCGGCTTGTGCAGCGACTGCGCGCCGATGAACGCGGCCATGTCGGTGTTCTTGCGGTGGATGAGCGGCATCAGCCCGCTTCGGGCCAGTTCCGCCTCGCGCCGGTCGGCGATGGCGATCTCGGTCGGGCATTTCATGTCCACGCCGCCGTCGTCGGTGGGGAAGGTGTGGGTGGGCAGGTTCGCCACCGTGCCGCCCGATTCCACCCCGCGGATGCGCGAGCACCAGCCGTATTCCTTGAACGAGCGGTTGATGTTCACGGCCATCCCATAGGCCGAGTTCACCCAGCAGAAGCGCTCGCTGTCGGCGTTGCCGAGATCCTCCTCGAAGGCGAACTCCTCCACCGGGTCGGACTTGGCGCCATAGGGCAGCCGGCCCAGGAACCGCGGCATCGCGAGGCCGATGTACTTGCTGTCCTCGCTCTGGCGCAGGCTGTTCCAGGCCGCGTATTCCGGCGTCGAGGTGATCTTGGCCAGATCGCGCGGGTTGGTCAGCTCCTGCCAGCTGTCGAACTGCATCAGACCGGCGCTGGCCCCCGCGATGAAGGGCGCATGCGCCGCGGCCGCGATCTTCGACATCTCGCCCAGCAGCTCCACGTCCGGCGGGCTGTGGTCGAAGTGATAGTCGCCCACCAGACAGCCATAGGGCTCGCCGCCGAACTGGCCGAACTCCTCTTCATAGAGCCGCTTGAACAGGGGCGACTGGTCCCACGCCGTGCCCTTGAACTTGCGCAGCGTCTTGTGGAGGTCCTTCTTCGAGATGTTCATCACGCGGATCTTGAGCATCTCGTCGGTCTCGGAGTTGTTGACGAGATAATGCAGGCCGCGCCAGGCGCTCTCGAGCTTCTGGAACTCCTCGTTGTGCAGGATCAGGTTGACCTGCTCGCTGATCTTGCGGTCGATCTCGGCGATCATCGACTGCACCGAGGCCAGCACGTCCTCCGAGATCAGCGCGGCATTGGCCAGCGCCTGTTCGGCCAGCGTGCGCACCGCGGATTCCACCGCGCTGCGGGCCTGGTCGGACTTGGGCCTGAACTCCTTGTTCAGCAGCGCCGCGAAGTCGTCGGCCTCGAGCGTTTCGACCTGGGCGGCTGCGCCCTGCTGGGAGGTGGCGTCGCTCATCACTGTCACTCCTTCGCGGCGTCTTCGTCAGCGGGCTTCGGCGCCGAGGCCAGGGATTTCAGCAGGGCGGGGTCCTGCATCGCCTTGGCCAGCAGATCCTCGGCGCCGCTCTTGCCGTCCATGTAGGTCATCAGGTTGGCAAGCTGGGTGCGCGCATCCAGCAGCTCGCGCAGCGGCTCGACCTTGCGCGCGATGGCGCCGGGGGTGAAGTCGTCCATGCTCTCGAAGGTGATGTCCACCGCGAGATTTCCCTCGCCCGTCAGCGTGTTGGGCACGTTGAACACCGCCCGAGGCTTGATCGCCGCCATCCGCGAGGTGAAGTTGTCGACGTCGATCTCGAGGAACTTGCGGTCGGCCACCGACGGCAGCGGCACTTCCGAGGCGCCCGACAGGTCGGCCATGACACCCATGACGAAGGGCAGCTGCACCTTCTTCTCGGCGCCGTACACCTCGACGTCGTACTCGATCTGCACCCGGGGGGCACGGTTGCGGGCGATGAACTTCTGGGAACTGCTCATGCAACTCTCCTTGCGGCATGGGGCGGGTTGCCCGGCCTGTCAGGCCACGCGGGCCGGGGGCCGGAGGGGGCGGGCGATGGGCGCGTCATTCGTCGTATTCGAGACCTCCGATCAGCCGGACATTGTCCACGCCGGCCGGGGCCATGTCCTTCATGATGACCATGAAATCGGCGCCGACAAGCCGCTTCGCGCGCTCGAGCAGGATCGGCACCGGGCTCGAGGGCTCGGCCCGGCGGTAATAGCCGATGACGGCGTCGAGCGTCCGGATCACATCGGCCTGCGAGGCGATCTGCCCCGGGGCGGCGGCCCGCACGGCCCCGCCGCCGGCCGTGGCCGGCGCTTCCGCCGCGCCGTCCTCCTCCGGCGCGGCGGCCTCCCCCTCCTGCGATCCGGACGCGGCCGAGACATGCTGCACGATCTGCCGCAACAGCTTCACCGCCTCGGACAGCCGCGGCCCCTGCCCGGGCGTCCGCTCCGAGAACACCTGCTCGATGGCGACCAGATCCTCCTGCGCCGCCCGCGCCGCCTCCAGCGTCGCGGTCAGCTTCCCGGGGTCGGTGTCGCGAAAGGCCGCGTCGATCGAGGCCGTGTCGAAGGCCGGCGACTCGTCGTCGCGCAGGCTCATCTGCCCCTGCGCCACCAGGATGTCGCGCAGCGTGACGCGGCCGAAGGCGCGGCTCTCGGTCAGCGGCGTGGTGCGCAGCGCCCGCAGCACCGGATCGGGCGCGCCGAGGGCCTGCAACGAGTTGATCCGCATGGTCGGATCGTCGTCGTCATCGGCGTCGAGCTGCGGGTGGCAGGTCTCCCAGTACCGCTCCAGACAGCCGCGGACATAGGCGGTGGCCTGCGCGAAGCCGGCCAGCCCCTCGCGAAAGATGATGGCGCCCGCCAGCGTGGTGCCGGCGCGCAGGTCGTGGCTGCGCTCCATCACGGCGAGGGCCTTGCGCATCACATCGGCAAAGTCGGGGTCCTCGGCCTCGAGGATCTCGCTGCCGGCCTGCCGCTCCTGGCCCGGGCGCGCGGCAATCTCCATCGCGACGAAGACATCGTCGTATTCGAGGTTCTCGCCGCTCGGCGCCTCGCTGTCGCGCGGAGAAAGAAGCGCCTCAAGATCCATTCAGCCGTCCTCGCCGGATACGCACACGCGCGCGACCTGCGATCTCGGCGGAACCGCAGTGCGCCATCCCCGTCCAAAAAACAAATCAGGAAACCGCTTTGCAGCTTATCTGTCTGCCCAGAATGCGATTCTGTCAACCCGGCAATGACGCCCGCACATGGTTCGCGGTAAACGGGAGAGCAAGAAACCGGAACGACGTCCGCCCGACGCCGCGCTCCAGGCCCCTCGGAGCGCCCTGTGCGGCACTGCGGCGGGAAATGCGCCCGCATCCGGCCGGCGCCGCCTCGGCGAGACCTCCATGCCCCCCTGCGACGGCCCCCGTCATGGCATCGCCGTGACCGCGCCCGTCTGCGGGTCGACCTCGAACCGCGCGCCGGCCTCGTTCTCGATCACGATGCGGCCCCGCTCCACCGTCATGCTGCGGAAATAGAGGTACTGCACATCGGCCTCGAGGTCGGGGTCGGTCGGGCCGCCGTCATAGACCTGCACCACCCAGCGTTCGGCATCGGTGGCGGCATCGGCGGCGCGCAGATACCCGGTCAGCCGGTCGAGGCCGCGGGCAAGCCCGTTCGTGACCTGCTCGTAGCGCATGCCGTCCAGCACGACGGACGCAACATCGGGCGGAGGCGAACGGCTCATCCTCGGTCTCCCTCTGGCTGCCTCAGGTCTTCTTGAGCACCCTCGCGCGGTCACCCTCCGTCAGCTCGCCGTTGCAGTCGGCGCAGAAGAAGGCCCAGCTGTCGGCGTTGGTCATGGCCTGGGCAGAGGAAAACCCCCCCTTCCACGGCTGGATGCCGCCCCAGGCATAGCGTCCCGGCACGTCGTCGGTGCCGACCTGGGTGTGCGACAGCTCGTGAACGACGATGCGCGCCCAGTTCTTCGCACCCGAGAGCACGTTCTTGGTGCCGAAGAAATCGCTCTCGATGTAGACGACGTTCAGCGCTTCGTTCATCAAGACGAAGGCCTCGTCCTTTTCGTTCTTGCCGCCCCGGGCGCAGGGGTGCTCGGCGAAAATCATCCTGCCCGAGTCCGCCGCCGACGCGATCTTCTTGAAGCCGTCCAGAAGCTTGGCCTTCATCGCCTTGACGTCGTCGTCGGTGGTGTCCTCGTCGGCGAACCAGCGCCGCACCAGCGGGTCGATATCGGCGGCATCCCCGGCCAGCAGCGCCATCGCCCGTTGGGCCCAGCGCACGCAGGTCTGGCTCGACTGCGCCATCAGCTTGCGTTCCGAGGCGGCCCAGTATTCGTCGATGTCGAGCAGCTTGGCCCGGAGCTTCGACTTGTCCAGCCCGGCGAACTCGTAGCCCGCCCAGTTCTTGTAGCTGCGCGGCAGCGCCAGCACCCACAGGCAGTGCCCGCCGCGCTCGGCCACGAGATGCAGGTGCCGGAGCGTCTTCAGCGCCGCCACACGCATGTTCATGCCCTTTTCTTCCGAGGCGAGCTTGATCAGCGCGTCGGCCTCGCGCGTCGACTTGGTGCCAAGGGCGGTGGACAGAAAGCCGGGCGCACAGGCCTTGCGCAGGTCTTCCAGCGCCTTGGCATGCGACCTGTCCGGCCCGTCGGGCTGCATCACCTTCTGCAGCTGGACGACGAACGGCCTGGAGGATTTGGGAAATCCCGCATCCCTGAGACAGCGCAGCAGGTAGGCGTAATCGTCCGACAATGGAATCATCCGGGCAACCTCGCGTCACACCCGCCACGTACGAAAACTAACACGAAAGTTGACCATGCAAAGCATCTTTTCTGCGACAATCCGCGGCACCGGCGCCGGGCGCGCCTGCCTCACTTCAGCACCAGGTTGTTCATCCGCACGTCCCTGATGCGGCCTTCGCGGTTGGTGCCGACCTCGTTCGCCATGACCGCCGTCCAGCGTGCCATGTTTCCGAACCCGAACACCACGGGCCGGACCTTGAACCTGCCCATCCGGGCGACCTCGTCGCTGTCGCTGTTGGAAAAGAAGCCCTCGTGCAGCAGGCCGATCGGGCGCAGACGGGTAAGGTTGACGCCAGAGAGGTCCATGCTGCGGCCCTCGTCGTAGAGCTGTCCGTCATAGACCTTGCCGCGAAAGAAATAGTCGCGCCCGCGCACGCCGCCGGCCCAGCGGATCAGCGGGTCGCGCCCCCAGCGCAGGACGTAGAGGCCGACCCGGATGTCGGCGTCGTCCTGTTCGGGGATGTCGCCCATGCGCAGATAGATGTTGCCGTCGCCGCGATCGAGGCTCCACCAAGGCTTGATGTAGCTCCAGCCGATATCGCCGCCCAGAAGCCGCAGGGTCTGATACTCGTAGAAGATCCCGGCGCCGACGCCGCCGCCCATGGGCGTGGGGATGACGTAGAACTGCCGCCCGTTCAGATTGAGGCCGAGGTCGTCCATGGCCCATTGCACGACCTTCTTGGTGACCTCGCTCGTGGCCCAGTTGTCGC
>Ga0213835_101034_pt1 | contig 19767 bp, 14 predicted proteins | sample SWPATP01_FD_160576 | JGI IMG/M metagenome (GOLD analysis project Ga0213835, IMG submission 160576) | Coastal seawater microbial communities from Marineland, Florida, United States - SWPA TP0 #1 | ecosystem: Environmental > Aquatic > Marine > Coastal | place: USA: Florida | collected 2016-08-05 | reverse complement strand
CTGATCATCTCGCTCGCGGGGCTCTTCGCCTGGGCGGGCTCGACCATGGGCGTCTTCCGCGCCACCGCCGCGATGATCCTGTCGATCAGCGAGAACCCCTGGGTCATCCTCGCCCTCGTGATGGCGGTGGTGCTGATCGCCGGCATGGTGCTCGATGGCGTGTCGATCTTCCTCATCGCCATGCCGCTCCTCGTGCCCATCGTGAACGCGCTGGGCTGGTCGCATGTCTGGTTCGCGGTGGTGATGTCGATCAACATCGCCATCGGTCAGGTCACCCCCCCCGTCGCGGTCAACCTCATGGTCACCGCCCGCATCGCCAGGGTGCCGATGGAGGCGACCTTCCGCTATGTCGGCTGGCTGATCCTCGCCATGGCGGTCGCGCTCCTCCTCGTCATCGTCTTCCCCGAGATCGCGCTCTGGCTGCCCCGCGCGCTGGGATACCGCATCTCGTGACCGCGCCACCCCGCCCCTTACCCTTTCATCTTTCTCCAAATATCCTCGGGGGGAGTCGCCGGAGGCGACGGGGGGCAGAAGGCCCCCCTCCCACGCCGCCGCCCGGCCCCCCCTCGCCACAGGAGTGCCCATGACCAACGAGATGACCGGCGGCGAGGCCCTCGTCCGCGCCCTTCAGGCCCATGGCGCCGGGCCCGTCTTCGGCATGGGCGGCTTCCAGCTCCTGCCCTTCTACGACGCCGCCCGCCGGCTCGGCCTCGCCCATCACCTCATCAACGACGAGCGCTGCGGCGTCTTCGCCGCCGACGCCTATGCCAAGCTCTCGGGCCGCGTCGGGCTGGTGGACGCCACCCTCGGCCCGGGCGCCACCAACCTCGTCACCGGGCTGGTGGAGGCGCTCAACGCCGGCTCCCCCCTCGTCGCCATCGTCGGCGACACCCACCGCGGCCACAGCTGGAAGAACATGACCCAGGAGGCGCGGCAGGCCGAGATCCTGCGCCCCGCCTGCAAGGAGCTGATCCGGGTGGAGGTCCTCTCCCGCATCCCCGAGCTCGTCGCCCGCGCCTTCGCCGTCGCCACCTCCGGCCGCCCCGGCCCCGTGGTGCTGATCGTGCCCGAGGACATCGCCCACGGCACCCACGGCTTCGCCCCCGGGGATTTCGCCTGCGACCCGCGCCACCACGCCGCCCCCGCGCTGCGCTGCACCCCCGACGCAGGCAGCCTCGCCGAGGCCGCGGCGATGCTCACGGCGGCCGAGCGCCCCCTCGTCCTCGCCGGCGGCGGCGTCCATCTCTCGGGCGCGGCCGAGACCCTCACCGCCTTCGCCCGCGCCCATGCCATCCCGGTCGCGCACACCATGTCGGGCAAGGGCGCGATCCCCTGCACCGACCCCCTCGCCGCCGGCCTCTTCGGCCGCTATGACCGCATCGCCAACGGGCTGATCGAGGCCTCCGACTGCCTCCTCGTCCTCGGCTGCAAGCTGGGCGAGATCGCGACCAGGCGCTACACCGTCCCCGCCCCGGGCAAACGGCTGATCCACCTGGACATCGTCGCCGAGGAACCGGGCCGCACCTATCGCCCCACCCTGCCGCTCTGGGGCGACGTGCGCGCGGGGCTGCAGGCGCTGGGCCCCCTCCTGGGCCCCGCCCCGGCGGCGCGGGCCGAGTGGACGGCCGAGGTCGCCCGCCGCATGGCCGACTGGCGCGAGAGCGCCCGCGCGCGGCTCGACAGCGACGAGGTGCCCGTCAGCATGGGACGCCTCATGGGCGAGCTGAACCGCCACCTGCCCGCGGATGCCGTCCTCGTCGCCGACGGCGGCTTCGCGGCCCACTGGGGCGGGCTCCTCTACGACCAGCCACGGGCCGGGCGCGGCTTCCTGCCCGACCGGGGCTTCGCCTCCATCGGCTACGGCCTGCCCGGTGCGATGGGGGCGAAACTGGCCGCGCCCGAGCGCGCGGTGGTGGCGCTGACCGGCGACGGCGGCTTCAACATGGTGCTGGGCGAGCTGGAGACGGCGCGCCGCCTCGGCCTCGGCATCGTGATCATCGTGGTGAACAACGCCGCCTCCGGCTATGTGAAGGCGCTCCAGCACCTGATGTACGGCGCCGGCGCCTATCAGTCCTCGGACCTGGCCGAGACCAACTACGCCGCCGCGGCCGAGGCGCTGGGCTGCTGCGGGCTGCGGGTGGAGCGGCCCGAGCAACTGGGCGAGACGCTGGCCGCGGCGCTGGAGGGCGGCGACCGGCCCGTGGTGCTGGATGTGGTGGTGACGCGTGACCCGGGCCGGATGCTGCCGGCGGCCGACAGCCGGGCGGTGCAGCTGAAACCGGGAGACCGCGTTGCCTGAGCCGCTCCTCCTCGACAGCGTCACCCGGGCGGGGGCAGAGGCCCGCGGCCGGGTGCTGGTCACCGGCTCGCACGGCGGGCGGATCACGGCGGCGCTGGCGCTGGCCGCGGGCGCGCGGGCGGCGGTGTTCCACGATGCCGGCGTCGGGCTCGAAGGCGCCGGCATCGGCGGGCTCGGCTGGCTCGAGGGCCACGGCATGGCCGCGGCGACGGTGGACCATCGCAGCGCCCCGATCGGGCAGGCGGGCGCGATGCTGGCCGCGGGCGTGATCTCGCACGCCAACGCCGGCGCCCGCGCCTGCGGCGTCGCCCCCGGCATGCCCTGCGCCGAGGCCGCCGCGCGGCTCGCCGCGGCGCCGATGCCCACAAGCACCGCCGAGGTGCCGGCCGAGGCGCGCGCGGTGCTGAACCCGGCGGGCGCCCGGCGCCGGCTGGTGCTGGCCGACAGCGCCTCGCTGGTGCGGCCGGAGGATGCGGGACAGGTGGTGGTCACCGGCTCGCACGGGGCGCTCTTCGGCACCGACCCCGCGAACGCGCTGAAGGCCGACGCCTTCCTCGCGCTCTTCAACGACGCGGGCGGCGGGCCGGGCACGACCCGCCTGCCGGTGCTGGCCGCGCGCGGCGTCGCCGCCGCCACCGTCGCCGCCGCCACGGCCCGGATCGGACAGGCCCGCTCGACCTGGCACGACGGCGTGATCTCGGCCTGCAACCCGCAGGCCGAGGCCCTCGGCGCCCACCCCGGCCAGCGCGCCGCCGACCTCGTCGCCCGCGCCCTCGCAACCTGACGCTCCCCCCCGCCGCTCCGCTCCGCGCCCCCGCTCCGCCCCCTTCATCTTTCCTCAAATATCCTCGGGGGGAACGCCCCGCAGGGGCGTGGGGGGCGGAAAGCCCCCCTGCACCGCCGCCCACCGCGCCCACATGGCCGGTTTGCGACATCCTCCCGTCGCATCCCGACATGCCGCCCCCCCGCCCCGCTTCCAGTCTCGGCCCCGACACGCCAGCACGGAGCCCGCCCATGACCCCCCACACCCGCGTCCTGGTCATCGGCGGCGGCGTCGTCGGCGCCTCGGTCCTCTATCACCTGACCCGCCTCGGCTGGTCCGACGTGATGCTGGTGGAGCGCTCCGAGCTCACCTCCGGCTCCACCTGGCACGCGGCAGGCGGCTTCCACACCCTCAACGGCGACACCATCATGGCGGCGCTGCAGGGCTACACCATCCGCCTCTACCGCGAGCTCGAAGACCTCACCGGCCTCTCCTGCGGGCTGCACCATGTCGGCGGCCTCACCCTGGCCGACAGCCCCGAGCGGCTGGACATGCTCCGCGCCGAGCGGGCCAAGCACCGCTACATGGGCCTCGATACCCATATCCTCGGCCCCGCCGAGGTCCGCGAGATGACCGACGGGCTGGTCAACACCGACGGCATCCTCGGCGCCCTCTACGACCCGCTCGACGGCCATCTCGACCCCTCCGGCACCACCCAGGCCTATGCGAAGGCCGCGCGCCTGGGCGGCGCGCAGATCCGGCTGCACACCCGCGTGCTGGCCCTGACGCCCACCCCCGGGGGCTGGGAGGTCACCACCGACCAGGGCCCCATCCGCGCCGAGCATGTGGTCAACGCCGCCGGCCTCTGGGCCCGCGAGGTCGGCGCCATGGCCGGCGTCACCCTGCCGCTCCTGCCCATGGCGCACCAGTACCTCGTCACCGACGACATCCCCGAGATCATGGCCCGGGGCACCGAATTCCCCCATGTCATGGACCCCGGCGGCGAGAGCTACCTGCGCCAGGAGGGCCGCGGCCTCTGCATCGGCTTCTACGAACAGCCCTGCGAGCCCTGGGCGGTGGACGGCACGCCCTGGGAGTTCGGCCACGAACTCCTGCCCGACGCCTGGGACAAGATCGAGGACTCGGTCGCCTTCGCCCATGCCCGCTTTCCGGTGCTGGGGCGCGCGGGCGTCAAGCGCGTCATCCACGGCCCCTTCACCTTCGCCCCCGACGGCAACCCGCTGATCGGCCCGGTGCCGGGGCTGCGCAACTACTGGGCGGCCTGCGCGGTGATGGCGGGCTTCTCCCAGGGCGGCGGCATGGGCCTCGCGCTCGCGCAGTGGATGATCCACGGCGAGACCGAACGCGACCCCCGCGCCTTCGACGTCGCCCGCTTCGGCGGCTGGACCACCCCGGGCTATACCGTGCCCAAGGTGACCGAGAATTACCGGATGCGCTTCTCGGTCGCCTTCCCCAACGAGGAACGCCCGGCCGCGCGCCCCTTCCGCACCACGCCCATGTACGACACCTTCACCGCCATGCGCGCGGTCTGGGGGCAGCAATACGGGCTCGAGGTGGTGAACTACCATGCCCTGCCGGGCGCCGCCCTGACCGAGACGCCCAGCTTCCGCCGCTCCGACGCCTGGGAGGCCGTGGCCCAGGAGGTCCGCGCCGTCCGCGAAGGCGTCGGCATCAACGAGATCGCCAATTTCGGCAAGTACCGCGTCACCGGCCCCCGCGCCCGCGCCTGGCTCGAGCGCGTCATGGCCGGCCGCATCCCGCCCCCCGGCCGGCTCGCGCTGACGCCCATGCTCAGCCCCTCGGGCCGGATCGCCGGCGACTTCACCGTCGCCTGCCTCGGGCCCGAGACCTTCCACCTCACCGCCTCCTATGCCGCCCAGGGCTGGCACATGCGCTGGTTCGACACCCTGGCCGAGGACGGCGTGCGGGTCGAGAACGTCTCGGACAGCCTGCTCGGCTTCCAGATCGCCGGGCCGCAGGCGCGTGCGCTGCTGGCGCAGGTCACGCGGGCCGATGTCTCGGCCGTCGCGCTGCCGTTTCTGGGGGTGCAGCGGATGACGGTGGGCATGGCCGACTGCCTCGTGCAGCGGGTCAGCTATACCGGCGATCTCGGCTACGAGATCTGTTGCGACGCCATGAGCCAGCGGCACCTGTGGCGCGTGCTGTGGGAGGCCGGCCAGCCCATGGGCCTGCGCCCCTTCGGCATGCGGGCGATGATGTCGCTCCGGCTCGACCGCTTCTTCGGCTCCTGGGGGCGCGAATACGGGCCCGACTATACCGTCTCCGAGACCGGGCTCGACCGCTTCGTCGCCTGGGAGCGCGAGGGCTTCGTCGGCCGCGCCGCGGCGCTGGCGGCCCGCACACCGGCCCGCCGCCTCTGCGCCTTCGCGGTCGAGGCCGGCGACGCCGATGTCGTGGCCTGGGAGCCGATCTGGCTCGACGGCACGGTCGCGGGCTTCTGCACCTCCGGCGGCTTCGCCCACTGAACCGGCACCTCGACCGCGCTGGGCTTCCTGCCCGCCGAGGCCGCCGGCGAGGACGGCCTCGCGGTCGAGATCGAGATCCTGGGCGAGCGCCGCCCGGCCCGCCTGACGACCCGCCCGCCATGGGACCCGGACGGCGCCCGCATGCGGCTCTGAGCCAGGGCGCCGGGCCTGCGCCCCTCTGTGGATGGCCCTCCCCGCCCGCCGACCTGCGGCCCGGACGCCGGTGCCCGCAGACGCAGGGAGCCGGCCACGGCGCGCGTGCTCCCTCGCTTCGGTCCGGGCGGCAACCGCTGCAGCCTGGCCGGGCTCGGTGCGGCCGGCAGGGTCGTTCGGGGCGACGGCTCCGCCGCGAGAGCGTCCGGGCAAGTGCCGCGCGCCGCGATCCCTGCGCGATGGCGCCGGAGGCGTGCCGCGGGGCCCATCGCATGGGGCGGGCGCGAGGCTCCGGCGGGGCATGGGGTCCGGCCGCTGCCCGCCGAGCACCTGCGCCCCCCGGCGACGGCGCGGAGGAACGACGACCGGGCCGCCGAGGCGATTGCCGAAACCGCCAGCCGCTCGGGTTCGAGCCGCTCCGCGCCGTGTCGAGCACGTGGAGCAGCCCGACATCCGGACGCTGCACCGGGTGCGCGCCCCCCGAGGTCGGCGAGCGTATCTCCCTGACCAGCCGGATCCGGAGCCTTCCGCCGCAACCCGGGCACTTCCTCGCACCGGGCCATGCCCGCCTGCGTCTGCTCCCGCGCGCGCTGCCGCGCCACGGCCGGAGCTGCGAGCCCGTCCCGCTGGCCGCAGGCCGGCGAACCCGCGCCCGTCCGGGGCCCGGTCGTGCACAGCGCGCTGCGGGTGGCGAAAGGAAGATGGTCCGACGGCCGATCCCGGTCCCGAAAGCCTCCGGCGCAGGATCGCCCGACGAGGCCGACCGCCCCATGCGGATCCGGACGCGCGGATCTGCACCCTCGCAGCGGCGGCCACACCGACACGCCGGAACCGCTTGTGCAGACCGATCCCGCCCTCACCCGATCGTCGGTCGCGACCTCGGCGGGGCATGCCTTCATCTTTCTCCAAATATCCTCGGGGGGAGTCGCGCCCTGCGCGACGGGGGGCAGAAAGCCCCCCTGCCACGCCGGTGGCGGGCACCCCGGCCGGGCATCCTCGCGGCCGGTCGGCTCCGCGCACGGACCGACGGAGGCGCCCGGACCGGGCGCTGCAGGGGGGGCGTCTGCCCCCCCGTCGCGCAGGGCGCGACTCCCCCCCGAGGATATTTGAGGAAAGATGAAGGGGCGGGCGGTGCCGGGGAGCGGGATGCGGGCAGGATGGGAGGCAGCGGGCGGGATCGGCGGCGGTCGGGTCGGGCCGGGAGGGGAGGGCGGTGTCGGGGCGGGCTTGAGGGGCGGGGCGTTTGCGACTATGCCGCGAGCGATGCACTGCGCGGTGTCGCCATGAAGTTTCTCGATCTTGCCAGGGTCCACATCCGCTCGGGGGCGGGGGGGGCCGGATGTGCCAGCTTCCGGCGCGAGAAGTTCGTCGAGTTCGGCGGGCCGGACGGCGGCGACGGTGGCCGTGGCGGCGACGTCTGGGTGGAGGCGGTCGAGGGGCTGAACACGCTGATCGACTTTCGCTATCAGCAGCATTTCTTCGCGCAGGACGGCCGGCCCGGGATGGGGCGGCAGCGCACCGGCAAGGACGGCGAGGATGTCGTGCTGCGCGTGCCCGCCGGCACGGAGGTGCTGGAGGAGGACGGCGAGACGCTGGTCGCAGACCTCACCCGGCCGGGCGAGCGGGTGCTGCTGGCGAAGGGGGGCAACGGCGGCTGGGGCAACGTGCATTTCAAGACCTCGACCAACCAGGCGCCGCGGCGGGCGAACCCGGGGCAGGAGGGGGTGGAGCGCGCGCTCTGGCTGCGGCTGAAGCTGATCGCGGATGCGGGGCTTCTGGGCCTGCCCAACGCGGGCAAGTCGACCTTTCTGGCGGCGGTCTCGAACGCGCGGCCGAAGATCGCGGACTATCCCTTCACCACGCTGGTGCCCAATCTGGGGGTGGTGGGGGTGGACGGGCGCGAGTTCGTGCTGGCCGACATCCCCGGGCTGATCGAGGGCGCCTCCGAGGGCCGCGGGCTGGGCGACCGATTTCTCGGCCATGTCGAGCGCTGTGCGGTGCTGTTGCATCTGGTCGACGGCACCTCGGAGACGGTGGCGGAGGATCACGACGTGATCCTCGGGGAACTCGCCGCCTATGCGCCCGAGCTGGTTGCGCGGCGGCGGGTGACGGTGCTGAACAAGGTCGATGCGCTGGAGCCCGAGACCCGGGCCGCGCGGCTGGCGGCGCTGGAGCGGGCCGCGGGGGACGAGGTGCTGGCGATGTCGGGGGTGACGGGCGAGGGGGTGCGCGAGGTGTTGCGCGCGCTCTGGGCGGTGATCGCGGCCGGCCGGGCGCCGACGGCCCGCGAGGAGGGGTCATGGCGGCCCTGAGCGAGGCGGCGGGGGGGCAGGGCGTGGAACCGCAGGGCGTGAGAGGCCGGGAACCCGGGGCGCAGGCGGAGGGCGCGGTCCGCCTCGCGGCGGCGCGGCGGCTGGTGGTCAAGATCGGCTCGGCGCTGCTGGTGGAGGCCGGCGCGTTGCGCGAGGGCTGGCTTGCCGCGCTGGCCGAGGATGTGGCGGGGCTGCGGGCGCGCGGGGTGGATGTGGTGATGGTGTCCTCGGGCTCCATCGCGCTGGGCCGGGGCGTGCTGGGGCTCACGGGTGCCGCGCCGCCGCTGGAACAGGCGCAGGCCGCGGCCGCGGTGGGGCAGATCCGGCTGGCGCGGGCCTATGAGGCGGCGCTGGCGGTGCATGGGCTGACCGCGGCACAGGTGCTGGTGACGCTGGAGGACACCGCCGACCGGCGGCGCTATCTCAACACCCGCGCGACGCTCGAGACGCTGCTGGGCCTCGGCGTGGTGCCGATCGTGAACGAGAACGACACGGTCGCCACCGACGAGATCCGCTATGGCGACAACGACCGGCTGGCGGCGCAGATCGCGGTGACGGTGGGGGCGGATGTGCTGGTGCTGTTGTCCGACGTGGACGGGCTCTATACCGCCAACCCGCAGGTGGACCCGGCTGCACGGCGGCTCGCGCAGGTGGAGCGGGTGACGCCGGCGATCGAGGCGATGGCGGGCGATCCGGTTTCGGGTGTGTCCAAGGGCGGCATGAAGACCAAGATCATGGCCGCCAAGACCGCCGCCGCGGGGGGCTGTGCCATGGCGATCACGCTGGGGCACGGGCTCAGGCCGCTGGCGGCGCTGGCGGGCGGGGCGCCGGCGACGTGGTTCGCGCCGCAGGGCGACCCGCAGGCCGCGCGCAAGCGCTGGATCGGGGCGATGAAGGACAAGGGCCGCGTCACCGTCGATGCCGGGGCGGCGGCGGCGCTGGGGCGGGGCAGTTCGCTGTTGCCGGCCGGGGTGGTGTCGGTGGCGGGCCGCTTCGGGCGCGGCGATCCGGTGGCGATCTGCGGGCCGGACGGGGCGCGGCTGGGCATCGGGCTGGTGCGCTATACCGCCGAGGAGGCGGCGGCCATCGCCGGCCGGCGCTCGGGTGACATCGAGGGCATTCTCGGCTATCCGGGCAGGGCCGCGCTGATCCATCGCGACGACATGGTGCTCTAGGCGCGCGGGTTCCGGGGAGGGGTGGCGATGAAGGACATGGACGACATTGCGGGCATGATGGACGCCATCGGCCGGCGGGCGCGGGCGGCGGCGGCCGAGCTGGCCTTTGCCGATCCGGAGGCGAAGCGGCGGGCGCTGGTGGCCGCGGCCGATGCGCTGGAGGCCTCGGAGACCGCGATCCTGACGGCCAACGGCCACGACATGGCTCATGGGCAGGAAAAGGGGCTGGGGCCGGCGATGCTGGACCGGCTGATGCTGGATGGCCCGCGGCTGCGGGGCATCGCCGAGGGGTTGCGGGCGGTGGCGGCGCAGCCCGACCCGGTGGGGCAGGTGATGGCCGAGTGGGAGCGCCCCTCGGGGCTGCGGATCCGGCGGGTGCGCACGCCGCTCGGTGTGGTCGGCGTGATCTTCGAGAGCCGGCCGAACGTGACGGCCGATGCCGGGGCGCTGTGCCTGAAGGCGGGCAACGCCGTGATCCTGCGCGGCGGGTCGGAGAGCTTTCGGTCGTCCCGTGCGATCCATGCCTGTCTGGTGGAGGGGCTGCGCGCCGCCGGCCTGCCCGAGGATGCCATCCAGATCGTGCCCACGCGCGACCGGGCGGCGGTGACCGAGATGCTGCGCATGGTGGCGCATGTCGACGTGATCGTGCCGCGGGGGGGCAAGGGGCTGGTGGGCCTCGTGCAGGCCGAGGCGCGGGTGCCGGTGTTCGCCCATCTGGAGGGGATCTGCCACGTCTATGTCGATGCCGCCGCCGACGAGGCCAAGGCGCGGGCGGTGGTGCTGAACGCCAAGATGCGGCGCACCGGCGTCTGCGGTGCGGCCGAGTGCCTGCTGATCCATCGCGATGTGGTCGAGGGGCTGGGCGCGCGCATCGTCGCCGATCTGGTGGCCGCCGGGGTGGAAGTGCGCGCGGGCGAGGGTCTCTTGCATCTGCCCGGGGTGGTGCCGGCGGAGGCCGGGGACTTCGGCCGCGAGTTCCTCGCGCCGGTGATCGCCGCGGCGGTGGTGGAGGATGTGGACGGCGCCATTGCCCATATCCGCCGTCATGGCTCCAGCCACACCGAGGCGATCCTGACCGAGGACGACGCGGCGGCCGAGCGGTTCTTTGCCCGGCTCGACAGTGCGATCCTGATGCGGAATGCCTCGACCCAGTTCGCGGACGGGGGCGAGTTCGGGATGGGCGCCGAGATCGGCATCGCCACCGGCAAGCTGCATGCCCGCGGGCCGGTGGGGGCGGAGCAGCTCACCTCGTTCAAGTATCTCGTCACCGGCGACGGCACCGTGCGCCCCTGAACTCTCGGCGCGCGCGGGATGGGGGCTGGTGCGCCCGGGGCGGGCGGTGGAGGGGGGCTTTCTGCCCCCCGTCGCCCGTTGGGCGACTCCCCCCGAGGATATTTGAGGAAAGATGAAGGAGGGGGCGGGCGCGCATGTGCGGGCCCGGCCTGCGCCGTTGGCGACGGCGGAGGGATGGGCGGTGCGGCCTCGCGGGGGCGGATGCCCGCCGGCGTCGGGCGAGGCGACCTCGGGCTAGGCGGGCGGGCGGGATCGGCCGGGGGCGGCATGCGGTGGCGCGCCGGGCGCGAGGGGGCGCGGGCGTGGCGGCCCTGTGGGGGCGGGCCTGTCAGCGGCGATCCCGGGGGAGGGGCCGGGGCGATGCCTGCGCAGAGGCTCAGAGCGTGTGGAGGGTGCAGAGCGGGCCGAGGCGTTCGGCATCTGCGCGGCGGCAGAGATCGGTGCCCGGGGTCATCACCGCCGCTGCGGCGGCCGCGGTGCCGGCGCGGAGCGCCTCGGCCGGGCTCTCGCCGCGCGCCACCGACAGGGCGAAGGCGCCGGTGAAGCTGTCGCCGGCGCCGACCTTGCTCTCGACGCGGACCGCGGGAGGGCGGCAGTGCAGCCGGCGCGTCCCGTCCACCAGCACCGAGCCGTCGGCGCCCCGGGCGATGACGACCGTTCCCGCAACCCCGCGGGCGACCAGCGCCGCGGCATAGTCGGCGGTGTCGGAGGCGGCGGGCAAGGGACGCCCGGCGATCTCCTCGGCCTCGGCGTCGTCCATGCGCAGGATCGCCGGCGCGGTGTCGCGCCCGGGCAGGTCGACCAGCCGGTCGAGGGCGGCGCCGGAGGTGTCCACCAGCAGCGTCACGTCGCGGTCGCCGAGCCGGGCTGCCAGCCGACCGGGAAAGTCGTCGGGCACGCCCGGCGGCTGGCTGCCGCTCAGCACCACCAGCGCGCCGGACGGCACGGCCTCGTCGACCGCCCGGAGCGCGGCGGCGGCCTCGTCGCCGCTCCAGTCCGCGCCGGGCAGGACGAAGCGGTATTCGGCGCCGCTGTCCTCGGCGATCACCGACAGCGACTGGCGCGTCTCGCCGGGGCCGTCGAAGGCGATCAGCGGCACCCCCTCGGCGCGGATCATGTAGGCCAGCTGCGCCCCCCGCGGTCCGGCCAGCGCCACGAAGGCGCGGGCCTCGCCGCCCAGCCGGTGGATGGCGCGGGCGACGTTGATCCCGCCGCCGCCCGGGTCGCAGGCGGGGGCGGAGAGGCGCAGCTTGAGGCCGGCCACCACCTCTGGGGTGCGGGCGGCGAGGTCAACGGCGGGGTTGAGCGTGATCGTCAGGATCGGGCGCTGGGTCATCCGTCCTCCGGGGGCGGTGGGGTCAGGGGCCGCGGTCGGGCGCTGCGGCCTCATCCTTGCCAGCCCGCGGGCCTCGGGACAATGCCGTCACGGCCGATCCCGCGGGACGCGGCACCTCCGCCGGTCCGGCTGCGCAGCGACCGGGCCGTTCCGGCCGGTCCTGGCGCGCTGCTGTGCAGCGTTGCACATGGCGCTTGCGGCGCTGCCCGATGCCATGGCCGCGCCCGGTGTCTAGCTGACGGGCATCGATGCACAAGCCAGGGACAGACCCCATGACCGTCAGACTCGCCGTCATCTTCTATTCCACCTATGGCACCAACCATGCCATGGCCGAGCACGCCGCCGAGGCCGCGCGCGCCGCCGGCGCCGAGGTCCGGCTGCTGCGCGTGGCCGAGACCGCGCCCGCCGAGGTCGTCGCCGGCCAGGAGGCCTGGAAGGCTCAGGCCGACCGGACCGCCGACATCCCCGTCGTCAGCCATGCCGACATGGAATGGGCCGACGCCTATTTCTTCGCCGCGCCCACCCGGTATGGCGCCGTGCCCAGCCAGATGCGCGCCTTCATCGACACGCTGGGTGGGCTGTGGTTCGAGGGCAAGCTGGCCGACAAGGCGGTGACCGCCGTGACCTCGGCGCAGAACACCCATGGCGGGCAGGAGACGACGCTGCTCGGGCTCTACACGACCTTCATGCACTGGGGGGCGATTCTCGTGCCGCCGGGCTATACCGACGCGGCGGTCTTCGCTGCCGGCGGCAACCCCTATGGCTACAGCCACACCGCCGGGGCGCTTGACGACACCGCGCGGGCGGCGATCGCGCATCAGGCCCGCCGGCTGGTCGATGTCGCCGGCCGGCTGGTGAACCGGAGCGCTGCGGCCGAGGCGGCCTGAGCCTTCGGGGCGGCGGTCGGGGGCGCCGGCCGTCGTCTCCGGCCTCCGGCGGGGCGTTGTTCGGTGTCTGGCCTGCGGGGCACCGGCGGCTGCCCGTCCGGCGGTGACGTCGGAGACGGATCGGTAACCCTTCGGTGCCATGCTCTGCCGGCGCGCGGTCAGTCTCCGGGCGCGTCGGGGGGCACATGACGGAATTGTGCGAGCACCGCACCGGCTCCGCGCGACCGGGCCTTCGGCCTGCGCAGGGGGGCCGGGCCTGGCGGGCGGAGGCGGCGGGGCGCCGCCTCGGTCGCGGTCCGGCGTGGACGCCGCCCGCGGCGTGTCTTGCCATCCTGCGCGGATTGCGCACCGATTCGGGTGGTGTTGCGCGTGTCGGGGTGCCGGCATGGCCCGCCGGCGGCGAGGGCGGGGGGCGAAGCGGTCTCCGGGCGGCGCGCGACCTCCGGGGCCGGCAGGCTGGCGGCGCGCGGCCGCGGCTCCGGTCCTGCGCCTTGCCGTGGTCGTGTCGGTCAGGCCCCGCGGCCGGCGCGTCGCTCGTCCGCACCTCTCCGGTTGCGCGCGCGAAAGGGTTGGCGTTGACCGACCGCACCGCCTTGCGCCGCGCGTCCGGCTCCTCCGGCCAGCCGTCGCGCGGGTCCGTGCGTCATCCGCCGCATTGCCGCGCCGGGGTGATCCGGCGAGCCTCGCGTCGCCGGCCCGGCGGGCCGCGGCCGCCGGCGCGGGTCGCGGCCCTTGCGGCGGCAGGGGGGCGTCCCGTCGGTCGAGGGGGCAGCCCGGCGGCGGCTGCCCGACGTTGCGATGAAGGGGGCCGTTGATGCAGCAGGACCACCGGGTTCCGCTGTCGCCCGCGCGCCATGGGGCGCGGTTCTGGCGCCGGATGGCCTCCTATGACTTTGCGCGCCCGCTGCGGCAGGTCCCGCTGGCGCTGGCCGAGGTGGAGGCGGTAGCCGCCACGCTTCCCGTCGTCTTCGCCCGGGGGGCCGACGGGCTGGGGCCCGTGGCGCTCCTGCGGCTCGCGCGGGACGGGCCGGGCGGGGTCGTCTCGCCCGACGGGCTGTGGCGGGGCAGCTATGTGCCCTCGCTCCTGCGCGTCCATCCCTTCTCGGCTGTCCTGGCCGGCGACGGCCGTCTGCAGCTGATGGTGGACGAGGCGAGCGGGCTGGTCACGGACGACCCCGGCGACGAGCCGTTCTTCGGCCCCGGGGGCGTGCTGGCGCCGGCGATGGCCGGGCTGATCGGCTTCTTTCGCCAGCGGGAGGCCTCGGCGCTGCAGGCGCGCAAGGCTGCCGCGCGGCTCGAGGAACTGGGCCTGCTGGTGCCCTTCGCGCCGACGCCCGGGGCGGCCTCCGAGGGGCTGCTGCGCGTGGACCGGGCGCGCTTCGACGCGCTCGGCGATGCGCAATGGCTGGAGGTGCGGCGGCTCGGGGGGCTTGCCCTGGTGCATGCGCATCTGGTGTCGCTGGCGCAGGTCGGCTGGCTCTCCCGCGCCGAGGCGCTGCCCGGGGCCGAGCCGGCGCGGCGGGCACCGGAGGCCGCGGAGGGCCGGGGGGTCGAGGCGTTTCTCGCGGCGCTGGCGGCGTCCGGCGCGGCGGAGGCGGTGCCGCTGCCGGCCGATGCGGTCGCTGCGGATGCAGCCGGCCGGAGATGGGCCGGCGGCCCGGGAGGGACGAGGTGAGCGGACCGCGACTGTCGCGGGGCGTGGGGCGGTCGTTCGGCCTGCCGCTGCTGCTGACGCTGCTGGCGCTGGCGGGCTGTGCCGCGCGCGAGGCCGCGCCGGTGGCGGCGGATGCGCCCGTGTCGGCCCCGGCGGCCCCGGCGGCTGCGCCCCCGCAGCGCATGGCGCCGAGCCTTGGCGGCACCGGTTTCGGGCAGCAGATCGCGGGGGCCGTGCACGATCACCCGGCGCTGCGGGCCGGCGCGTCGCGGGTGGGTGCGGCGGCCGCCGCGGTCGAGGGCGAGCGCGCGCGCCTGCGGCCGCGGGTGGTGCTGGGGGGCGATGCCGGGGTGCAGCTGATCGGTTCGGGTGCGAGCCGGGGCACACCGCTGTTGCAGGTCCGTCAGCTGGTCTTCGACGGCGGCGAGGCGCGGGCGCGTCAGGCCGCCGCCGAGGCGCTGCTGGCGGGCAGCCGCTCGGACCGTCTGGGCATCGCCGCACAGCTGACGCTCGGCGCCGTGGAGGCGAGCTTCGTGCTCGACCATGAGCGGCGGCTGCTCGCGCTGGCCGAGGGCAACCTCCGGATCCATCGTGAGTTTCTGGCGCAGATCGAGGATCGGCTCGAGGCCGGCGCCGGCATCGAGGCCGATCTCCTGACCGCCCGCAGCCGGCTCGCGGACGCCACCGCCCGCAGCATCTCGGCCCGCAGTCGGCTGGACCGGGCCGAGGCGCGCTATCGCGAGGTCTTCGGCGCGGCGACGCCCCCGCCGCGGCCGACCCGTCCCGCGCCGGCGCTGCCGGCGGGCGACGATGCGACGCTGATCGCGACGAGCCCGCGGATGCGCAGCATCACCGCCGAGCTTGCCGCCGCGCGGGCCTCGCTGGCGGCGGCCGAGGCCGGCCGCCTGCCCAGCGTCACCGTGTCGCTGACCGGCCGACGTGCCTCGGGCGGGCGGGCAAGTGTCGGGGCGGACGTTGGCCTGCGCTATGATCTGGCCACCGGCGGCGAGCGCAGCGCCGGCATCCGCGCCTCGGCCGCGCGGGTGGCCGAGATCGAGGCCGACCGGAACGGGCTCGAACGCGAGATCGCCCGGTCGCTCGAGGTGGTGCGCTCCGATCAGCGGACGGGGCGCGAGCGTCTGGCCGCCGCGCGGGCCGCGCTTGCGGCGAACGAGGCGGCGGTGCAGGGCGCGCGCGCGCAGTTCGCGGTGGGCCGGCGCAGCCTGACGCAGCTGCTCGATGCCCAGCGCGATCTCGTCAACGCCGCCGAGGCGCTGGCCGAGGCCGAGCTCGACCTCGCGCTGTCGGGCTTTGCGGCGCTGGCGCTGACGGGGGATATACTTAACGTTTTCGGGATAGCCCTGTCGGAGGTGACCGACTCGGGGCTGTGATGACCGAAGACCGCGTGGTGAAGCTGGAGCGCGCCGAGGGCGGCGACCGGACGACCGCGCTGGAGGCGTGTCTCGTCCATGCGGCGGCACTCGTGGGGCGTCCGCTGACGCTGGCGGCGCTGGAGGCGGCACAGCGTGGCGGGGCTGCCGGCTTCACCGTGCGCGAGGCGCTGGCGGCGGCGCAGCGCGCCGGCATGCAGGCGGGCTTCGGCCGTACCGCCCTTGCCGACATCGACGCCGCGCTCATGCCGGCGATCCTGCTGCTCGCGGGCGACCGCGCCGTCGTGCTGGAGGGGCGGACGCGGGATGGACGGCTGGTGGTGCACGACCCCGCGCTGGGCGAGGGCGCGGGTGAGGTCGACCCCGCCGCGCTGGGCGAAAGCTATACCGGCTTCGCCATGCTGCTGCGGGCCGAGTACCGCGATCTGCCCGAGGCCGTGCCCCGCCGCGGGCACTGGTTCCGGGCCACCCTGGCGCAGAATCGCTGGATGTACGCGCAGGTCGTCCTCGCGGCGATGCTGGCCAATGTCCTCGGCCTCTCGACCTCGATCTTCATCATGGTCGTCTATGACCGGGTGCTGCCGAACGAGGCGGTCGAATCGCTGATGGCGCTCACCCTCGGGGTCGGCGTGGCGCTGCTGTTCGACTTTCTGATCAAGAGCCTGCGCGCAGGTTTCGTGGACCGCGCGGGCCAGCGGGCCGACAAGGTCATGGGCCGGCGCATCTTCGACCAGCTGCTCGACATGCAGATGCGCGCGCGCCGGGGCTCCACCGGGGCGCTGGCCAACACGCTGCGCGAGTTCGAGACGCTGCGCGACTTCTTCACCTCGGCCACGCTGGTGGCGGTGGTGGACCTGCCGTTCATCCTGCTCTTCGTCGCCGTGATCTGGATGATCGGCGGGCCGCTCGCGCTGGTGCCGGCCATTGCCGTGCCGGCGGTGCTGATCGTCGGCATCGCGGTGCAGCCGATCCTGGCCCGGCTGGCCGAACGCAGCTTTGCCGACGGACAGTCGAAACAGGCCGTGCTGGTGGAGACTGTCGCGGGTCTGGAAACGATCAAGGCCGTGGGCGCCGCCCGCCAGATGCGCGCCCGCTGGGAGGACGCGATCGAGCGGCAGGCCGACCACGGCCTGCGCGCCCGCGCCGTCAGCCAGTTCGCGCTGAACGCCACCGCCTTCACCCAGCAGATGGCGCAGGTGATGATCGTCTTCTACGGCGTCTTCCTCATCATGGCCGGCACGGTGTCGATGGGGGCGCTGATCGCCTCCGTCATCCTCACCGGCCGGGCGCTGGCGCCGCTGGCGCAGCTCGCGCAGACGCTGACGCGGCTCAACCAGGCGCGCACCTCCTACCGCTCGCTCGACGCGCTGATGCGGGCCGAAAGCGAGCGGCCCGAGGGTCGCCGCTGGCTGTCGCGCCCCCGGCTGGAGGGGCGGATCACCTTCGACGACGTGCATTTCTCCTATCCCGAGGCGATGGTCGAGACGCTGCGCGGCGTCAGCTTCAGCATCGAGCCGGGCGAGAAGGTCGCGATCCTCGGCCGCATCGGCTCGGGCAAGAGCACGGTGGCGCGGCTCATCCTCGGCCTCTACGAGCCCGGCCGCGGCGCGGTCCTCCTCGACGGCACAGACATCCGCCAGATCGATCCGGGCGATCTGCGCCGCAACATCGGCGCGGTGCTGCAGGATGTCTGGCTGTTCTCCGGCAGCGTGCGCGACAACATCGCCATCGGTGCGGTGCGTCCGCGCGACCGCGATGTGCTGGAGGCGGCGCGGATCGCCGGGGTCGACGACTTCGTCTCGCGGCACCCGGCGGGCTATGACCTCGAGCTGGCCGAACGCGGCGAGGGGCTCTCGGGGGGGCAGCGGCAGTCCATCGCGCTGGCCCGGGCGCTGATCGGCCGGCCGCCGATCCTGTTGTTCGACGAGCCGACCTCGGCCATGGACGTGCAGAACGAGGCCGAGGTCATCCGCAGGCTCAAGCAGGACGTCGCCGACCGCACGATGGTCATCGTGACCCATCGCACCAGCCTGCTCGAGCTCGTCGACCGGGTGATCGTGATCGACGGCGGCAGGGTCGTCGCCGACGGGCCCAAGTCGATGCTGGCCCGCGCCGTGCAGCCGCGGGGGCGCTGAGCCATGGCCGAGCCGCGCGACTTCGACACCATCGCCCGCGAGCTGCGGGGGCGTTCGCCGCTGCGGTCGTCGCTTCTGCTGTTCGCCATCCTCGCCTTCCTCATCCTCGCCGGGGTCTGGGCGGCGCTGACCGAGCTGGACGACGTCACCCGCGGCGACGGGCGCATCGTGCCGTCGCGGACTGTGCAGGTGGTGCAGGCGGCCGAGGGCGGGGTGCTTCAGGCGCTGCACGTCCAGGAGGGCGACAGGGTCGAGGAGGGCGCGCTGCTGATGGAGCTCGACCGCACCCTGCTCGCGAGCCAGCTCGACCAGGAACAGCAGCGGGCCCGGGGCCTCATGGTCCGCATCGCCCGGCTCGAGGCCGAGATCAGGGGTACGGGCGTGCTGGAGCTTGCGCCCGATCTGATGCGGGCGACGCCGGCGGTGGTGCGCTCGGAGGCGGCCCTGTTCCAGGCCCGTCGCGACGAGCTCGACAGCGAGATCGAGGTGCTGGAGCGGCAGCGCAGCCAGCGCCGGCAGGAATACGAGGAGGGGGAGGTGGACGCCGCCACCGCCCGCGCGACCCTCGCGATCGTGGAGGAGGAGATCGCCATCATGGCCCCCCTCGTCGCCCGCCGGGTCGAGCCCGAGACGACGATGCTGGCGCTGCGGCGCAGCCAGGCCGAGGCGCAGGGCCGCGAGGTCCGTGCCGCCGCCGCGCTGCAACGTCTCGAAGCCGCGCTCGACGAGATCGACGACCGCATCGCCGCGATGCGGGCCCGGGCCCGGGCCGCGGCGCTGTCGGAACTCGCCATCGCCACGGCCGAACTGGCCGAGCTGGAGACGCGGCTGCCGGCGCTGATGACCCGCGTCACCCGCTCGGAGCTGCGCGCACCGGTGCGCGGGATCGTCAACCGGATCAAGCTGACCACCGTCGGCGGTGTGGCCCAGGCCGGCGAGTCCCTGATGGAGATCGTGCCCCTCGACGATTCGCTCCTGGTCGAGGCCTATCTGCGCCCGTCCGACATCGCCTTCGTCCACCCCGGCCAGCCGGTGAAGGTGAAGATCACGGCCTATGATTTCTCGCGCTACGGCGGGCTCGACGGGGAAATCGTCCGGATCGGGGCCGATGCGGTGCGGCGTCCCGATCGCGACGAGCAGGTCTTCGTCGTGCAGGTGCGCACCGGCACCAACATCCTCGATGCGGACGGCGCCGCCCTGGAGATCATCCCCGGCATGGTCGCGGAGGTCGACATTCTCGCCGGGCGCAGGACAGTGCTCGAATATCTGACCCAGCCGATCGTCCGCGTTCGCGACCGCGCCCTGCGCGACTGAGCCGCCGCGTCGGGCCGCTGGCGGCTGTGGTCGGGTGCCGGAGCGGGGCCGCAGGGGGCGACCGGGCCGTGCCCTGCCGGGCACGAGCTGTCAAGGCCGCGGCCGCACATGGTCCGGCCCCTCGGCGAGCGGGTCGGATCATGGCACGGGGTCGAGTGGTCCGGCGGCGGCATCCGATCGAGTCGGGCGCCTCCGTCCGTCCGACGATGGCGCGGACTGGCGCGGTGCCACGGGCTGAAGTCCGGGACCTCGCCGGACAGGGGCCGGCTGCGCTGGTCGTGGCGGCGCTGGAGGCCGCGGGCGGCGTGGTGGCCGGGAGGGTAGAATGGCCTGTGCGGCGCCACGGCCGGGCATGCGCCAGGCTCGGGGTCCGGCCGCCGGGAACCTGATTTGCCCTGCATTACCTGTGCTTTGCGCCGGAGATGCTGTCCCGTGGAGTGGTGTAGCTGGCGCTGATCGTCACCGTGAGGTTCGGCGCGGGCCTGCTTGATCAGGATGCCGCTGCGGGCAGGCTGATGACGGGATCCTCGCCCATCGGCGCGATGGTT
>Ga0213835_101033_pt1 | contig 19780 bp, 19 predicted proteins | sample SWPATP01_FD_160576 | JGI IMG/M metagenome (GOLD analysis project Ga0213835, IMG submission 160576) | Coastal seawater microbial communities from Marineland, Florida, United States - SWPA TP0 #1 | ecosystem: Environmental > Aquatic > Marine > Coastal | place: USA: Florida | collected 2016-08-05 | reverse complement strand
TAGATACAACGGCGACCCCCTCCCCAACAACCGCCATTGATGTGACCCTGCCCACCGCAGAGACAAACCAGACGATTCCCCTTGTGCAACCATTACCGCCGGATCGGGTGATTAATGAAGATCTAAATCAGCTCCTAGAGCCCATCGATAATCCGGCAGTGACAGTCCCCCAGGAGGCCACGGCGGTGACGACTGACAATGTTGTTGACCTCACCCTAGAAGAAACGATTCGTCTGGCCCTAGAGCGCAATGAAACGCTCCAGGAAGCCCGTCTGAACTACGACCGATCAGAGGAACTGGTGCGAGAGGCGATCGCCGCCGAATACCCAAATCTCAGCAACCAGGTTGACATTACCCGCACCGATAGCGCCAACGGAGAACTCCAGGCCCGACGGCTGGGGGGAGACAACAATGCCACCACAGCGATCAATGGTCGTCTCGAAGTCAGCTATGACATCTATACCGGGGGGCGTCGCTCTGCCCAAATTGAAGCAGCCCAGACCCAATTGCAAATTGCTGAACTAGACATCGAGCGCCTCACCGAAGAAACTCGTCTAGCCGCTGCGGTGAACTATTACAATCTCCAGAGTGCCGACGCCCAGGTGGTTATCGAGCAAAGTTCGGTGTTTGATGCCACCCAGAGTTTACGGGATGCCACCCTACTAGAACAGGCAGGCTTGGGCACAAAATTTGATGTGTTGCGGGCCGAGGTCGAACTCGCTAGTGCCCAACAGCGGCTCACCAGGGCTGAAGCCACCCAAAGAACCGCCCGGCGTCAACTGGCTCAACTGCTGAGTTTGGAACCGACCATCGATCCCCGCACCGCCGATGAGATTAACCTCGCTGGAAGATGGGAAATTTCTTTAGAAGAAACCATTGTCCTGGCATTGCAAAACCGCCAAGAATTGCGCCAGCAGCTCCTCCAGCGGGAAGTTGATGGTTACCAGGAACGGATTGCATTGGCTGCCGTTCGACCTTTAGTCAGCGTTTTTGCGAATTATGATGTCTTGGAAGTGTTTGATGATAGCCTTGGCCCCGCCGATGGGTTAACGGTTGGGGCCCGGATGCGTTGGAATTTCTTTGATGGGGGTGCAGCGGCCGCCCGGGCAAATCAAGAGCAAGTTGATCAGGCGATCGCCGAAAATCGTTTTGCTAACCAAAGAAACCAAATTCGCCTGGCGGTGGAAACGGCCTACTATGACTTTGAAGCCAGCGAACAAAACATCACGACGGCAGCCGCCGCAGTCACTTTAGCAGAAGAAAGTTTACGCCTGGCTCGTCTGCGCTTTAATGCAGGGGTCGGCACCCAAACCGATGTAATCTCTGCCCAAACGGGTCTGAATACGGCCCGGGGGAACTATCTTCAGGCAGTCACCGATTACAATCGTGCCTTTGCCCAACTGAAACGGGAAGTCGGTTTAGGGGATGCGGTGATTGCCCCGGCGGCTCCCTAGGGATTATTGAGCGATCGCCTTGGTTTGCAGCCAGGTTTCAACTGCCGTGGCGATCGCCCCGGCGAGTTCTTCCTGGGCCTGGGGATCGGTAATCCACTCAAACTCCGTGGGATTAATCATAAAACCCAACTCCATCAAAACCGCCGGAGCTTCCTGGGGCCGGGTTAGGGCTAGGTTATTCCAAAAGACACCATAACTGGGACGGCCTAACTGCGTCGTTAAGTCGTCGTGGAGAAACTGCGCCAGGTCATGGGCCTGGGGATGGTACCAAAACATCCCGATTCCCGCCGTATTTTCCGCGTCCCCCGCATCGGGCAGAGCGTTGTAATGGACAGACAGGGCCAAAGTGGGCTGGAGGTCGCGAATCGCGGCCTGGCGATCGCCTAGGGATAAATCTTGATCCGTGGTACGGCTGAGGATCACTTCCGCGCCCTTGGCTTCCAGTTGTTTTTGAATTTTTTGGGAAATGAGCAAATTAATTGCTTTTTCAGGGTAGCCCGTTGGCCCCAAGGCACCGGATTCAGCCCCCCCATGGCCAGGATCGAGCCAAATGGTCGCGCCCCGGAGCGAATTCCCCTGGAGTTGTGGCGGGTGGCGGAGGGACAAAATTAAATTGCTGCCTTCATAACGCAGTGAATGGCCCCATTGTTGGTCTGTTTTGAGGCGGAAATCATAGCGGATCGTTTCTGGATCAAGCTGTGCCCAGTCGAGGCGGCGGATAATTGGACTGTCATCTAGATAAATGGTGTCAGTTTGGGCGATCGCCTGGTGGAGGGTCAGGCTAAAGGTGTCGTCATTTTGACTGACGGTAACTGGTACGGGTCTTTGGAGGGGAAAAATAACGTTTGTTTCCGTGGCGGTGGTTTGCGATCGCAGGCTGCGAATCAATGTCGTCGGCGTCACTGCACCCTGGATCGGTGTGGTCTCCGAAGCGCGAATCCAAGCGCCATAGTCTAAACGCAACCAATCCCCTTCTTTGCCAGTAACCAGGGCCTGGGTTCCCTGGGGCAAGGGCGTGAGGCGGGAAAAATTGGTACTGGGGCCTGTGCGGGCCACCCCTGCTAAACTGGTGACGGCGATCGCCTCAGTATTTTGGGTGTCTAAAATTTCGATGCGACCGGGGCTGGTGGCGGTGCTGGTTTGCCCCTGGACATTCATCTGGTAACGGGCTTGGCCGAGGTTCCCGCCTTGGGTAAAGCGCTGACAGCCCCCGTAGGTTCCCGTAAAAACTTCGGCAGGAGCTTCATTCTCTAGGGTTAAGACGGCGGCATTGCTGGGGAGCGTCACCGTGGTCTGGGGTTGTAGGGAAAAAGATTTTCCGCCGAGGGCAACCCTAACTTGGGCTTGGGCTGGCCCCTGGACTTGGAAACAAATTGTCTCGTCGGCTTGCCGGGCAATATCCACCGCCGGGAAAGGGGCTTCGAGTTGGTTGGGCGGCATTGTATTGTTCGCCAAACGCTCAACGGTGAGGGTTTTTGTTTCCGTCTGTCCCGAAGGCTGACGATAGGTCAGGGTGATTTGGTTTTGACCCACCGCCAAGGGCAAACTGGGAGCAAAATGGCCAAAGTCACTCCGGGTAATCGGTTGACCATTGATCGCCACGGTGCCCGCCGCTGGGGCTGAGCCAATCAAGAAAATCTGGGCGGCGCTGGTTTGGTGATTGTTTGGGGGGTAGACCAATTGGAGGCGATCGCTTTGGCGGGGAAACTGGGCGATCGCCGGAAAGGTCAGGGCCACGGCAATACCAGAACTGAGGGCGATCGCTTTAAACATAAATCTTGTCCTTAACTTTTTAAGCTTACAAAGGCCATCTCCATCGAGACAGCGTTCTTTGAGGCGTTGAAACCTAGAGGGTACTATCCCCCTGAACCACCTGTTTAATGGTCGTAAAACTTTCGAGGCCAATTAAACCCCGGCGATTTCCCTTTTGGTTCGAGACCCCAAGAAATACCGAATCGCTCCCCAAGGGATGACGCGAAAAACAAGGGGAGGCATTGATATAGATCAAGGCACTATCGAGTCCCATGGAAAATTGCCGACTTTCATGGTAGGACTCCGTGACAATACAATCAGCATGGCCACCGGAGTTGCAATTAATTTCAGTGATGGCTGCGGCCAGATCCGGCACCCGTTTAAACGCCACAATTTTTTCCAAATAAGCCTGCTGCCATTCTTCTTCGGTACCGATGGGGGCGAGGTGTTCAGGAAATTCTTCGACGAGGGACGCATCTCCCCGTAGCTCAAAGTCTTGTTCTTGGAGGGATTTAAACAGACTAATTAAATGGGATGTTTTTTGCTCAGGACACACCAGGACTTTTTCGATGGCATTGACGGCATCGGGTTCGTAATTATGGCTGTCTTGGATCACCCAACTGGCCAATTCCAGATCACCGCTGGGGGCGAGGTAGAGGTAGCAATTGCCTACGGTGGTTCTCAGGACAGGGGTGGTGGCATGTTGCACCACCTGTTGAATCATGTTGGGACGGCCATAGGGAATGATCAGGTTCAAGTAGCGATCCTGGGCCACTAGCTGTTGTACGGTACAACCTTCCTCAGAAGAGAGAGATTCTAAACAGCCTGCGGGTAAACCCTGGTCAGCAAGGGCCGTTTGCATAATCTCAGCGATCAGATGATTGGTATGGCTGGCATCACCGCAACCGCGAATCACGAGGCTATTGGCTGTCTTTAAACAAAGTCCAGCGGCGATCGCCCCTAATTCGGGCAAGGCTTCATGGATCAGACAAATCACCCCCAGGGGCATCCGTTGGGAATAGGTCTGGTAACCGCTAATTTGATAGGTCGCATTTTTCACCCGTTGCAGCGGATCGGGTAGTTTTGGCAGTTGACGCAGCAGACGCACTGTTTTTTGCAGCCGTTCGGGGGTCAACTTTAACCAATCCAGAATCAGCTTCGGCACGGCCATTTCGCGGCTGGCCTCTAAATCCTTGGTATTCGCTTCGAGGATGACGGAAATATTGGCCTCTAGGGCGGTGGCGATCGCCTCAATACCCAGATGACGTTCACTACCTTTGAGTAACTCTAGTTCTAGGGAAGCCTGATGGGCCCGCTGCAAGGCTGCCGTAATCGGATCACTGCTCTCTAACGGGGGAGTAGATGCCATTTGATTACCCATGAAGTCCCAATGTACTCGCGAAAGTTTGCGTAAAGCCTCACCAGATCATACTGATTGCCCTAGGGGATCGCAAGAACCTGCCAGCTAGCAAGGTTGCTTTCTCCCAACTTTTTTGTCAAAAAGGCCAGTTGCTCTTATTAAAATATGTTTTCTGTATCAAATTTTACAGAAAATAAAATATAATGAGGTAGAGAACAAAGCATAAAACACAAATCCCCCGTGTTTCGCGGTCGGTCAGGAGCAAAACCATGAGAACCCAACAACAAGCCCGTGCATTAATGATGCGCCATCACCACGCCATTAAAAATCGTCAAATGTCCCTCCTGAACCGTTCTGCCACAGAAATCGGCATGGCACCAGAAGGAGACTATCAAGGCACGATCCAAGGTAAACTCCCTCGTCAAGTGCGTGCGGACTATGGCCCTAGTCATGCCACCATGAGCTAACGAAATTTACTGGGAAAATTCTGTTTTCTAAAAAATGATCGATGGTCACCGCCGTTTCAGGATGGTGGCTTTTTTCGTCGGTATTACAAACGCTGGCTCCATTGGTCTTGGGACAAAAAGGGGCGATCGCCACTGATGGTCGCCACGGGTTCGGTGAGGGTAAAATCTCCGGCTTGAATCCATTGTTTGAGGGTTTCTGCCACTTGATCCGCGAGATATAGACTTGTGACCGGAGCAACTTTTACGGTTTTTCCCTCAATGGTTAATTTCCCGGTTTTGAGCTGGCCATAGCTCACCAAACCAAAGGTGGGCCGCACCCGGCGCGGAATCGAAAAATCCATCACCGGGGCGACAATTTCTTTATCTTGGACAGCACAGTGGGCGATGACTTCCTCATGGAGAACTGGCAGGGGCACCCCCACACCCAACATTAAAGAAGGGCCGTACTTGGTGAAATAACAACCCCGTACCCACTTGGGGTCCATTTGTTTTGCGTCGCCGATCAAGGCCAAAGTGGAGGCTGGCCCCAGGGGTGTGCGATTGCCCAGACGTTTCTGGAGGGGAAAATGCTGGGTGCCTTCCCAGGCCACGTAACCAATACCGCCCCCCAAGAAAATTTTGCTGCCGACCCCGATCAACTCTAAATCTGGGTCATTTAACAAAGGAGAAATTGCTCCAGCACAGGCATAGACGGCATTTCCCAAATGGGGCTGGAGGGGGCCGAGGTAAGTATAGAGGGGGCGATCGCCACCGTTAACGCCCACAATAAAATTTTGATAAAGATTGCGGGGATTGAACAGATAAAACTGATTAATTTGATCTTTCGTGAGGGTATTGTCCCAGGTAGCGCGCGGATAACAATCGGTCACATGGCCTAGGGCATGGAGATGGACGGTTTTACCTGCGATCAGATCTTCAATGACATGGCCGCCGCCTTTCTGGGAGAGGGGGCGATCGCCAATTTCCGCCGCTTCATTTTCCAGGGGGTCTTCCATCATGGTCGCCCCTAGGTAAATATCCACCGCCCCCAGGCCAGGATAAGCGGGCACCCCATTAAGCCAACATTTGCGAATTTTAATGGGGGGATCCGTATGGCCCAGGTTGAGCATTGCCCCCGAAGATTCCATCGGCTCAAAGGTACCTGTGGTCACCACATCAACGGTTTCAGCAATTTTTTTGATGCCCCATTCCGCCACCCGTGCTTTTACTTCAGACACCGTCCAGACAACGGCCTGGTGGGCGAGAATCTTTTCGTTGATGCTGGCGATCGTTCTCATGGTTGAACAGAGGGAAGCGTACCCTTTCATCCTAGGAGAAAATTACCCTTGGTTACGCCGCCGCCGGCACCGCTCCGAACAATATTTCACGTCATCCCAGCATTTTTCCCATTTTTTGCGCCAGGTAAACGGCAGTCCGCAAACGGTGCAAGTTTTTGTCGGGAGATCGGCTTTTTTACGCTGTCGTGCCATGGTCAATCATTGCAACTGGATGTCGCCTTGTTTCAGGTTGCTTTTTTACTTCAGGGTGCGGCCTAATACATCCGGCCCAAAACGTAGTCAATGAGATCCGTGAGGGCATCTTTGGAGGGAGACGGATCTAGGCACTCTAAACTGTGGCGAGCCAATTGACCGTGATGGGCCGCAAGTTCTTTAGCGCGACTGATCCCATTACTGTTGCGCACAATTTCGAGGGCTTTTTCGGGGTCGCCGTTTTCGGCAAATTCCCGCTCGATCAGTTGGGTCAGGTTGGGATGCTCTTCCATGGCAAACAGGGCTGGGGCGGTAATGTGGCCGCCGATCAGATCGGATCCGGCGGGTTTCCCCAGAACATCAGTAGAGCCGGTGAAGTCGAGAATGTCATCGACAATTTGGAAGGCCAAGCCTAAATTGCGGCCATAGTCGTAGAGGCGATCGCCAATTTCTGGGTCAACCTCACTGAGAACAGCCGCCGCTTTGGCACTATTGCCAATCAATGACGCTGTTTTGTAATAGGATTTTTCGATGTAAATTTCGAGGTTCATTCCGGTGTCGAAGCGGTTCAGCCCCTGTTGAATTTCCCCTTCGGCGAAGTCTTTGATCACCTCAGAGAGCAATTTCACCACGGTGAGATTATCTAAATTCGCGAGATACCACGAGGACTGGGCAAAGAGAAAGTCTCCGGCCAAAACCGCGATGCGATTGTCAAAGAGACTGTTCACGGTGGGCACACTCCGGCGCAGGGCCGCTTCATCAACCACATCGTCGTGGACAAGGCTCGCCGTGTGAATCATTTCGGTGATTTCTGCCAGGCGACGGTGCCGCTGGGTCAAGGGGCGATCGCCTAGGGTTGCCCGGGAGGCCAAAAGCACAATGGCGGGTCGAACTCGTTTCCCCCCCGCAGAAAACAGATGCTCTGCCGCGGCCCCCAAAATCGGATGTCGGGCGCTAATTAGCCGCGTCAGATTTTCACTGAGCTCCTTGAGGTCGGCTTCGACGGGAGAAAAAAGGGTAGTCGCTGAAATCATTATTAAGCCGAGGGAAACGAAATTTACGAAAATTTACATATTCTATATTGTATGGCAATGGATTCGTTTCAGCAGAAAACGGCTCTTTTTTGCGGGTCTACCCTGGCCCGATCGCTCGTAGGGACACCTGTTTCAGGCAGGCGATCGCCCTTTAGCCATTGGTGATCGAAAGGGGCGATGCATTCATAATTAGGTTTTTTAAGTCTACTTGTTCCACTAGGGGCTGATGTCCAAGCCATCCCTTCGCCGATTGGGCAAACTGGTCTGGGCAACCGCTCACCGCAAAGCGGGTTGGTAATGGTGACTGGGGATTTTTCCAACCCATCAATTCCAATTCCTGTTCCGTGGCACTGACCACATATTCCGCCGGATCGACACAAATCACATGGCTCGGCAAAATTGATTGAATTACCCCAGACAAGTGGCGATAGTGGGTACACCCATAAACCAGGGTATCAATGCCCTGTTCGAGGAGTGGTTGCAGACGTTTTTGGACAATGCGTTTCGTGTGGGGATCATTAATGCGATTGGCCTCAATGAGGGGGACGAATTCTGGACAGGGCATTTGCCACACCGCCGCCTCTGGGTTCGCTTCCAGAATTGCGTTTTCGTAAGCGCCGCTATTCACTGTGGCCTGGGTAGCGATCACCCCGATGCGTTTCCCTTGACTGACTGCCCCCCTTGCTCCGGGAAGAATCAGTCCTAAAACGGGGGTTTTAAATTCTGAGCGGATCACATCCAAGGCGATCGCCGAACTGGTATTACAGGCCATTACCACCATCTTCACCCCTTGGGCTTCCATCCAAGTCAGAATTTCGCGCACATATTGAATCAACTCTTCAGGTGAACGATCACCATAGGGTAATCGGGCCGTATCGGCAAAATAAATAATCGACTCTTGGGGGAGTTGTCGGTAAAGGGCTCGAAGGACGGTGATGCCCCCCAAGCCACTGTCAAAAATGCCAATGGGGTGTTGCTGTTGGTTGCCCATAGATTCTCGTTCACACCAAATAAATTAAACAAAGATTAGCGCAGTTTTAAGGTATTTGCGCTTATTTCTGTGGCGAATTACTGATTTTCTGGCAACCCCCTGGGCTAGCGCACATTGTTTTGGATATATTCCAGGATGCCAGCGGCGATCGCCTGGGCCATTTGGCTCCGAAATGCAGGATCATTCAAGCGGGGAGCATCTTCCCGACCCGTGACAAAACCTGTTTCCACGAGCACTGAAGGCATGGATGTATTACGCAATACATAAAAGCGCGCCGTTCTCACCCCCCGGTCTCGCATTTGAATCCGCCGCATAATATTGCGATGAATAGACTCGGCTAAAGTCTTCCCGGTCTGGTGATAATACACCTCTAGACCATTCACATCAGGGCGACTCATGCTGATGGCGTTGGCATGGATACTTACGAATAAATCGGCGTTGGCATTGTTAGCCAGTTGAGTACGTCCTTCTAGGCTGACGAAATAATCCGTATCCCGGGTCATTCGGGCAGTGATGCCACTTTGTTGCAGAATTCGGGCTACTTCCTGGGAGATGGGGAGAATCACGTTTTTTTCCTGTAGGCCACCAATCCCCACAGCACCGGGATCACGACCACCATGGCCGGGGTCGATCATGACCATAATATTGCTCCGGGGCGGGCGAAAATTTGGCAGTACCGCTTGGGTTGTGGGGGGCGGTGCCGTTGGGGCCGGCGGCACAAACAGGGGGCTTGCCGTTTGGGGACGATTGAGGTCTAGGGCAAGAAACTGGGCATTGGGTTGACTGAGACTTCCAATTTGTACCCCCTCGGCGGGTTCAATCTGGACGAGCACCGTATTGGCCGTTTCCTGGCGGATGGCAATGCGGGAAATGGGACTATCTCCCCCCCACTGGGGGCCACGCACAGGTTGGGCAAGGCGGGCGTTGTTAATGCGAATTTGGTAGAAGCCGGCGTTACGATTCCAACCACCATCGGCCTGGAGGCGATCGCTGCCACGGATGACTAACTGGGTACTGTTGCGGGCAAGTTCTAGGGCTTCAACGATGGTTTGTTGGGGTTGAGCTGTGGCGACTGATTGTTGGGTGGGGACGGTGATCGCCCCGGTTTCTCTTCCCCCTAGGCTACTGGTGCCCCCATCCGGAAGCAGTACCAAACCGCCATCACCGTAGGTGGTATACAGCGCGCGCCACCGAGGGCTACCGGGTTCTAAATTTAAGGTAATGCGGGCTTCGGTACGGCTGGGTTGCTCAAATTTGATTTGGCGGACTTTGTAGCGGTTAACATCTAGGGTCTGATTTTCTAAGCTCCGGGGCAATTGCAAATCCCGCAGGGTAAAGGTAAGGCGATCGCCATCTTGGTCGGTGGTGATGCGACTACCGGGCCGGGGATCCAGGTTGACGAGGAATCCCTGTTGGGTCACCCGCACCAAGTTATTAAAAAAAGCTTCTTCTGGAGCGGCGTTACTGGGATTTCCAGGATTGGTAGAATTGTTAAAAATTTCTGGGGTACTGGGAGCTACTGGGGCCACGGGAATGAGTTCAGGTTCTGGTAAATTCACAACCCAATCCGTCGGCGATCGCCCTTCAAAACGAATTGCCTCAGGATCTAAGGTATAGCCAGGGGCTAATTCCACCACCAACCGTGTGACATCTGGCGCAAACTGACCTAGCCGTACGCTCGTAATTTTGCCGCCATAGCTGCGATTGACCGTAGAGCTTCCCAGGACAGTGCCCGGTAAATCAATCACCAAACGGCTGGGATCTGGGATCAGTTGCGCTTCGGGCTGCACCCGTTCATTGGTGCGAAACTGCAATTGACGTCGTTGGGTATTAAATTCCCAAAAGACCAATTGACCTGCCCAAGCCGGTAGTTGCCAAGTGGATAGCGTCAGTAGCGTCAGAAAAAACCAGAAAAATCTCACAGTTAAAAATCCTCGACTCACAAGGGAAAATGCCACGCCCTCAAGATATAGAACAATTCCGGTGGATAGAGATAAAACCTCTTCCTACCTTCTCCCAAGGGACGTGGGTCGCTTAGGATATGTTTCAATGGTTGCCCAAGGCTGAATTATTGTAGCTTCTCCGGCGTCTCTCCAGTGGCGATCGCCGCCTGGGGTTCCTTAAAGACCAAACGCAAAAATGGCGGTGCAATAAATGTCGTCAAGATGACCATCATAATAATTGCCGCTTCCGTCGATTCCGAGAGGGCGCCACTGGCCGAACCAACCCCTGCAAACACAAGGCCCACTTCGCCCCGGGGAATCATGCCTACCCCAATCGCCAACTTGTTCAACTGGTCTTGGCCGAAGACGGTAAAGCCCGTAATGACCTTACCGACAATTGCGACCACGATCAAAAAGGCCGCAATAATTAATCCTTCACGGTTGGCCGGAACCGCCGGGTTGAGGACGCTGAGGTCTGTTTTTGCCCCGACGCACACAAAAAAGATCGGCACAAACAAATCCGCCACCGGCAATACTTGTTCTTCTAGTTCGCCCCGTTTATCCGTTTCCGCCAAAATCAGTCCAGCCGCAAAGGCCCCAAGAATCGCTTCCAGTTGGATCACCGTCGCAATGTAGGACAGCACAAAGGCAAAAACAACGGATACGGTTAACAATTGGCCTCTGGTTTTCATCCCATCCACCAAACTGACAAATAAAGGACTCAGGAGGCGACCGACAATAATCGCACCAATGAGAAACGCCCCAGCACTCACAATGAGCCAGATAGTGCTGACAACCTGCACTTCTCCTGTTTTCGCCAAGCTTGCAACCACAGCGAGGACAATAATGCCGAGGACATCATCGAGTACAGCCGCGCCAATGATAATTTGTCCTTCTTTGGTGGTCAGTTGACCCAATTCTGCTAGCACCTTCGCGGTAATCCCGATACTGGTTGCCGTGAGGGCTGCCCCCGCAAAAATCGCTGGCACTGTACTGAGATGGAATAAAAAGACTAAACCTGCTGTCCCTGCAGCAAAAGGTGCCACAACCCCAACCACGGCGACAATGGCGGCTTGGGGGCCAACTTTAATCAATTCTTGTAGATCCGATTCAAGACCAATTTCAAACAGAAGGATAATGACCCCTAGTTCTGCGAGGACAGAAATTACTTCGCTTTGGGTGGCAAACACTGCCGGGGCTGCCTCTGGACTTAAACCGGCTGTATTTTGCAGAAATTGCATCAGTAGTGATTGGGACGCTTCGATGCCCCCTTCTGGAAAGACCAGTAAACTCAGGGCAGATACGCCCACCAATACTCCGCCGACTAATTCGCCCAGTACTGGGGGGAGATTGATGCGGGAACAAAGCTCTCCGCCCACTTTACTCGCAAAGTAGATGACCACAAGGCTCAGTAGCACCGCAGCCAGAATCATGGAGGGTTCCGCTGCTTCACTAGCGGGGGGCGCATTGAGAAGGAACGATTGAAAATACGGCATGAATTTTTGATTACAAGGTAACGACAAGCGTAGGGACCAAAGTTGTCCGGGGAGGTTTGGCTTCGGTCAAAAAACGGGGCAGAATAACCAGAGGCTTCCTGGTCGCGTTTTACCAGATTAATGTAACAAACCCCTGAGTCATTAAAGGGTTTATTCTTAACGGATTTATCGGCAACTTTTCGTTTTGGGACAATAATTAGAAGGTGTTTGCCCTGGAAATTGCCATGTCAGAACCGTTATTTTTAGTTGCGAATTTATTATGCCGAACGCCGACTGCTGTTCATTCGGTCAAGGCGATCGCCCCTCAAACCTGTGTCCAAAGGGCAAGCAATCCAACGGCCACCAACCTTTGGGCAACGGCGACACCGCAATATTTAGCGAGCCCTCGCTTTCGTTCCGGGGCGCAACTCTATACTTTTCGTCTCAATGCTTTATTACGGGGACAGATCCAAACTGCCCTTAAGGCAGGGGCAAGTACCCGGCTATGGACAAATGGCGCGCCCCAACCCACCTATCAGCAGTGGCAACAGCTCCTGAGCCAAGAAGTGCACTTGGCGGCCCAATATCAAGGGCGGCAGTCCCTCGGCATTTTGTTGGGGGATTCCCTGAGCCTCTGGTTTCCCAATGACCTTTTACCGGCTTCTAAAATTTGGTTAAACCAAGGGATTTCAGGTGAAAATACGAGTCAAATCCTGGCGCGCCTCGGAACGCTTCATGGCCTCCAGGCAGACACGATTTATCTCATGGCCGGAGTCAATGATCTCAAGCAGGGAGTTTCTGAGACGACGGTACTGAATAATCTGCGGGCAATCATTCGTCAATTGCGCTGCCAACATCCTGAGTCAGTGATCGTCGTACAGTCCCTTTTACCCACGAATCACGGTTATTTACGCAAAGACCGGGCCATTCGTATTAATCAACAACTCCAGGCGATCGCCTCCCAAGAAGGTGTCAACTACCTCAATCTTTATCCTTTATTCACCGACGCTAATGGTGGACTCCGGTCGGAGCTAACCACCGATGGCCTCCACTTGAGCGATGCTGGCTATGCTCAATGGCAGGGAGCTTTACAACGCCTAGAAGATTGTTTGGCCCAATGATTTTTAGGAGTTAAACCCGATAAGATTCCGAGCATCATCCCTAGATTTTTTTAGGCAATTTGGCGGGAAGCCAATTTTTCCAAGTGGAGTTGGGATTCATGGAGCAACTGATGCCGACCATCCTGGGGATGTTCTAGGGAAGGCACGAGATTCTTCGCCTGGAGTGCCATATGGAGTTGCAGTTGGGCCACGTATTCACCCATCTCTTCTGCCCAGGGATTGACTTGATTCTTTGTCGAGTAAATAGCAGTCATTGCTTTCACAGTTGTTCGAAAACATTTCAAGTTCGCTGGCTATGAGGTTACCATGCCCAGGAGAAACAACGGACGCCCTCCAGAGAACTGCAATATTTCTCAATAGGGAACCCGCAGAGTCTGTTATAAATCTTGATGTTTTGTCGGCTTTTGATCCTAGGAAGCCGCCGCAATCTCTGTTTCGAGCAGTTCCCGGAAGCGAATTTCATCTTTATGGGGATCGGCTTGGCTTACTTTTACTTCCAGGCGATCGCCTAAGGCAACGGCCCGTTCAAAGCGATGGGGCAGTTCTAGGCCCAGTTCTTCCAGGAGAATAATGCCTAACTTTTCATCTTCCCGGAGCCAGCGTAGGACTAACCCTTGCCACACTTGATCCGCATTACGACGTAAGTATTCGAGGCTCCAATAGCGGTTGGTTTGGCGCTCTACATGGACGGCTTCCTGACTGGAAGTGACAACGCTGTAGAGAATTTCCTTGAGTTCATCCACCGAGAAAGGCAGTTCATCCCCCCGCAGATGGGCCTTGATTTGAAAATGGGCCAACAGGTCAGTGTAACGACGAATGGGGGACGTGACTTGGATATAGGAGTCTAACCCCAAACTGGCATGGCGTACAGGATTGGTGCCCATTTCACTGCGGGGCATACAACGCCTTACCGCACAGGCGCGCACAGGCCCGGCGGGTAATAATAACAGTTCCTCTTGGGGGGGCAGTTCTGGTTGGGGTTGTCCCCGGAAAGGCAGGGGTAAACCATGGGTACGCCCGTAATGGCCTGCCACTTCGCCAGCGAGGATCATCATTTCAGCGACCAGTTCCCGGGACATGGAGGCATGGAGGACTTCGATGAAAATGTTTTCGTCCTGCACCTTAATGGAGGCTTCTGGCATCTTAATACTGATGGAGCCTTGGGCATCCCGCCACTTTCGGCGTTTGTGGGCAAAATCCGCGAGGAGGGCGATTTCTGATTCGGCCTGGATCCGCAGATGGAGCATTTCGTCCACATCGTCATAGGTCAGGCGATAGGTGGGCTTCACCCAACTGGGGGTAATTTCATAATCGGCGATCGCCCCATTTTCTGTGAGCAAAACCCCAAAACTGAGGGCGGCACAGACCTGACCTTGGCGTAAGCTCATCGGCCCCGTCGCCAGCTCTTCCGGGAACATGGAGATCATCCCCGTGGGTAAATAGAGGCTGGTACTACGACGCCGGGCTTCTAGATCGAGTTCATCCCCAGGGCTTAACAAGCGGGTGGGATCCGCGATGTGAATCCAAACTTTATGGAGACCGTCTTCTAGGGTTTCGATACTGAGGCCATCGTCAATTTCTGAGGTACTCTCATCGTCAATGGTGTAGGTCTTGAGATGGGTTAAATCGAGACGGTTCCCCTCATCGGTATCACCGGGCGAGGCTGACAGGCGGGCATGGGACACATCGAGTACCTTCTGAGAAAATTTTCTGGGGTAACCGCTCCGGAGGAGAGCAAGATTTTCGTGGAAACTCCACCAGCCAAGGGAGACCAAGAGGCGGAAAGCCTGTTCTGTCGTGGGCGATCGCCCCAGCATTTCGAGGAGGTCGTGGGCGGCTCTGGCTGACTGCTCCGGGTAGAGGACAAATTTTTCTAGGCTTTCGAAACGTTGCCGATCACTGTCTTCCCAGGTTACTGTTTCTCCGGCGATCACCTGGTTAACCCGCTGTAAAAATTCCGTTTTTTCACGTTCTTTCTGAGCTTCAACTTCTAGCTGATGCTGAATTTCGCGAACCTGCGCCTCTGCACGGGGTTCGTAGTAATCCCCTTTGCGTTTGAAGAAAATCTTATCTTCCGCCAGCATCAGATGACAGGCATAACATTGCTGGGGCGTTTTGGCCGAAAACAAGAGTTGCGCGAGGGATTCTGGGGTTGCCGGTTCCGAGGCTTCAACGAGAAACTCCCAGGCGACGGCCAGATTGTCGGGATCAACTAATGCCTGACTCTCTGTGAAAAAGCTGGGGATCTCAGTTGGATCGTAGGGGGAACCCGCCACGGTGTATTCAACCCTTTGGGGACGCAGCTTATGGGATTGCCCCCGTCCATCGATTACGATCCAATCTTTTTTTCCTTCAGGACGCTCAGCGACAGCAAGTACTCGTTCTCCCTGTAGCCGAAACTCAATCAGTTGTCCTTTTTCCACCAGCTTTGTTGCCTAACGCGACTATACAAGAGCAATCCTAAACTCAACACCTAGAATTGCTTGGCATCACTTTAGCCTTCTTTGTTGATGAAGGGCAACAGGGCCAGCATCCGTGCCCGCTTAATGGCGGTATTGACATCCCGTTGTTGACGCGCTGTTAAGCCGGTGATCCGACGGGGTAAAATTTTGCCGCGCTCGGTGATGAATTTGCGGAGGAGTTCGACATCTTTGTAATCGATCGGCTGGCTAGGAGGAATCGGAGAAAGACGTTTACGGTAGTAGGCCATGGTTAATAAATAACGTTAAAAAATAAAAAATTTGTCGATAAAATTTCAGTGGTAAAGGAATTACCTACTTAATTTCTTTGTGGACAGTGTGCGCGTTGCAGTGGGGGCAGAATTTTTTGATTTCGAGCCGCCCGGTGGTGTTCCGACGGTTTTTGCTAGTGGTATAGCGGGAAACGCCATTGGAGCGCTTGTTGGTATTGGTGCGACATTCGGTGCATTCCACGGTGATGGTAATGCGGACGCCTTTTTTGCTTGCCATAATTTTTTACTAGATTAGCGGTTGTGGATCGCTAAGGTTTACACACAAATTTCTATTTTTGCATATTTTGTCTTAGCTCGGCAAGGATTTGTTTGAGACGTAAATCTAGGGAAAAACCGCGCTGGGTTTGGATCATATAGGTTTCGGCGATGCGATCGTGGAAGGCTTGGTTGAATTCTTCGTCGGCGATCGCCACGCCACAGGAGGCCAACAGGGGAGAGATTAACAAAATCAAAGAAATGCCGTTTCCCATCAGAAAAAAACTTTGGATCCCATACATGGCAAGCATGGCGGCAAACCCTAAAATGCCTTCTCGTTTGCTGAGGTTGATAATTTCTGGCACTCGGTAACGGATGTCGATGACTTTGATATCAAAGGCCCAACTGCCCAGGCTTTGACCCTGGTTACGGCTGACGAGAAAGACCCGCAGGCCAAACCAGACGACGAGAAAAACCAACCACTGTAGGGTTAAGCCCCCTAAGCCACTGACAATCCAAGCGACGATAAAATCCACAAAAAAAGCCCAAAAGCGTCTGTCTAGGGGGACTTTTGGGAAACGGCGGACGGGACGGTAATCTTCTTCGTCATACATAGGCGGGAAATCGGGCAAAGACGGATTGCTTTTATTGTAGAGGGTCAGGGAAACGGGGATGCGGCTTATCGAGGGAGTTGTTGCGATCGCCAACCCTGGGGATTTTTTTCGAGCAATCGCCAGGTTTTTCCTTCCGGTTGCCGTTGGAGATAAACCTCAAAGGGATTGCGGCGACGATTTTCTGTGCGCTGGGAAGGAAAATTCAGTACCACATCATAGGTGCCCTGGAGGTGATAAACCGGCAGTGCCTGGAGAAAAAAAGAATCGAGCTTTTTGACCTGGATATTTTTCAGTTCCAAGTTGGGCGGCGGCGCATTAATGGTCTGGCTCAGTTGTTGGTAATGGCTTCTAAGTTTGGTGGCGATCGCCCGTTGGATCACCTCACCGTCCGGGGCAAATTCCCGGGGGGCCTCCGTCCCAGTACAACCCCAAAGATTGAGTAAAATGACACCGAAAATGACAAGCTGCCCCAGACGTTTCCACAAGGGCCTTACTTTTTGGAAGATTGGTAACTCTGGCGCATGGTTTGTCGCCGCACCAAGGAAAACTTTATCTGTACACTGGGGAAATGTCACAATAGCAATTGTTGCAGAATAATTTTCATCTTATCTGTTAAGTCCTATGCTGCTTAAATCCACGACCCGCCACGTCCGCATCTACACTGCCGAAATTCAGAAAAATGAATTAATCCCCAGTGAAACCGTGCTCACCTTGGATGTCGATCCAGATAACGAATTCGTTTGGCCCGAAGAAAGTCTCCAGAAAGTCTATCGCCAGTTCGATGCCCTCGTGGAAAGTAACAGCGGCGAGGATTTAACCGAATACAACCTGCGGCGGATCGGCTCTGACCTAGAAGCCTTTATCCGTGACCTCCTCCAAAAAGGTGAACTCCGCTATAACCTCGACTCACGGGTAATGAACTTCAGCATGGGCTTACCCCAAATGGATCACCCCGATAGCCAAGGCGCTTACCTCCAGTAAGGTTTAGTCTAGACTTAGAATTCACACCAGAAAAACCCGCAGTCTTTGATGAAATTCCCCTCGGAAAAACAAAAGAAACTGCGGGCGATCGCCCCAAAAAATTCAGCAGAAAATCTTGTGAAATTTTAAGCCCTATCCCTAATGAGAATGGGAATGAATAGAACTCAGTTGACCCCGAATAGCCCCGTTCGGGAACTGGGGATTATGAACATTAATATAAAAATCGCTGGGATTCTCTAAAATACGTTGCACAATTCCGGTTTCACCCGTGGGAAATTTCCCTTCTTCCCCTTCCGTCAGGCAGTCCGCAGCATTGCCATCCTCTGGCCCGGCTAAAACTGCGACCACTGGGCCATTTTCATCCATTGCGCCTTCGTGAATATGGGCCGCCATCCCAGAGCCGACGGGAACGAGTTGGATCCCAGTGACCGTCATCGAATAACAAAGGGTGGTCGGATCATTATCAATGCCAAAAACGTAGGCATGGCCCTCACCATTGGCATCACCGACAAGCATTTCCATATTGCCGTCTTCTGGCACCTCTGCGCTACCATCCATCATCGTGTGCAGAATAGTATTGGTATGGCCGGCGAGGGCAACCGAGGGAACCATTGCACTAAGGGCGAGGACGAGATAACTACAAGCGCGTTTTAGGCGTTTTGTTTGACTTTTCATCGGAACTCCTGATTGAAATCGAGATAGCTTTGCAAAAAACAGCGATTAGAACTAGCTATTGATCGTTGTACTATCTCCGCGAAAATAAAGCTTGAATTTAGACGTCAAAGCTCACTTTTTCCGCATTTTGGCGCAGATATTCGGATTTTTAAATTGTTTTGTGAAACAATCAGCCAGGAAATGTTTCTTTGATCCTGCTGACATCAGCAAACTGTCCCATCGTAAGTATTTTTAACTACTGTAAATTACCTAATTTGCCTCCGGCGATCGCCTAAAGATTGTGAGCTTTGCCGCAAAAAAAAGCCGCCCCAAATTTATAGATGCGGCAGCTCCTTGGGATTAGTTGGCGTTTGTCAAGATAAACCCAAACTTAATTGAATCGCTTTGGTCATCGGCTGCGGTTAACCGAAAGTCGAACCATTCCAGCCCCACATACTGCCTTTGGCATCGGCAAACTCAATGTAGATACGGTTTTTGGCAACACCAAGACTCTGGTGAATTTCATTACAGAAATCTTCACTCATGGTGCGGGTGTGATCGCCCATGGTGCCCACACTTTTGATCTCCACATAGCAAGCTGGATCAATCGATCCCCCAAAGGTCATGGGAATCCCGGCCTCAAAAGCGGTCATCACATAGGATTCTGGCTTACCGAGGTGCGCCGCGAGTTTGCGGGACAAATTGAGCAAAAGGGCTTCTACATCCCCCTGGGAAGCGGGTGGTAAAGATGTTTGAACTTTAATCAGAGGCATCGTTTTAAATCAGGAAAATTTTGTTGAAAGACTAGGTCGGTTTTCGGCAAAATAGAGCCTTACTTTTAGCCGCCGTAACTCCAGCCCGTACTCGCCAGGTCGAGAATTTTGCCTTCCCGGTGTACGCCAGCGCCGATCACTTCGCCCACAAAGACCGTGTGATCGCCCTGTTCAACGGCCCCGACCACTTTACATTCCACATAACCAAGGGAATCTTTAATCACTGGACAGCCAGTTTCAGCTCCTTCGTAAAATTCCACATCTTCAAATTTATTGCCGACCCGACGTTTGGGTTTGAAGAAATTGGCGGCCATATCTTTTTGGGAGTCGTCAAGAAAACTCAGGGAAAAGACGCCGGTTTTTTTGAGCATGGCGTGAGAACCAGAATCGGAGCGGACACAATTGACCACGAGGGGGGGCTTAAAGGAACCTTGCATCACCCAACTGGCAGTAAAGCCATTCATCTCATCACCATCCCGCACACCGCAGATATATAATGCGTGGGGAATGTGGAGGAGCATTGTTTTTTTGGCCTGTTCGTCTAGCATTTTTTAACTTCTCCTGTAGGGGTTTGTTGTCACAACCATTGTTAATCATCTTTGCTGATCATGCTGCAACCTCATCCTGATCCTGCTGCGCGTGTCGTCCGTTGTGGGGTGATCACTGTCAGCGATACGCGATCGCCAGAAACAGACAAAAGCGGCCAGTTAATTCAAGCATTACTCACCGCCGCAGGCCATGAAAT
>Ga0213835_101031_pt1 | contig 19835 bp, 15 predicted proteins | sample SWPATP01_FD_160576 | JGI IMG/M metagenome (GOLD analysis project Ga0213835, IMG submission 160576) | Coastal seawater microbial communities from Marineland, Florida, United States - SWPA TP0 #1 | ecosystem: Environmental > Aquatic > Marine > Coastal | place: USA: Florida | collected 2016-08-05 | reverse complement strand
CGGTGCTGGAATGGGAATGCGCGCTGAAACAGGCAGAGCAGGGGGCGGCCGAAGGCGCGCCCTTCATCGCCCACCACATCATCGAGGTGACCGACCAGGCCTTCGACGATTTCGCAGGCGCAGCCGTCGACAAGGCGCAGATCCGAAAAATGCTCGGGCTTGAATAAGGACTGCTGTCGTCGCTTCGATGTGAAATCTGCATTTGCAGCGCACCAGGTCGTGGGGTGAGCACGCTGACGCAGGATGTCTTGTCAATCGGACTCCGTTGTTTTGGCAGGCGACAGGTTCTGGAATGACGCCCTTCGGTCCTGTCTGTATCCGTTTTCTGGATTGACATCCGCCGATCATCGGCTTGCCAGCTGAGTTAAGGAGCGTCCCTATCCGTTCTGCCCATGCGGCGCGTTTTCCCTCACGCCGCCGCGAAGACGCTCGCGCGCCTGATGCGCAAGACACCCTGCTGGCTTGCGGCGACCTGCGTGTCCACATCCACGTCGAGCTCGACGGGCTCATCCTGCTCAGTCAGCGCAAGGATGCGGCGGCTGTCCGGCCTGTCGATAACGCGCAGCACACGTGCGGGCAGACCCTCGCCTTGACCCGCCCAGTCAAGGTCTGTCGGCCGCACGAAGACATGCGCCTTGCCGTCCGGGACGCCGGGCGCCGGCAGGCGCAGGCCGGCCAGTGCGGCCTCGCCTTTGGAGACGTCGGCATCAAAGCGATTGGCGTCGCCCAGAAAGCGCATGACGAAGGCGGATCCCGGATTGCGGCAGACCTCCTGGGGCGTGCCCTGCTGGACGATGCGGCCCTGGTCGAGGATGACGACTCGGTCGGCCAGATCCAGTGCCTCTTCCTGGTCGTGGGTCACGAAGATGGTCGTGATGCCAAGTTCGTCGTGGATCTCGCGCAACCAACGGCGCAGGTCGCGGCGCACATTGGCATCGAGCGCACCGAAAGGCTCGTCGAGCAGCAACACCTTGGGGTCGACGGCGAGTGCGCGGGCAAGCGCGACGCGCTGCCGCTGACCGCCCGAGATTTGTGCCGGAAACCGGTCGCCCAGGCCTTCCAGCTGCATCAGCCTCAGCAATTCTTCCACCCTGCTGGCGATCTCCGCCCTGGAACGCCTTACTTTCGAGACCTTCATGCCGAAACCGATATTCTGGGCGACCGTCATGTGCGGAAACAGCGCGTAATGCTGGAAGACGAAGCCCACGCCGCGCTCGCGCACGGCGATGTCGGTGGCATCCTGGTCGCCGAAGAAGATGTGGCCGCCATCGGTATATTCGAGGCCCGCTACCATACGCAGGATGGTGGTCTTGCCCGAACCGGACGGTCCAAGCAGGGCAACCAGCTCGCCGCTTTCGATCTCCAGCGAGACACCGTGGACGGCACGGAAGTTTTCGAAGGTCTTCACGACATTGTCGAGCACGATCTTCATGGGATTTTCTCCGTGATGGCGGTCTGGGGTGCGGCGAGTGCCGGTCTCGAACGGCGGCCAGTGCCCTGGCGTTCCAGCCAGACCTTGGCGATGATGGTGACCACGGCGAGCACGGCAAGAATGGAAGCGGCGGCAAAGGCACCGACCGTGTTGTAGTCGTGGTAGAGCAGTTCGATATGCAGCGGCAGCGTGTTGGTCTGGCCCCGGATGTTGCCGGAGACGATCGAAACGGCGCCGAACTCGCCCATGACGCGGGCGTTGCAGAGCACCACGCCGTAGAGCAGCGCCCACCGGATGTTGGGGATCGTGACGGTGAAGAAGGTCCGCCAGCCGGATGCGCCGAGCGAGGTCGCGGCTTCCTCCTGGTCGCGGCCCTGCGCCTGCATCAGCGGGATAAGCTCGCGCGCGACGAAGGGGGCGGTGACGAACATCGATGCCAGAACGATGCCCGGAAGCGCGAACATGATGCGGATGCCGGCATCCTGAAGCGCGGGGCCGAACAGGCCCTGCAGCCCGTAGACGAAGAGATAGGCCACGCCCGCCACGATCGGGGACACCGAGAAAGGGATCTCGATAACGATCAGCAGCAGCCGCTTGCCCCAGAATTCGTATTTGGTGATCGCCCAGGCGGCCGCCACGCCAAAAGCGGTGTTGAGCGGCACGGCGATCAGCGCCGTTATGACCGTCAGGAAGATGGCATGGCGGGTGTCGGGATGGGCGATGGTCTCGGCGAAATGGCGCGTGCCGAGCGAAAATGCCTGAACGCCGATGACGGCGAGCGGGGCGACGATGAGCAGCGCGCCGGTGATCAGCACCAGCGCGATGAGAATGCGCCGGAAAAGCGGGCCATCGCCGACGCGGGGCGGCTTTGCATTCCCGTGAGACGCCATCTCAGCCTCTCCTCGTGTAGCGCAGCGCCCAGGCCTGCGCGGCATTGGTGATCGCCAGCATGACGAAGGCGGTGAAGAGCAGGACCGAGGCTATCGCGGCGGCGGCCGGATAGTTGAACTCTTCAAGCCGGATGTAAGCCAGAAGTGCGGTGATCTCGGTCTGCATCGGCTGGTTGCCGGCGATGAAGATGATGGCGCCGAATTCGCCAAGGCTGCGGGCGAAGGACAGCGACACACCCGCCATCAGTGCAGGCGCCAGCAGCGGCAGGATGACCCTGGCGAAGATCGAAGCGTCGCTGCCGCCGAGCGATTGGGCGGCTTCTTCCAGCGCCGGATCGAGATCCTCCAGCACCGGCTGCACCGTGCGCACGATGAAAGGCAGGCTGGTAAAGGACATCGCGATCATGATGCCGAGCGGGGTATAGGCGACGCGGATACCCCAATCCATGAGGATCGCGCCAAACCAGCCATTCGGCGCGAACAGCGCCGTCAGGGCGATGCCGGCGACCGCCGTGGGAAGCGCAAAAGGCAGGTCCACGATGGCATCCACGATGCGCCGCCCAGGGAAATCGTAGCGAACCAGCACCCAGGCAAGCGCAAGTCCGAAGACAAGATTGAAGGCGGTGGCAGCAAGTGCCGAAAGCACGGTGACGCGATAGCTGGCGACCGCGCGCGGCGATGACACGATCTGCCAGTAGTCTGCCGGGCCAAGGCTCGCCGCCTTGAAGATCAGCGCGCCGATCGGCAGCGCTATGATCAGCCCGACATAGAACAGCGTGATGCCGAGCGACAGTTTGAGGCCGGGAATGACGGGTTTACGGGCCACGATGCTCACATGTCTTCGAAGGGAAGGACCGGCGGATGTTCATCCGCCGGTCCGTTCATCGGGAAGTCGATGGCTTCAGCGCTCGCCGAACAGCTGGTCGAGTCGGGCGCCGGCGGCGAAATGTTCTTCCTGGACCTGGTCCCAGCCGCCGAAAACATCCTCGACCGTTACCAGCCGGACATCGGGAAACTGGTCGGCGAACTCGGCGGCCACGGTCTCGTGGTGAACGCGGTTGCCATGCCCTGCGATGATGCGCTGGCCGTCCTCGGAATAGAGGAATTCCAGATAGGCACGCGCCAGTTCCTGCGTGCCGCGCCGCTCCGCGACCCGGTTGACCACCGCCACCGGAAACTCGGCCAGCAGGGAAAGCGATGGGATGACGGTCTCGAAATTGTCCTCGCCGAATTCCCGGGCGATTCCCATGGTCTCGGCTTCGAACGTGATGATCACGTCGCCGATCTGGCGTTCGACGAACGTGGTCGTGGCACCGCGTCCACCGGTGTCGAAGACCGGCACATTGTCGAAGACCTTCGTGATGAAGGCATCGACCTCGTCCTCGTCGCCCTCGAAGGCCTCCAGCGCGAAGGCGCGTGCGGCCAGATAGGTGTAGCGCGCATTGCCCGAGGTCTTCGGGTTGGGGAAGATCACCTGGACGTCGTCGCGCACCAGATCGTCCCAGTCCTGGATGTTCTTCGGGTTGCCGGCGCGCACGAGAAAGGCGGGCAGGGAGTAATAGGGGGAAGCATTGTTGTCGAAAGCTCCCTGCCAGTCTGCGGCAACGAAGCCCTGCTGGACGAGGAAATCGATGTCGGTGACCTGGTTGAAGGTCACCACGTCGGCCTCGAGCCCTTCTGCGATCGACCGCGCCTGCCGCGACGTGCCGCCATGCGATTGGTCGACCGTGACGGGGACGCCGGTCTCTGCCTCGTAGGCCGGCACGAAGGCTGCATTGACGGCCGCGAAGAGTTCGCGTGCGATGTCGTAAGAGGCGTTCAGGATCTGGTTCTGCGCATGCGCAGGGGCGGTGGCGGTCAGCGCGGCCATGGCAGCGCCGATAATGGCAATTCGTTTCATGGCTCTTCCTCTCGAGTGCCGTTTCGCCATGAAACTAGTTGGAATGAGCCTCGACCGCAGGCTCGCGGCGGCCAAATGCACTGCCAGGATTGGAAACCTCATCCTCGCTGGGCGGAAAACCTGAAATCGTGTTCTACGGCTACCGATTTTCGACTGCTCATCCAAAAAAAGCACCGTTGTCCTCGCCGCGAAGCGCGGATTTGTCGTCAGGTGTGAGGTGGCCGTCAATGGCCGAGAGCGACGAGGCCTCTCGTTGAAGGAAGTGTCATCCACAAACGCCTGCTGGCACGGCACTTGGCAGATCGACCCATCTGCATTCCCCTGGGAGCTTGCCTGGCCCCCGCACTCGGCATAGCTCTGTGGCGATGGAGCCGTGCAACGACACATATCGAGGGCAGAGCCCGCGGGCGACGCCCGCAGGGCCGGCTGTCACAAGCAAGATTCCGGCGCTTGCCGACCGGATCCAGGCGGCGGGCGCCAGGTTCACGCTGATCGATGCCCTTCCGGGCACCGGCAAGAGCCTGCTCCTGCGGGAGCTGGCGGCAAGAACCGGGGCGGCCATCCGCCAATGGCCCGATCATGGCGGGGCCAGCGACGGGTTGGAGCTGATCGATCTTGCGCCTGGAACGATCCTTGATCTTCGCGATGTGAGAGGCCGGGCAGTCGTCAGTGCGGGACGCCAGCAGATCGCCGACCACGCACGTTTGCGCCTCTATGGCGATCTGCTCGAGATCGGCAATGGCGATCTCTTCCTCGACGAGGCCGACGATCCCGCTTTTGAGCACGGCGGAGGCTGGCCGGCGCTGTCGGCGCATTTCGTGCGGATGCCGGAGGATGCCGCGACCGCCGTCGCCTTCCTGCGCGAGGCTGTGCTGCCGGTGGTGGACGAGGCGGCCAGGGTGTTCCTGAATGCGCTGGCGCTGTCCCGCAGAGGCATCCCCGCAGGCGGGCTCGACGAGGCGTCCGCGCAGACCACGACCCGGCTTGCCCCGCTTGTCGTTGCCAGGGACGGGACCTTTCGGTTTCGTACCGACACCCTGCGCAGCCTGTTCGAGGCGGCCTTTGCGGGCCGTGCGCAAGGTGCCCGGACGGCCGGTCTTTTGGAACGCGCGCGCGAACCGGCCGCAGCGATCAGAGCCTGCCTTGAGGCGGGGGACCGCGCCGGGGCGCTTGGCGTTCTTGACCGGTCGGGCGGCGTCATGCTCGGCCATTTGCACGGCCCCGACGAAGCGCGGGCGGTTTTGGAGGCGTTCGGCGAGGAATCGCACCATGGTGTGGTTGCGCTCAGGGCGATGACAGCAATGAAGGCCGGGCATACCGGCCATGCCGCGCGGCTTATCGAGCAGGCGATGCGGGCGGCCGCGCCGCCGGGCCTTGCCAGCGCATCACCCGATCCCGGCGGGTTAGCCCCCGAAATGCGCATGTCGTGGCTTCTGCTCGGTGTGTATTCCGACCGGCCGATGGGAGGCACCGACTTCCACGGTGAATATGCCGCGCTGCTGGCCGAACTGCCGCCCGACAGCCATCTTCTGCGCGGTTCGATCTACAATGTCGCGCTGGACGAGCAGATCAGGGCGGGGCGCCAAGGCGAGGCGATCGCAACCGCCGCACGCGCATTGTCTCACTACCGTGCAGGGCAGGCGCCCTACCTGTCCTTTTACATCCATGTGCACCTCGCCCTCATGCATCTTCTGTCCGGCTCGCCGGCCGAAGCAGCAAAGGATCTGGAGGAGGCAAGGCGCGAACTGGCCGCCACCCCCTTCGAGACCCCGCAGGACGACCGTTTCCTGGCGCTCCTCACGGCACAGGTCGCCTATGAGCAGGGCCGTGGCACGGCGATGATCGACTTTGCCGAAACTGCCTTCGAACGCTTCGCCTATGGAGAGCTCTGGCCTTCGATCGCCACGCTGGCACTGGCCTTCGGCGCCGAGGCGCTGCTGCAATTGCGAGGCACGGAGGCAGCCTTGCGCTATCTGGAGGCCTGGCGGGTACAGACCTGGCGGACCCGGCGTTTTCGGTTGCTGATCGAGCAGCGCGAGGTGCTGATCCTGCAGAGCGCCCGACGCTGGCGCGAGGCGCGGCTGAAGCTGGAAGCCATGGCAACGCGCATCGGTGCGATCTGGATCGACAGTGCCGGCGAGAACCTCGCCGACCTTCGCGATCCCGAAGACGTGGCACAGGCGCTTATCTGGCTGCGTCAGCAGGTTTTCGAACGCCCGCGCGACCAGGCGCTGCAGCAGAAGCTCGCCTTTGCGAACAAGAACCCGCATCTGTCGTGGCGCCAGCGCCGGCAACTGGCCGTCTGGCAGGCCTGGGTCGCACGGCGCAGGGGACAGGTGCCCGCCGCGCGCCAGTTGCTGGCCGATGCGCTGTCGACATGCGTGGCGCGCGACTGCCGCGCGCCGCTGCTCGAAGAGAGGCTGCTGGTCGTGCCGCTGGTCAACGACCCGCGCATGGCGGGCGGACCGATGCGAACCGCACCCATTCCCCCCGGCCTGCGCTCGGCCGCGCCCAACCCACTGGCGGGCGGGCCTTTGTCGCGCAAGGAGTGGCGTGCGCTGCTGCTTCTCGCCGAGGGGTGCTCCAACAAGGAAATCGCGCGCGAGATGATGGTGTCGCTGCCCACCGTCAAATTCCATCTGAAGAATCTCTACGCCAAGCTCGGCGTGTCCGACCGGCGCTCAGCCGTGGACACGGCACGGCGCAAGGCGCTGATCGATTCCTGATCCGACTGCCAGTCCGTTGTGCATCGATGCATTCTGCCTGGTTTGCGGGCGGACCATACCTATTCCCATAAGCACAAAACCTATCCCTGTGAAGCGTGGCGTGAGGGTCGTTACCGCGCGATAGTTTGCTGGCTTTGGGGACAAGAGGGCGTCCCCGCTGTTGCAGGGGAGACTTGGCGCATGCCAGCCAGCTTCGCGGAATTCCTGATCCGCCGCCTGTTCGGCTTCATTGCCGTGCTGCTGGTGCTGTCGTTGATGATCTTCGTGCTGGCGCGCGTGGTGCCCGGCGATCCGGCCCGCATGGCTCTGGGGCCGGCCGCAAGCCAGGCGCAGGTCGAGGCCATGCGCGACCAGATGGGGCTCAATGACCCGCTGCCGATCCAGTATCTGAATTTCCTCTCTGGCGCCGTTCAGGGCGATTTCGGGCGCTCGCTCATCTCCGGCAGACCGGTGACGCAGGAGGTGCTGGCGCTGTTGCCGGCGACACTGGAACTGGTGCTGGCCACGCTGTTCCTGATGCTGCTCTTCGGTGTGCCGCTCGGGGTGCTGGCGGCCCGAAACCAGAACCGCTGGCCCGACACGGTGCTGCGGCTGGTCTCGCTTATCGGGGTCACGATGCCCGCCTTTCTCGCCGCGATCCTCTTGCAGCTTTTCGCCGCCTACTACCTGACCGATTGGCCCATCCTCGGACGGATGGAACGCGGCATCGGCGCGCCGACGGGGCCGACCGGGCTGTTGACCATTGACGGATTGCTTGCCGGGCGACCCGACGTGACGCTGACAGCACTGCAATACATGCTGTTTCCGGCCATCGCGCTGGCCCTTTCAGGCATCGCCCAGATCATGCGCATCACGCGCTCGGCCATGATCGAGCACCAGCGCCGCGACCACGTGCAGACATTGCGCAGTTTCGGGGTGCCGGAAAGGGTCGTGACCTTCCGCTACCTGCTGAAACTTTCTTCGGTGGCGCCGCTGACGATCATGGGGCTGGAATTCGCCTCGCTCATCGGCAACGCCTTCGTGGTGGAGATGGTGTTCGCCTGGGGCGGTTTTGCCTCGCATGGGCTGGAATCGATCCTGCAAAAGGACCTGAACGCGGTCATGGCTGTGGTCATGCTGTCCGGCGTCTTCTTCGTCGTCGCCAATCTGGTCATCGACATCATCATCGGCTTCATCGATCCCCGACTGCGCCTCAGGGAGGGCCGCTAGCATGTCCGTTCTCACCGATCACGGGGATCAGACGGTGGTGCTGTCGGCACGCCGCATGGCCTGGCTGCGGTTCCTGTCCAACCCGGTCGCGATCATCGGCGCGCTGATGGTCCTGTCGGTCCTGTTCTGTGTCGCTTTTGCGCCGTGGATTGCGCCCTATCCCACCCACGCGGGCGGCATTGTCGACTTTGCCAACCGGCACCAGCCGCCGAGCGTCGACCATGTGATGGGAACCGACAAGGTCGGCCGCGACATCTTCACCCGTGTCATCTATGGCTTCCGGATCTCTCTGCTCCTGATCGTCGGCGTCCTGGGCGTGGCGGTGCCGGTGGGTGCGGCGCTGGGGCTGGCTGCCGGATATTTCGGCGGCCGGACGGAATTCCTCATCACCGGCTTTACCAATGTCATGCTGGCCATCCCGCCGCTGGTCATGGCGCTGGCCGTCGGCAACGTGCTCAACCCCAACCTGATCACGGCCATGTTCGCCATCGCCTTGCTGTGGTGGACGTGGCACGCGCGGCTGATCTATCGCGTCGCCAAATCGGTGGCGGCGGAAGACTACATCGAGGCGGCGCGGCTGGCGGGTGCCTCGCACTGGCACATTCTCACCAAGGAAATCCTGCCCAACTGCATCGCCGTGATCTCGGTCAAGTCGACACTGGACGCAGCCTTCATCATCCTGTTCGGCGCAACGCTTTCCTTCCTCGGCCTGGGCGTGCGTCCGCCGACGCCGGATCTGGGCTCAATGGTGGCCGACGGCCGGCAGTTCCTGCCCGAGATGTGGTGGGGCGTTCTGGCTCCGGCGCTCGGCATCTTCTACGCGACGCTCGGCTTCAACCTTCTGGGTGACGGCCTGCGCGACATGTTCGACGTGGAGGTCTGAGCGTGAGCCTTCTTCAGATCGACAATCTGAATGTCGCCTTCACCAGCTACGGCATCCGCACCCATGTGCTGAAGGACGTCTCGCTGAAGGTTGGCGAGGGCCAGCGCGTGGCGCTCATCGGCGAGACGGGGTCGGGCAAGTCGGTGACCTCGAAGGCGGTGCTGAACACGCTGCCCCGCAACGCCAAGGTCGAAAGCGGCAGCATCCTGTGGCGCGGCGAAGACCTGACGACGAAATCCGACGGGGCGCGCGAGGCGCTGAAGGGCGTCGAGATGTCGGTGGTCATGCAGGACCCGCTCTCCTCCTTCAATCCTGTCTTCACGATCGGCCGGCATCTGGACGACGTGCTGTACTGGGCTGACCGGCGCAAGGGCACCTCCCGCGGCAAAGCAGGGCGCGCCGCCCATATTCGCGACGTGCTGCGCCGGGTGCAGCTTGCCGATCCCGACCGCGTGATGGGCGCCTACCCGATGCAGCTTTCGGGCGGCATGCGGCAGCGCGTGCTGATCGCGCTGGCGCTGATGAACCGGCCGAAACTGCTGATCGCCGACGAGCCGGGAACCGCGCTCGACGTGACGACGCAGGACGAGATCCTGAAGCTGCTCAACGCCCTGGTGGCGGAGGAGGGGCTGTCGCTCCTGATGATCACCCACAATCTGGGCGTGGTGCGGATGACGGCCGACGACGTCTATGTGATGCGCAAGGGCGAGATCGTGGAGCACGGTCCGCTGGAACGCATCTTCAAGACGCCCGAGACCGACTACGCGCGCGAACTGATCGAGGCGATCCCGCCTCTCTACGGCCCGGGCGTCAAGGATCAGCCAGTTGCCGCGCAGCAGGACGGCGCGCTGGTGAAGCTGGAAAACGTCGACAAGGTCTTCGTCGAAAACCGCCTGCTGCGGCCGGCGCTGCGCACCCATGCCGTCAAGAAGGTCGATCTCGAGATCGGCAAGGGCGAGATCTTCGGGCTGGCGGGCGAAAGCGGGTCGGGCAAGACCACGGTAGCGCGGATGGTGATGGGGATCATGCGTCCTTCTTCGGGGCGCGTCATCATCGACGGGAAGCCGCTGGACGAGGCCTTCGACGGTCGTGTCGACCGCAGGCTGGCCCAGATCGTCTACCAGAATCCGGGAACCTCTCTCAATCCAAAGCGCACCGTGGGCCAGACTCTTGAAGTGCCGCTACGTTTTTCCGACACGCCGCGCGGCGAATTGAAGGCGCGTACCGAAAGCCTGCTCGACCGCGTGGGCCTGGCGCCTCACTACGTGTCGCGCTATCCGCACGAGCTTTCCGGCGGGCAAAAGCAGCGCGTTGCCATCGCCCGCTCGCTGGCGGCCAACCCAAGGTTGATCGTGCTCGACGAGCCGACATCGGCGCTCGACGTCTCGGTGCAGAAACGGGTGATCGCGCTTCTGGAAGAGCTGCGCGAGGAACTGGGGCTGACCTATCTCTTCATCAGCCACGATCTCTCGCTGATGCGCAATTTCTGCTCGCGCATCGCCATCATGCTGCGCGGCGAGATCGTCGAGCAGGGCAGGCCGGCCGAGGTCTTCGCCAATCCCGTCCACCCCTATACCCGCGCGCTGATCTCCGCGATTCCCGTGATCAGCGAAGCCGAAGAGGCCGCCAAGCCGGCCGTCAGCCAGGAAGAAAAACAGAAATTCCTCGTCTCCTCGGCGGCGTGATCGCCGGGAGGCCAATTGAATATGGAGCGAAACGAATGGTCTTGAGATTGGGCATCGACGTCGGGGGCACCAACACCGACGCCGTCATCCTGGAGGGACGCAAGGTCCTGGCGGGCGTCAAGGCGACGACGACGGAAGACGTCATGTCGGGCATCGCAGAAGCCCTGGAGAAGGTGATCGGGGAGGCCGGCGTCGCCCGCGACGCGATCGACGTCACCATGATCGGCACGACCCATTTCACCAATGCCATCATCGAGCGCCGGGCGCTGGATTCGGTAGCGGCCATCCGGCTAGGCCTGCCAGCCACCGCATGCCTGCCGCCGATGGTCGACTGGCCGCAGGACCTGATGGAAGAGGTGGGCGGCCACCGCTACCTGCTTCAGGGCGGCTACGAGTTCGACGGCCGCGAGATCGCCGAACTGGACGAGGACGGGCTGGTGCGGGTGGCCGAGGACATCAAGGCCAAGGGCATCCGCGCCGCGGCCATTTCCTCGGTCTTTTCGCCGATCAACCGAGCGATGGAGGAGAAGGCACGCGACATATTGCGGGAGCGCTGCCCGGACCTGCCGATCGTGCTGTCGAGCGAGATCGGGCGTATCGGACTGCTGGAGCGCGAGAGCGCCGCGATCATGAATGCGAGCCTGCTGACCTTGTCGGATCACACCGTGACGGCATTCGGCAACGCGCTGAAGAATGCCGGGCTGACCTGCCCCTTCTACGTGACCCAGAATGACGGAACGCTGATGGCGGCCGACACGGTGCGGCGCTTCCCGGTTCTCACCTTCGCCTCCGGCCCGACCAATTCGATGCGCGGGGCGGCTTTCCTGACGGGGGTGAAGGACGCCATCGTGATCGACATTGGCGGCACGACGACGGATGTCGGCGCGCTCCAGCATGGTTTTCCGCGCCAGGCCTCGACCGTGGTCGATGTCGGCGGTGTGCGCACCAATTTCCGGATGCCGGACGTGTTTTCCATCGGCCTTGGCGGCGGCACGCGCGTCGAGGGTGCGGCGGATGCGATCAAGGTCGGACCCAAATCGGTGGGCTACCGCCTGTCGCGCGAGGCGCTGGTGTTCGGCGGCTCCACGCTGACCTGCACCGATATCGCAGTGGCGGCCGGCATGGCGAAGATCGGCGATGCCTCGAAGGTGGCGGATCTCGATCCCGCCATCGTGGCGGCGGCCAAGGCGCGGATCGGCGAGATGCTGGAGACTGCGGTCGAGCGCAGCCGCATCAGCCCGGACCCGCTGCCGGTGATCGCGGTGGGCGGCGGCTCGATCCTGGCGCCCGACCGGATCGGCGACCTGGAAGTGCTGCGGCCGGAGAATTTTGCCGTCGCCAATGCCGTCGGCGCGGCGATCGCGCAGATCTCAGGCGAGGTCGACCGCATCTTCGCGCTGGAAGGCCGCACGCGCGAAGAATGCCTGTCGCAGGCCGACGAGGAAGCGCGTGCCATCGCGATTGCCGCAGGCGCCAAGAAGGAGACGCTGGAGGTGATCGAGCGCGAGGACGTGCCGCTCGCCTACCTGCCCGGTAACGCCACCCGCATCCACGTCAAGGTGGTCGGTGAAATGGAGAGCGTTCATGGCTGACGACCTCTACGGGCGCAGCCTGACCGTCGAGGATATCGAGGCGCTGGAGATCGGCTCCGGCATTCTCGGCACCGGCGGCGGCGGCAACCCCTATATCGGCAAGCTGCGCGCCCGGGAAATCCTGCGCGAGGGCTACGAGATGCGGCTGGCGCCGCTGGAGACCCTCGCTGACGACGCCCGCATCGTGCCGCTCGGTGGCATTGGCGCGCCACTGATTTCGTTCGAGCGGATCAAGGAGGGCAGGGAAGGCCTGCGCTGCCTAAGGGCTTTGGAAAAGCATCTCGACTTCCAGGCCGATGCCGTCGGCTGCGAGGAGATCGGCGGGCAGAACTCGATGGAGCCGCTGATCGTGGCGGCAATGGCGGGCCTGCCAGTGGTGGACGGCGACGGCATGGGCCGCGCTTTTCCAGAGATGCAGATGACGACCTACTCGATCTATGGCCACCGCTCGACGCCGTCGGTCATGTGCGACCTTCACGGCAATGTGGTGGTGTTCGAACACGCCATCTCGGAGAAGTGGCACGAGACGCTGGCGCGTGCCTGCGTGATCGCGCAGGGCGGTTCGTCGGTGCTGGCGGGCGCGCCCATGTCGGGCGCCTTCATGAAGCGCTACGCCATTCCCAATACCTACAGCCAGGCGATCGGGCTTGGCCGGGCCGTGCTCGACGCCAGGCGACTGCACGAGGATCCGATCGAGACGATCTGCCGGCGCGAGGGTGGCAGGCACGTCTTTTCCGGCAAGATCACCGACCTGACGCGCCACTTCAAGGGCGGGTTCAATGTCGGCATCGCGCAGCTCGGCGGGCTTGCCGAATGCGCCGGATCGACGGCCGAGATCGTGATCCAGAACGAGTTCCTGATCTTCAGCCGCGACGGCGAGATGGAGGTCTGCGTGCCCGATCTCGTGGTCGTGCTGGAACTGGACACCGGCCTGCCGATCACCACGGAAATGCTGCGCTACGGCCAGCGCGTGGCCGTTCTTGCGCTGCCCTGCCACCGCCTGCTGCGGACTTCGGAGGCGCTCGACGTGATCGGTCCGGCGGCTTTCGGACATCCCGACATCACCTATCGGCCCATGGTCGAGGAAATGGAGCACGAACCGGCATGAATTTCACCATCGGACCAGACGACATGGAGGCGATCGCGCTTGGCGGCGCCTTTCTCGGCACGGGCGGCGGCGGCGACCCCTATATCGGCAAGCTGATGGCCCGTTCCATGATGGCGGCGGAAGGCGTTGCAGTGCAGGTGGTCGATGCCGCCGAGGTACCTGACGATGCGCTGTGCGTGCCTGTGTGCATGATGGGTGCGCCGACTGTCATGGTGGAGAAGTTGCCCAATGGCGAGGAGGCGCTGGCCGCGCTGCGGGCGCTGGAATCCTATCTCGGGCAGAAGGCGGATTATCTCATCTGCATCGAGGCGGGCGGGCTTAACTCGACCATTCCCTTTGCGGTGTCGGCCGCGACCGGGCTGCCGCTGATCGACGGCGACGGCATGGGTCGCGCCTTCCCCGAACTACAGATGGTGAGCCTGACGCTGCACGACATCGCGGCCACGCCGATGGTGATCGCCGACGACAAGGGCAATAGCGGCGTGCTCAACGCCATCTCCAACCGCTGGACCGAGAGGTTGGCCCGCTCGGTGACGGTCGAGATGGGCGGCGCCGCGCTGGTCGCGCTCTATCCGATGACCGGCGCCCAGATGAAGAAGGGGCTTCTGCACGGCACGCTGTCGCTGGTGCACGAGGTCGGCCGCACCATCATCGCCGAGCGCAAGGAGAACCGACATCCGGCCGCGGCACTCATCAAGCGTTGCAACGGCTTCGAGCTTTGCACTGCGCGCGTCGTCGACATCGAACGGCGTACCACCGGCGGATTTGCGCGGGGCAAGGCGATCCTGCGCGGGCTCGACCGCGACCATGGACGCGAATTCGCGCTGTCCTTCCAGAACGAGTTCCTGTGCCTGGAGGACGGCGAGGGCAACCCGCTGGCGCTCACCCCCGACCTGATCTGCGCGCTCGACGCCGATGGCGGCCTGCCGGTGACCACGGAAAGCCTGCGCTTCGGCCTGGCCCTGCAACTGATCGGCCTGCCGGCCGATCCGCAATGGCGCAGCCCCGGCGGGCTCGAACTCGCCGGTCCCGGCTACTTTGGCTACGCCCACCCATTCAAACCACTCGAAGAGCTTGCGAACCAACGCACGCCGCAAACGAAAGCGCTGAACCTGGAGATGAACCAATGAAGAGATTGCTTGTAACCACCGCACTGGCCGGCGCGCTTGCGCTGCCCCTGGCCTTGCCCGCCGCCGCGCAGGATCCCGTGCGCATGACCGTCAACGTCGTCCAGATCTTCGGCACGATCGATCCCGCCAAGGTCACCGACTACACCGAATACATGGCGGCCGTGAACCTCTACGACGCGCTGACCACGGTGGACGGCGAAGGCAACGTTGTTCCGCAGCTGGCCGAGAGCTGGGACATTTCCGATGACGGCCTGACCTATACATTCCACCTGAAGGAAGGCGCGACCTTCACCGACGGTTCGCCGGTCCAGGCTTCGGACGTCGTCTATTCGATGCAGCGCCTTCTGACCCTGCAGCAGGGTGCGAGCCACCTGTTCGAGGGCATCGTGACGACAGACAGCGTGCGCGCCGTCGACGAGCGCACGGTGGAGATCACGCTAGAGGAGGTTTTTGCACCCTTCATCAGCGTCACGCCGCTGCTCTTCGTCGTCAACGAGGGCGCGCTCGAGACCACTGAAGCCGACCCCTGGGGCGAGGATCACCTGGCCGATCGGCCGGAAGGTGCGGGCCCCTTCACGCTTGCCGAATGGAACCGCGGGTCTGAAATGATCATCGCCCGTAATGAGGACTATCACGCCGGCTGGCCGAACGCGCGGCCCATCGACGAGATCCGCTTCGTCGTCACCCGCGACGAGTCCACGGTCCGGGCGCTGGCGGTTCGCGGCGAACTGGGCATGTCCTCGCAGTATCAGTCGAGCGAGACCTATGACGGTATCGGCGCGCAGGACAATTACCGCATTGTCGAAGCGCCGACGGCGACGGGCTATTACCTGAAGCTCAACAACCAGCGGGCGCCGACGGACGACGTCCATGTGCGCCGCGCCATCGCACTGGCCACCGACTACGAGACCATCCGCAACGTCATCTATCCAGGTGGCGTGATGGAAGGTCCACTGGCCAGCGCTTTCGCCGATGCGGTGCCGGCGGATGCCGAAGCGCCGGTCTTCGATCTAGAGGCCGCCCGGGCCGAGCTTGAACAGTCGCCCTATTTCGACGGCAGCCCGATCGAGCTGATTCACACCCACGTGGCCAACACCGCCTTCCAGGAGGAGATCGCGCTGCTGCTGGTCTCCAACCTGGAACAGATCGGCTTCCAGGTCACGATCCAGCCCGAACCGTGGAACCGCGTGACCGACCTCGCGACCTCGGTCGAGACGACACCGCATTTCTCGCAGGTCTTCTACGGTCCGACCTATCCGTCGCCCGACTCGGTGTTCTACGTGCAGTATCACTCGGCTTCGGCCGGCACCTGGGCCTCGATGGACTGGGTCAACGATCCGGAAGTCGATGCGCTGATCGATGCCTCGCGTCGCGAAACCGACGACGATGCGCGCAACGCGCTCTACCAGGAGGTCTATGCCAAGCTGGTCGAGGACCAGCGTTCGGTGTGGATGCTGACGCAGCAGCAGCGCCATGCGATGCATGTCTGCCTGGAAGGCTTCGAGTGGGTGCCCATGCAGAGCGTGGAGTTCGACTTCTCGCGCTACTACTGGACCTGCGACTGATCGATCGCTTCGACACCGCCCGCGTCATCGCGGGCGGTGTCTTCACCTTGTCAATCCTGACCGAATAGCCCCAGTTCGAATGTCAGGTCTTCAGCCGGCTGCATTCGAAGCAAGCGTTGGCTCAACCGAAATTGTCACTAGGATTTCGCAGGGTTGGCTGCCGCGTATAAGCCGGCAACGTTGCAGCCAAAGATGCGGAAGAACTTCCAACCCGGTCGAGATGTGTCTGGCGTGGTCTATCCTATCCTGAGCGCAAGGGCGCGGCTCGGTACCGTGTCCGCCCGGCCGGGCATGGAAATGTAGCTGGGTGTCTCTTCGAGCACATCGAACGCACTCTTGGCGGCCAGTTCAGCAACACGTGCCTGGAAGCCATCTTCCCACAGGCGATCCTTGACGGTGATCACGATGACGCCGCCGGGCCGGACAACGCGCAACAGTTCGTCCAACCCCTCCGGTCCGACATGCCCGACGGTGAAGACCCCGGCGCATACGACGCCCGCGAAGTGATTGCTTGGCAAGGGCAGTTCCTGCCCCAGCGCGGCCTGATGAAGCGCATCGTACACACCCTTGCGGCGGGCCACGTCGAGCATGCCTTGCGACAGATCCAGCGCTTCAGCGGGCGAGTAGCCGACGATCTTCAGCCATTCGCCGATCAGCCCGGTGCCACAGCCTGCGTCCAGGATCGGGCCCGCGCCGGGCTGCAGGTGACGGCATAGAAGCGCGAGACAGATCGTGGGATGCCGATAGCCGAGCGATGCCATTTCCGCGTCGTAGGTCTCGGCCCATTCGTCATATCGCCTGGCAACGTCCTGCGGGCTGCTTGCACCGTAGACGCTGTCGAGATTCTCGGCCTTGCGGGGCGATGACATGGGCTACTCCTGTGATTTCGACATCGGGGTAGATAGCCTCCTTCGCCAGGCAGGGGAACCCGCCGCGGGGCCGATGGCGATGCGTTCTTCCCATTGGCGGTTCGCCTGCTAATGTCCTTTCGCAAGACAAAACAAGGGAGAAGGGACGGCATGAGTGGATCGGAAGCGATCGAGGCACTGCGCAAAATTCCAGGCTACGAGGCCGCGTCACCCCGGCAAGTGGAGCGTCTCGGCGGCATGACCAACCGGGTCTACCGCGTTGCCATCGAGGGGGCGGACGAGGATCTCGTTCTGCGTATTCCGGGTGAGGGCACCGAGGAATATATCGATCGCAATGTGGAGGCGCATAACAGCCAGGCAGCCCATCGCGCCGGCGTATCGCCGCAGGTCCTCTACTGCGATCCGAAAACCGGCATCATGTTGACCCGCCATGTTCCCGGCACGACGATGACGCCAGCCCTGTTTCGCCAGACGCCCGGCGCCCCGACCCGCGCAGCACAAGCCTTCAAGCAATTGCACGAGAGCGGCGAGACGTTCGAGTTCAGGTTCGAACTCTTCGCCATGATCGAGGACTATCTCAAGGTACTGGCGCGGCTCGGGGCCGAGCTGCCTGAAGGATATCACGACGTGGTGGCCGAGGCGGCTTCCGTGCGCGAAGCCATAGAAGCCCGGCCGGCCCGGCTGGTCCCCTGCCACTGCGACCCGCTATGCGAGAACTTCCTCGATACGGGCAGTCGGATGTGGGTGGTGGACTGGGAGTATTCCGGGATGAACGATCCGCTCTGGGATCTCGGCGACCTGTCGGTGGAGGCCGGCTTTGATGCAAGTCAGGACGAGGAGATGATGTCCGCCTATACCGGCGGCAGCTTCACCGAAGCCGCCTTTGGCCGCATGGTGATCTACAAGGCCATGTGCGATCTGCTCTGGACGCTCTGGGGTCTCATCCAGCATGCCAACGGCAACCCCGCCGAGGATTTCTGGGCCTATTCACTCACCCGTTTCGAGCGCTGCAAGGCGCTGATGGCGGATCCCGCCTTTGCCGCCCATCTCGAAGCGGTCAGGCGAGGGTGAGTCTGATTCGAGCGGCCTGATCCGGTTGCCATTGCGTCTTCTCCCGTTCCGGATGCCTGGTCCGGGCAAGCGCGAAAAATATTGATATATCAATTAGATATATCTGTATTCATGGTATTTTTCGGCTAACGTGACTGTGGGAGGGGCAATCTCCGACAAACGCGAAGCATGTTCCGTTCGGCTGCCGTCAAGGAAAGACTTGTTTCGGATCGATCAACCGGCCGATAGCGGCCACGAGGCACCAGATACTCCGGTTGCGACAAGCAGCATCGGGAAGAATTGTCGATCCACGTCAATCAATCATGGGCAGCAGAATTGTGGTGGCAGTTGCAGCGTGATCGGCTTCTGCGATGTCCGCAGTGTAAGGTTGTATATCCCATTTGGGGGATACCTGAGATGGCGTGCAGCAACTAGCATGGAACAACTCTGAGGAGAGGCCACGGGACTGAAGTTGCATTCGTGACCGACCGTGCAGGCGGCACGGTCAGACGCGATGGTGGGGGCAATGAATTTGTGTGGGGGGTATAAACCGGCAAGGTCGAAGAGCGACGCCTATACACGCTTTCTTTCCGCTCTGGACCAGACAGCCGTGGACAAAAACGCATGGCGGGATGCCTGCGACAGCCTGGCCGAACTTTTCGACGCGCGGGGCGCGGCATTGATCGCCGAGGACATCGCGCGGCACGATCTCGTGACGCCCCATTCGGCAAGCCTGACCGAGGCCATGGAGCATATGCTGAAGACGGGCTGGAACAAGAACAATCTCCGCCACAAGGCCTGGAAATCGCATTTGCGGCAAGGCTTCCTGCGCGATCAGGATCTGATCTCGCTCGACGCCATGCGCCGGCACCCGTTCTATGCCGAGTTCCGCAAGTTCGAAATCATGTGGTGCGGGACACTTCTGTTCGACATTGATGGCGACATCTGGGGCATGACCGTTCATGCCGGTCAGGAGCGCGGCGCCTTCACCGATGCCGACCGCGAAGCGCTGATGAAGCTGCGTGAACCGCTGTTGCTGGCGGTCAAGCGCGCCTCGCTGCTGGGCCAGGAGCGGATCCAGTCGTTTCAGGATCTTCTCGGCGCGAGCAGGCGGGGCGTGGCCATTCTCGACTGGAACGGCAAGATCATGGCGGCGTCCAGCTGCGGCGAAGCGCTGCTGACGGCGGGGAACCTGGCCCGGCGCGGCCGGCTCGATCATGACGATCCGAGCCTGTCACGCCGGATACGCGACCTTGTCGATTTCGCGGTTGCACCCGACAAGGCACTGGTCGGCGGCGTGCCTGCGCCCGTCCTTGTGCCGACAAGACACGGCACCGTCATCTCGCTCGATGCGATTCCCTTCCCGCGTGATTTCCAGTCTCTGGTGCGCAATGCTGCGGGTATGCTCACTCTTCATGTCATCGATGCTTCAAAGACATCGATGAAGCCCACCCTCATCGAAGTATTCGGGCTGACAGAACGGGAAGCGGAGACGACGACTCATCTCGTCGAAGGGCTCTCGCTGGCCGAAATTGCGGCCAAGATGAACATATCGATCGGCACGGCGCGACAGCATCTCAAGTCTGTTTTCGCCAAGACCGGTACCCGGCGCCAGTCTGAACTGGTCTTGCGGGTAACTCGGTCCCAGGGGCCAGCAATTCCAGGCGCCGGCTGATACAGTCCAGTACAGATTAACCGTCCTTCGACAGGCATTTGCGCAGTTATCCCGTTTGGGGGATGTGCGGCGAAAATGGTTATGCAATCGTTAACACTGCCAATTGGGGAAGACGCCTAGA
>Ga0213835_101030_pt1 | contig 19843 bp, 17 predicted proteins | sample SWPATP01_FD_160576 | JGI IMG/M metagenome (GOLD analysis project Ga0213835, IMG submission 160576) | Coastal seawater microbial communities from Marineland, Florida, United States - SWPA TP0 #1 | ecosystem: Environmental > Aquatic > Marine > Coastal | place: USA: Florida | collected 2016-08-05 | reverse complement strand
TGCTCGGGAGCGCCTCGCGCCGGGCTTGTTCGGAGACGTCGAACCGCTGCACGCCCGTCTCCAGGCGCTGCCCGACCTGTCCGAACGCCGACCCGCAGGCGATCGCCAGCCCGGCGATCAGGGGCAGGACGCGGCTCAGGCGCGAGGCGGCAGGGGCGATGGGTCGGCTCGTCCGAGGCATGGGGCGATCTCCGAGGTACGGGTGCGTGTGCGGGTCTGAACGCGGCTCGCCCGTTTCGCGGGCGGGTTCCGGTGGGGCAGTATTCGTCTTGGCGGGGCATGCCGCAAGTCCGAGAAAATCCTCCGGCGATGATCCGGCGGGCATTCGGCATCGAACAGGGGTGCGACGTGATGACACCGCCTCATTTTATTCGGATTGTATAAGGGTCATCCCGCGGGGCTCTCGGCTGTGAAGACACACAAATCGGGGAGAAAGCCTCGGCGCAGCGGGCGGATTGTGGCATACTGTGGCGCGCCGCCCGGGTAGTTCGGCGGCGTGGACGCATCGGGCGTCGATCCGAGCCGGGGTGTTTGTGAAGCCCGGTTTCGGGGAAGTTTTTATTCTGGGCCGGTACCGACGTATCGCGGGTCGAGACTCGTGAGCGCCGGGACTGGAGGCCCGCACGGCTTGGGGCGTGGACCGACCAGCCGCGCGGGCGTGTAGCACACGGAGTGGATCGAATCATGCGGAGAACGGACATGCAGGCGCGTCAGCGACGGATCGGGATCGGGCTGACGGCGACGGTGCTCATGGGGCTTGCGGGCGCGTTGGCGGCCCCGGCCTCGGCGCAATGGGAAGAGCCCCCGCCCGTCATGCTCCAGTGGTACGAGCAGCGCTGGCGCGACATGGAACGCAAGGTGCCGGACTTCTTCCTCGGCGGGTACGGCGCGCTCTGGCTTCCCCCGATCTCCCGAACCTTCGACCCCGCCAGCCCCGGGTACGACCCGTTCGACCGGTTCGACTTGGGCAACCCGGATTCGCCGACGGCTTACGGCACCGAGGCCGGGTGGACCGCCGCTCGGCGCGAGCTCCAGCGAGCTGCCGGGCTGGTCTATGTCGATATCGTCATGAACCACAACTCGTCGCGTCAGACCGGCGGGAGCTTCCAGCAGGCGGGCGGGTACCCGGGCTTCTGGATGGGCCCGGTGCAGCTCCCCAACAAGCCGCCGGTCGCGAACTGGGGCGACTTCCACGCCGGCGTCGCGGGCGGGTTCCTGCAGTCTGAAGATCCGAACGGCCCGCGGTACAACACCCTCGACGGCGACCTTGTCGCGCTCATCGACATCAACCAGGCGAGCAACCATTTCTTCATTCGTCAGCCGATCGAAGCCGGCAACCCGAGCAACATCCCCGCCGGCACGTCACGCAACCTCCCGAACCCCAACAACCGTCGGTTCTACCCGGACCTGTCGCTCGCGGCTCAGACGGTCGTCAACCCCGGCACCTTCCGCAACCCGGGCACGTTCAACAGCACGTTCTACCCGTTCAACATCAACGACCCGATGCAGGGCGACCCCGTTACCGAGAACGCGACCGGGTATCTCGAGCGATGGACGCGCTGGATGCTCGATGTGCAGAAGGTGGACGGGTTCCGCCTCGACGCCGCGAAGCACATCCCGAGCTGGTTCTGGGACAACATCTGGGATTCGAGCGTCTCCATGCGATGGCAGCGCCCGGACGGGCAGATGGCGACCCCCTTCAGCTTCGGCGAGAGCACCGCGGGCAACCAGTTCGTCTTTGACAACTACGTCCGTCGCGTCACCGGGCAGAACCGCCAGGGCGACAGCTTCGGCAACCGCGACACGCTCGACCTCGCCGGCGCCGGCGCGCTCCGCAACCTGATCAACGCGAACGGCTTCGGCAACTGGGCCGACGTGATCTACAACTCCGGCGGCGGGCACATCGACCTGATCGACGATGGGTTCAACAACGGCTCGCTCGGCGTCTTCCACGTCTTCAGCCATGACAACGGCTCGGTCGGCAGCGGCAACAGCATGCCCCCCCTGCCCACCGAGAAGCAGATGGGCTACTTCGCCCACGCCTACCTGCTCATGCGCACCGGCGAGAGCATCGTCTATCACAACTCCCGCGGCATCCCCCGGGCCGGCGGGTTCTTCCCGCGCGAAGGCACGTCCACCGCGCTCGGCTGGAACCCCAACACCCAGTCCCCCGACGACACCATGACCAAGCTCGTCCGCCTCCGCAAGGAGTACGCGCGCGGCTGGTTCATCCCGCTCAACAGCAACGTCAGCGACGTGCTGGTCTTCGAGCGGCGCACGCCCGGCAACGGACGAGCCAACGTCATCGTCGCCGTCAACGATCGATACGACGCCGGGCAGATCGCCGTCAACGTGAACACCGGCTACCCCGCCGGCACGCGACTGGTCGAACTCACGGGCAACGCCGCCAACCCGCTGGTGAACCCGGGCGGCACCATCCCGCAGCAGATCCAGGTCGGCCCCGGCGGGCTCGTCCAGCTCATCGTGCCCAACAACACCAGCACCGCCGGCGAGCACAACCGCGGCTACGTCATCTACGGCGAGGCGCTGCCCGAGGCGAACCTCACCATCACCGGCGTCACCTCCACGATCCCGGGCGACCTGGTCACCAACCCCGGCGCCAACCCCGCCGTCAGCCGACTCGCCTCGATCCCCGTCGTCACCAGCGACACGTTCACCATCCGCGTGGACACCGCGCAGGGGCTGCCCACCGACGCGAACAGCATCGACGCCAACGCCTTCTTCCGCATCAACGCCGGCTTCCAGGACTGGAACGGCAACGGGCAGGCGGGGCTGCCCTGGGGCGACCCGCTCCAAGGCTTCGAGGTCTTCACCACCACCAACAGCCCCCTCGCCGGCGGCGGCAGCGGGCTCTATGAGCAGACCATCGACGCCACGCAACTCGACGAGGGCATGAACTACATCAGCGTCGCCGTCCGCAAGCAGCGCGGCGCCAACGACGACCCGCTCTTCCGCAAGATCCGTCAGGTGGTCTATGTTGATCGCCTGGACCCGGTGGTGAGCCTCGTCGGCGGGGATAACCAGATCATCAAGACCCCGGTCGTGCAGCTCAACGCCGAGGCGGGCGACCGCACCGTGCAGCGCGTCCACATGATCGTGAACCTGCCGCAGGCGGCCAACCCCGTCACCGCCGCGACGGGCATCAACCTCGCGCTGCAGCGCGACCGGTTCCTCTACCGCCTGAACGCCGCGGGCTGGCAGCCGGGCAAGAACCGGCTCACGCTCGTCGCGTTCGAAGAGAGCGGGCGGGCGGGCGTCTACGACTACAACGTCTACTACCAGGCTTGCCCCGCCGACATCACCGGTGCCGCGCTCGACGGGCTGCCCGACGGCGCCGTGAACGCGTTTGACCTCAACTTCTACATCGATCTCTGGGTGAGCAACGATCCTGCCGCCGACATCACCGGCCCTGCGCTCAACGGTGTGCCCGATGGCGCCGTGGATGCGTTCGACCTCAACTACTACATCGGGCTCTGGCTCGGCTGCATCTGACGCGAAACACACCTCAGCACGCCAAACACCGCACCGCCCGCGTGGAGCAAATCGCTCCACGCGGGCGGTGCGTCTTTTGTTTCGCGACGCGGGCGATTCGGTCTCCCAAGTCATCCGCGCCGAGAAAAAACACCACCGACCCGAGGTCGGCGGTGTGAATATGGCGCACGCTGACGAGATCGGCGTTTACTTCACGCCGTCTTTCTCGGCCATCATCGCGAGCATGTCCACGCACCGGGCGGCGTAGCCGGCCTCGTTGTCGTACCAGCTCACGACCTTGAAGAACCGGTCGTTGAGCGCAATACACGCGTTGGCGTCGTAGATCGAGCTGTGCGGGTCGCCGATGAAGTCGCTCGAGACGACTTCTTCCTCGGTGTACGCCAGCACGCCCTTCATCGGGCCGTTGGCCGCCGCCTTCATCGCGGCGTGGATCGCGTCCAGGCTCGTCGCCTTGCTCGTGCGGAAAGTGAGGTCGACGCACGAGACGTCGGCCGTCGGCACGCGGAACGCCATGCCCGTCAGCTTGCCCTTGAGCGCGGGGATGCAGAGCGTGACAGCCTTTGCCGCACCGGTGCTCGCGGGGATGATGTTCTGATACGCGTTGCGCCCGCCGCGCCAGTCCTTCTTGCTCGGCCCGTCCTGCGTCGGCTGCGTCGCGGTCGCGGCGTGGACGGTCGTCATCAGGCCCTCTTCCAGCCCGAAGCTGTCGTTGATGACCTTCGCGATCGGCGCGAGGCAGTTGGTCGTGCAGCTCGCGTTGCTGATGACGGTGTCGGTCTTGGGGTCGTACTGCTCGTGGTTGACCTTGTACGCGAGGGTCTTGACGGTTTCCGGCGTCTTGGTGGGCGCGCTGATGAGCACGCGCTTGGCGCCGCCGCCGGCGATGTGCTTCTTCGCGTCGTCGGCGGACGTGAACAGCCCGGTCGATTCGAGCACGTAGTCCACACCCATGCTCTTCCAGGGCAGATCGGCCGGGTCGCGGACCGCCATGGTCTTAGTCGTAAACCCGTTGACCGTGAAGCTGTCCTCGGTCGCCGAGACGTCGGCCGGCTTGCCGTTGACGCGGAAACGCCCGTGCATGGTGTCGTACTTGAGCAGGTACGCGAGGTTGTCGGCCGGGACGAGGTCGTTCACGCCGACGACTTCGAAGCCCCCGTGCTGGGTGGCGATCCGGTACATGAGGCGCCCGATGCGTCCGAAGCCGTTGATGCCGATGCGGATGGCCATCCGTGTTCCCTTTCGCTGAGTGTGCGGATCGGTGAGAAGCCGATTCTAGGAGCCGCTCCGAACGAGCCGCGACCGTGAGGGAGCGGTTGGATCAGGCACCAGGAGCCAGTGACCAGGCGCCAGCTCAGTATGCAAAGACTGCTGCCCGGTGCCCGGCTCCTGGTGCCTGCCGGCGGGCCGCGCTCACACCGCCCCCGCCAGCACCGCCTCATCCGCCAGCTCCCCGGCTTCCGGGTCCAGCATCACGCGACCGCCCACGATCGTCCCCACAGCCTTCCCGGTCATCGCCCGCCCCAGGAACGGCGTGTTCCGGCTCTTACCCTTCAGGTCCGACGCCGACACCGTCCACGACAGCTCCGGGTCGATGATCGTCACATCCCCCGCCGAGCCGACCGCGAGCGAGCCGAGCCCGTGCCGATCCAGCCCGCACAGCCTCGCCGGCTCGACCGTCATCAGCTCGATCAGGCGTCCCCACCCGATGGTCCCGCTCCCCACCAGCGCCTCGGCGTACAGCGACAGCGCCGTCTCCAGCCCGATGATCCCGAACGGCGCTTCCTCGAAGGGCAGCCCCTTTTCATCGCCCGCGTGCGGCGCGTGGTCGGTCGCGAGGATCGTGATCGTCCCGTCGGCGACGCCGTCGCGCAGGGCGTCGATGTCCGCCCGCTCCCGCAGCGGGGGGTTCATCTTCGCCATGGGGTCGCCGAACCAGCCGCCGCCGTCGGGGCTGTGGGCCGCGCACGCCTCATGGGTGAGGATCAGGTGGTGGGGGGAGGCCTCGCCGGTGACGTGCAGCCCGTCGCCGCGCGCACGCCGAATGATCTCGACCGTCCCCGCGCTCGAAATATGCTGCACGTGGTACCGCGCCCCGGCGTGCTTGCGGACCAGGCGCACGTCGCGCTCGACGATGATCTCCTCAGCCTCGCGCATCCACCCCGCCACGCCGAGCCGTTGGGCGACTTCGCCCGCGTGCATCGGCGCCGAGCCGGTCAGCGTCGCGTCCTGGCAGTGCTGCATGAAAACCAGCCCAGCCGCCGAGCACGCCGCCAGGGCCCGGTTCATCACCCCAGCCGTCGGCACAGCGTCCCCGTCGTCCGAGATCGCCACCGCGCCGGCCTGCGCCAGCAGACCGATCTCCGCCAATCGCTCGCCCTGGCGACCCTGCGTCGCGGCGCCCACCACGAACACGCGGCAGCGGGCCGTTCGCGCGATCGCGTGCTGCAGCAGCAGCACCATCTCCGGCGTATCGATCGCCGGGCTCGTGTTCGGCATGCAGCAGACGGTTGTGAACCCGCCCGCGATCGCCGCGCGTGTGCCGCTGGCGATGTCTTCCTTGTGCGTCTGCCCCGGCTCGCGGAGGTGCACATGCGGGTCGATCAGCCCCGGGCAGACGATCCGCCCGCTGGCGTCGATGACCCGATCCGCGCCTGTGCGGTCGAGCCCCGCCCCGACGCCGACGATGCGTCCGCGGTCGATCGCGACGTCCGCCGAGGCGTCCAGCCCGCTCGCCGGATCAATGACCCGCCCGCCCGTGATGAGGATGCGTTCCATAACGCCACGGTATCCGCCGCCGAGGCCCTTCGGCAGGCACTCCGGCAGGCACCAGGAGCCGGGCACCAGGCACCAGACCCAGAACCACGCCCCCGCCGCCCCCCTCCGGCCTCCCCCCCTCCGGTGCCACGGCGTGGATTCCGATCCAACCCGTGCTCCCCCCTCTCCCGCCCTCGCCCTCCCCCCGGTGCCCGGTGCCTGGCTCCCGGTGCCTGACCGCCCCCCTCGCCAAACCCCCGGAACCGGCCTACCCTACCCGCCTACGGGGTGTAGCGCAGCTTGGTTAGCGCGTCTGACTGGGGGTCAGAAGGTCGGAGGTTCGAATCCTCTCACCCCGATTAATGCAGATTGAATTAAGCCCTTTAGCAAATCTGCTAATGGGCTGTTTTTGTTAAAGTACGCCATCAGATGGCGTGTGCGATCACAAATAGTCATTAAGAGTTCAGTTTTGACGTAATAAAAATTTAACACAAATTGTCAATAAAGGTATTTCAAATGTGCTCAGATTCAGATGTCCCGTTGATGCGTATTGTCCCATCTAAGCCGATAACTCCCAGGGTAACGCGTGGCATGGCATTCGAGCAGGTTCGTGAGATATGGCGAATTCGAGCTGAGGCGAAAACGCGAGAAATTATGGCAAAATACTACGAGCAGAAAGATGGCCGGAGCGGTGGCCGTGAGGGCCTTGGCATCTATGGTCAATTCCAATCGCGTGCGGCTCGTGAGAAGGTAAAATTGGCCGAGCGGTTGTTAAAGTCCGCGGGATTGCCAAACGACGAAGCGGCTATTCGCAAGATCATGCGTCGATAGTTTAAAATATATAATAATATCATTGTGTTCAGTATAATAAAAATTTTGGTGTATATTTAAAATAGAGCGGTAAATATTGTGGATCTGGCAATTTATTTTTTTGCAACCCTCCTCTGCCCCAAGCCCGCCGCCGGCACCAAGCCCCTCGCGTGGACCTTCCTCAAACTCCCCGACGCCGCCAGCAAGAAGCTCCCCTCGCGGGGCATGGTCTCGGTGAAGGGCACGTTCAACGGCGTCGCCTTCCAAGCCCCGCTCGCCCCGGACGGGCAGGGCGGGCATTGGATGAAGGTGGATGCGAAGCTCCGCAACGCGGCCGGCGTGGCGGTGGGGGATGTTGTAACGCTGGAGATCTCGCCGGTCGCGGCGGGCGAGGAGCCGGAGCCGGAGGTGCCGCCGGATTTCCGCAAAGCACTCCAAGCGGCCCCGCCCAAGGCGCGCGACGTGTGGTCGGACATCACGCCCGCGGCACGCCGGGATTGGATCCACTGGATGACTTCCGGCAAGCGGGCCGAGACGCGCGTCACGCGGATCGCGACGGCGTGCGACATGCTCGCCAAAGGCAAACGCCGTGCGTGCTGCTTCGATCGTTCCGGGATGTACAGCAAGAGCCTGAGTTGCCCGGTCGCTGACGACGCGTAGTCCGCGGCGTCATGCATGCGTTCCGCTTCCCTCCCCCGGAAACCGCTCCTCCAACCAAGCCTGCCACGCCCGCTCCGTCTCCGCCGCGGCTTTCTTTCCTGCCTCCCCGAACAGCCGGAAGCCGGCGGCGACCATGGTGGGGCCGCCCATGGGGACGATGAACAGGTGTGCGAAGCCCGGGGCGGGGCGTTCGAGGCGGATGAGCAGTTCGGGGCTTTCGCCGTCCATGCCTTCGAAGGCGGCCGCGATGTGCGGGGCCGTCTCGCGGACGCGGAGGAGTTCCGGGTCGGTGACTTCGAGGTCTTCAACGATGCCGACGAGCTCCGGCGCGTCCGAAGCCGAGCGGACGCGGTCGCCCTCGATCTGCACGGCACTCTTGAGCGCGCGCCACGTCTCCGGCCCGCTCGCCTGACTCATCGCCGCGAGCTGGAACGACGAGCACGCCTCGCCCGCGAAGTGGGCCAGGTACAGGCGCAGCATGCGGAAGAACGACGTCGCCCAGCCGTAGGCGTGCCCCTCGAACTGCCCGTCCCAGTCATCGGTGCTGGCGAACCAGCGGTGCACGACGCGGACAAGGCACGTCCCGCCGTCGCGGGCTTCGACGATCCACTCCGTCGCGACCTTGCTCGGCCCGTTGCCGCTGTCGTCCTCGCTCTCGGCGATGTACGAGTGCGGCGGGTTCCACGACGTAATCTTCGCGACCGTGTCCATCCCCGGCCCGTAACTCGTGACCGCCTCGCCGCCCTCGCGACCGTCCACCTTGCTCGGCATGAACCACGACGAGATCCCCTCGCCCGTCGCGATCGCGTTCCACACTTCCTCCGGCGTGCCGGGCACGAGGACGTGGGCTTCGACGGAGCGCTCGCCGTTCTTATCTTTCTTGATGGGCATCCTCGTTCCCTCCTTCGTCGGGGTCGGGGCTCGCCGGCGTTTTGGGCACCGGGTGAGCCATGATGACAAGCCGGTGCGGACGCCCGCCCGGCGTGGTTTCGTCGTGGTACTTCGCCACCAGGTGATGAATCGCCTCGGTCAGCTCCTGCGTAAACGCGGCCCGCTCCTTCGCCGAGCGGAAACGGATCTCGGTGTCGATCCCGAGCGTCGCGAGATGCTTCCCGGCCTCGTGCGCACGCCGAAGCATGTCGCCGATCTCGCGCACCGCGCGAGCCGCGAGCGCGACGAGATAGCTCGCCGACAACCGATCCTTCTGGCGATCGCTAGCGGAAAGGCCCTTCTCGGTGAGCCGCGGATCGATCGCGGCCGCCCCGAGCGCGCTCGGCGAGACGACGTACGCCGACGCCGTCGCGATGAGGCGGCGTTCGGTCAGCCCGCCCCATCGTTTTTCGCTCTCGACGCGGACGAGCCCGTGCGTTTCGAGCGCGCGGAGGTGGTAGTTGACCTTCTGCCTCGGCAGCCCGACGCGCCCGGCGAGCGTGGCCGCCGACGCCGGCTCACGCAGCTCCGAGAGCAGCCGCCCGCGGATGGGGTCGAGCGCCGCCGACGCCGCCGCCGGATCTTCGATGACACGCACAGCCAACATGCCCGCACCATACCATTGACAATTTTATTTGTCAATACCCCTCTCCCCCCGTGGCACGGGCGTCCCGCCGGTGCATCCCCTGCCCCCAATCTTGCACCTCATGTTCAGTCGCTGTACTGTGCCCAAGCCACCAGGCCCCGCCCGAAAGGAAGCCCCGCCATGCCAGACCCCAACGCCAACGCCGCCGCCGACCGCACCGTCCGCTTGCACCGCGTCCTCCGCGCCCCGCCGGAGCGGGTCTACCGCGCCTTCCTCGACCCCGCAGCCATGGTCAAGTGGTTCCCGCCCCACGGCTTCACCGGCGAGGTCCACGAGATCGACCCCCGCGTCGGCGGCGGCTACCGCATGTCCTTCACCAACTTCACCACCGGAAACGCCCACTCGTTCCGCGGCTCCTACCAAGAACTCGTCCCCAACCAGCGACTCCGATACACCGACCGCTTCGACGACCCCAACCTCGCCGGCGAGATGCGCAACACCGTCACCCTCCGCCCCGTCCTCGGCGGCACTGAACTCCACCTCGAACAAGCCAACGTGCCGGAGATGATCCCGCTGGAAATGTGCTACATGGGCTGGCAGGAGTCGCTGGGGCAACTGGCGAATCTGGTGGAGCCGGAGATTTTGCAGTAAAAACTACTTTTTGGATATTTAATTGAGTATTCGAGAACGAATAGAAGATGCACATTTTCTCCTAGACAGCGGACGAGCCGGCGGCGCTTTGCTGTGTGCTTGTGCAGCCATATCAGCAACATCTCGAAAAAGGTATGGTCGAGAAGAATTCAATGACAGAAAGGCGTTCACGAAATTTCTGGGTGAAGAAGTCGCCATTCTCACATGTGGATCCATCAAAAATATCAACATTTATGTCGGGAGTATGACACCTGAATATAAAAAATACTACAAAGATGATCTGGTTCCAATACAGGAAATAATGTATGATTTTGTGAGATGTCACCTCGCGCACGAGTGCACAATTTCAGAACACATCGCCTTTTGCGATTCGGATAATTTTGACATAAAATTTGAAAAAGATCAATTAGCATTAAATGCTTTGTATATCAAACGGCTTTGCATGGTGTCGGAGTTTGCTCCGGAAAATTGGGAGGATTTTCCTGAAATTGCGGCAAAAAGCGATTCTGATGTGTGCGAAATTTTATTCGGCGATAGGATGGAAAATTATGCCGAGTATATTCGGGCCAGACGGGAGCGATTGGTGGCGAGTATCGCTCGTGGGGATTCGTTCGCAAGCTAAAACAACCCCATCTGCCCTCCCCCCTCCGGCCTCCGAAACCACTTCCCCGTCAGCGGCCTCACGTCCCGGTTCAGCCCGTACCGCCTTGTGAACACGTCGAACGTCCGCGCGATCTGCTCGGCCAGCGGGCCCCGCCCCCGGTGCCGCGCCCCGGCGGCGTCGTAGAGCTTGCCGCCGCTGGCTTGGCGGAGGAACGACTCGACCTTCTTCGCCCGCTCCGGGTGGACCTCGCGCTGGAGCCAGTCCAGGAACAGGTCCTTGAGCTGGTAGGGCAGGCGGAGCAGGACCCACGACGCCCGGCGGGCCCCGGCCTCGGCGGCCGCCCGGAGCAGGCTCGGCAGCTCCGCCTCGGTCAACCCAGGGATGATCGGCGCGATGTTGACCGTCACCGGCACCCCGGCCGCCGACAGCTCGCGGATCGCACGCAGCCGCGCCAACGGCGCCGACGCCCGCGGCTCCAGCGACCGCGCCAGCTCCGCATCCAGCGTCACCAGCGTCACCGTCACCCGACCCGCGTTCAACGCGCCCAGCTTCGACCATAAATCGATATCCCGTAGCACCATCGCGCTCTTGGTCATTGTCGAGACGGGCTGTGCGCACTCGGCCATGACTTCCAGGCACCGGCGCGCGAGCCGAAGCTCGTGCTCCAGCGGCTGGTAGATGTCCGTGATCGCCGACATCACGATCGGCTCGGGCTTCCAACGCGGGGAGGCGAGCTCCTTCCGCAACAGCTCCGGCGCGTCCGGCTTGGCGATCAGCTTGGTCTCAAAATCCAGCCCCAGGCTGAAGCCGAGGTACTCGTGGTACGGACGCGCAAAGCAGTACACGCACCCGTGCTCGCACCCGCGGTAGGGATTGACCGTCCAATCAAACGGCACGTCCGACGTCCGGGCCACGCGGTTGATGATCGTCCGAGTCCGATCCCGGAACACCTGGCGCTCTACCCGGCGCAGGCGCCCGTCGCCCTCCTCCCGCTCGACCCACTGCCGATCCAGCTCCTCCCCAAGCACATGCAGGCGGACAGCTTCAAACCGATTCCCCGGATTCAGCCCGGCCCCCCGGCGATGCGCCAGCCCGCCGGGGATAGCATCGCGATAGGCGAAATCGTCGTCGGGCATGCCGTACAGAATACGGCCAAATAGCCATTTTGTCAAGTTTTTGATTGGTATTCGCGGCTGGTGCGGCGATCGATTTCTGGGAGTGATTCCGGTCTGTAGATCATGGAAAAACGGACGGCGGCGCGGGCGGGTCAACGCGTGGGTGGTGCCTCGTGCGAGATGCGGGATGCGAGGTTGGAGGTACGTTGGGCATGCGTTGTGCTGTGAGGGAGTTGAACCCTCCGGATCGCCCGCGATCCTCACCTTGCGACCGTAACCCTGTGGTCGCTGGGACGCGTTCGCCCCCGGCCCGGCGCCGGCCGTCCGTCGATCTAGATGTCATCGATCTCGATCTGCCAGTTTGCCTCCTGAATCTCGGCGTTGACTTCACGTATGGATTTTGCGAGCGATTCGATGTCTTTCCGCAGGCTTGCAACGTCCACAGCCTTCACCCAGCGGATCTCCGAATTGCTGTAGCGCTGCTGCGGCTCAAGGGCGGCTGAGGCGGCGGCGTTGACGATGCCGTGGTGCATCTCAAGCGAATCCCGGTCGGCCAGGGCTTCGGTCAGCGTTCGGCCCGTACGGGTCTTGCCGCTCAGGTTCGCACGGTTAATCGCAAAGATCAGCGACCGTATACGCGCGACGCTCGCGCTGGCTTCTTCCAGCAGCGCGACCGGATCTTCGGTCGGTTTCTCGCCCTCCTGGACGGCGACGTTTTGCTTGATGCGATCGCGCAGCGAAACAAGCCTCTTCTGCAGATCAGCACGGAGAAGAAGAGCTTCGGCCAGTTTCATGCGCGTATCCTCCCTGGTATCCCTTCACGTGATGCTCAGCCGGCAATCCATGCATCATACCGTCTGCCCCGCCATCCGCATCGCGTCCTTCGGCACGCGCCCGAAGGCGATTTTTTCTTCCAGTTCGTGCCGAAAGTCGTGTGTTGCGCCGGTGTAGACGGCGTGCTGGCCGAGGCGGGCGTTGATGCGGTCGATCGTCTCGGCCAGGCGATGCCGACGGGCCGCGGGCTCGGCGAAGAGGGGGCGCGTCGTGCTCTCGCCCGGCGTCAGCCCCGTCAGCGTCATGGACACCTTCAGAAACCGCCCGTCGTCGCGCGCATCGTCACGCGTTGCGCGCACGTTTCGCGCCCACGGGCGTGTGCGCCAGAGTGATTCGAACGCTTGCAGGATCGGCATCGTGTCCTGCTCGCTCTCGAGCGGGGCCTGGGCGTGCCAGCCGGGGGTGTCGCGGCCGGAGATCGAGACGTGCAACCTGTGCGCAAAAAAGTTGTGATGGCGCAGACGCCACGCGCCCTTGGTGATGAGGCGGACGAGAATGCCGTGCGCCCCGGCGTCGCACCGGTGCTCCGGCGGGAGCACGTGCCCGTGCCCGATCGACTTCCGCGTCGTCCGCGGCTCCGGCACGTCGTGCCCGTGAAAGCCGAGCCACCAGTGCTGACCCTGCACCGAGCCCCAAACCGCCCGGCTTTCCTGTTCGGTCAGACGCCAGAGGTCCTCGATCGTGCGCACGCCCGCGCGTTCCAATCGCGGCGTCATCCCGGCGGCGATCCCCGGCAGGTCGGCGAGCTTCAGGTGCGACAAGCGGTGGGGGAGGTCGCTGGTGTCGAGCGCGACCAGCCCGCTCGGCTTCTCCAGGTCGCTCGCGATCTTCGCCAGCAGGCGCGTCGGCGCGATGCCGATCGAACCTGAAAGGCACGGGCTGAACGTGTCGCGCAGCGCGCGCTGGATCTTCGCCCCCAGCGCCAGTGCGCCCTCGCGCGTGCGCTCGTTGGGCGCGAGCCGGATCGACCACTCGTCGATCGAATAGACCTTGTGCACGGGCGCGCACGTCTCGACGGCTTTCAGGATGTCCTCGTGCAGCAGGACGTACACCGCCGGGCGGGCTTTGACGATCTCGATCCCCGGGCAGAGGCGTCGGGCCTCGCGGACGGGCGTGCCGACCTTGATGCCGAGTTGTTTCGCGTCCCGGCTTGCGGCGATGATGCATGTGTGCTCGGTCGCGACCGGCGCGACGCCGACGGGTCGCCCGCGCAGCTCCGGGCGCAGGTGCTGCTCGGCTGAGGCGAAGAAGCTGTCCATATCGACGAAAAGCCAGCGCATCGACGCCCTCGCAACACTCCCCCCCCCTAGATGCCGATCCTGATAATAACCAAACAAATAGGGCGTGTCGAGTGCTCGTTGGTGCGGGTTGGGTGTGGGTGCGGTACATTCGACTGGTCGCCTCAGAACGGGGCGGAAAAGGGGCCCGGATGACGTTCCAGAGCCGTCTGCATTACGAAGCCTCGCGGATCCACGCCGCCGCGATCTATTGCTCGGACGGTCGCCTCGGCGAGCACTTCGACGACTTTCTCCAGAACGGCTTGAACCTCCCGCGGTACGACCGGCTCTGCCTTCCCGGCGGGCCGGGGTGTCTCGCGTCGCACCCGCAGGCCGAGATCGAGGAGCGGAGCGTCGCGTCGGAGCTGAAGTTCCTGGTCGATGCGCACAGCCTCGGGCGCGTCGTGCTCATCGCCCACCAGGGGTGCGCGTACTACACCCACCGCCTCGAACTCACCGAGCCGCGACTGGAGTTGGTGCAACGCGCCGACCTTGTCCGCGCGGCCGCGTTCATCCACCGCGTAACAAGCATCGACCGCATCGAAGCCTACTTCGCCCGCCTCACCCCCGAAGGCCCGATCGCTTTCGAGCCGGTCCCGGTGTGATGCGGCGGGGTGCCGCGCGGTACGATCTGAACCGGGACGGCGTCATCGACAGCGTGGACGGCGACCTGCTCCTGGCCCACCACGGCGTGGGCCTGCCGGCGTTGCCCGCGGGGCACATCTCGACGCCGACGCACGCGGGCGGCCCGGGCAACCCGGTCGGGTATACTGGGCACCTGTTCGACCCGGACCCGGACCTGGGTCTCTACCTCGCCAGACACCGATGGTACAGCCCCGCACAAGGCAGGTGGATCAGCAGGGATCCGATCGGGTATCTTGATGGGATAAATCTCTATCAATATGTTGGTTCAGATCCTATATCTCACACAGATCCCTTGGGGTTGCAAGGGCGGAAGAATCCTCAACTAATTGATCCCAGGCACAGCCCATCAACCGGCTGCGGAATCACAGTTAAGGAAAACGATGGCAAAACATCAGGACATCGCTGGATTGAGATTTCCGATCCGAATCGCGACAATGATCCGGGTGGTCCTGTTCGCGGCCTGGGGTTCTGGCCAAGAGGAAACGCCTTTTTTGGTGATGGAGAATACTACTCGTCTAATGCAAGGTTCCCAACTAATTTGACTCCCCTACACGATCCAATGTTCAATCAACGGGGACGTCATAGATACGAATGGGAAGTAAGGCCAAAACATAGAATTGAAAGACGGCCTACTGGAGAAGAGCGGTGGATTGGAAATACTCGATCACAAAAATATGAAATTATCAAAGCACCCACTACGCTTCGCTATGGAAACGGTGCGGGAAAGGACTCTCAAACAGCCAATTGTGATGAAATTCGCGACTGCATTGATAGTCATCCCGCAAATTTCAAATACTCTTTGACTGGAGTTCGAGGGCGCCATTGTCGATCGGCAGTTGATAAAATCCTTAGCGATTGCGGAATGGAAAAGGCACAAAAACAGATACCAAAAAATGATTTTACCATGCAAAAAATAGCAGTGTTAATAGTCGTGATGCTATTTGCGACTATAACTATATTTATTACAATAAATATTTTTGAATCAAATCACACACGAGCAGAGCGTGCTGTTCGAGATAATAATATTTGGCTTCTCGAAGATTTGCTCAAATCTCAACTTATTGATCTCGATCATACAACTCGGATCTGGTACTCCCCCGCATTTAAGGATTGGACTCTATTAATGTGGGCATGTTACCACGGAAGCCCCGAATCAGTTGCTTTACTTTTGCAACATGGAGCAGATCCTAATTTTCAAGATTATTATAGAAGAGCACCGCTTCGCATACTAATATGTGAATCACAAAATAGGTATAATTTTGATCAAATCAACCGCTCGCTCCTCGCCCTTGTCGCACACGGTGTCGATATTAATAATGAACCGTTATCGAACGACGAATTACTAAAATGCGTAGAATTTTATGGTAATACTGAGGCTGTGCGTATTTTAAATTTTCTATTTCAATAGTCCGGAAGCGTGGCGTGTCTTATATAAAAAATCTTTAGTTTATATATGTATTTGACTTGGCCCATGCGAAGCGATCTCGACAAGGGCGGCTCCGGCGTCATATCGTCGTTGCCTTTCCCGAAGTGCAGGAACGCGTGCACTACGACCCATACGGCTTCGCCGAGCACCGCCGCCCGGGCGATGTGCAGAATGACGGCGATGTCACGGTCCAGGAAGCGACGTTCTTCGCCCTCGCCGCAGCCCATTGGACCGGGATCTACGACGCGCGGTACGACCTGAACCGCGACGGCGTGATCGACAGCGCGGACGGGGATCTGCTTTTGGCCCACCACGCCGTGGGCCTGCCGGCGTTGCCCGCGGGGGCGGCGAGGCTCGATCAGGATCCAACACCCGCTTCGGCGGCTTGCTTGGCGATCCGCTTGCGCTTCAGTGCCGGCCACACGACGGCGTCGATCGACAGGCGACCGGGCCCGGTCAGGATCAGCGCCATGAACGCGAAGAGGAACAGCAGGGCCGGCTCCTTGCTCCCGCCGCTCGGGTTCATGGTCCAGGGGTCGTTCGCGTGGACGATGAACGCGGCGACCGCCATGGTGAAGACCACCGGAGCTGCCGCGATCCGTGTCATGAACCCGACGAGCACGAGCGCGGCACAGACCACCTCGGCCCCAGCTGCCCCGATCAGGCTCGGCGTGGCCCCGATGCCCAGCGGGTCGCCGAACTGGTCCGCCTCGCCGCGGAAAAGCATGAGCATCTTGCCCCACCCGTGCGAGATCATGTACGCGCCGAACCCGACGCGGAGGATGAGCAGCCCGGTGGCGGCGAACAGGTCCTGGTGCTTGGCAGGCATGCGGAGCTCCTTGTGCGTCGCGGGCTCGGGAGAGCCGCGCACGCCCGTGAGCATATCCATCGCGTGCTGAGGCGCGTGGGGATCCGGCCCGGCCTGAGCCTCGCTCAATGGGAAGCCGCGGTCGCGGTCGCGCTTACTGCGGGCAGGGCCCGAGCGAGGCCTGCCAGAGGGAGAGGTAGTAGTTCAGGTCGTAGATGTTGACCTTCCCGTCCGGGGCGAGCCCATCGGGCCCGGAGTAGTCGCAGGTGATGGGTCCGGTGTACCCGGGGGCGCTCTCGATCGCGTACCGCTCCATGAAATCGTTCAGGTCGAAAATGTTGACGATGCCGTCCGGCGGCCCGCCGGATGACGAAGTTCGGTCGGCCGGGCAATCGGGCGGCGACGGGTTGAACCCGGGGAGCAGGATCCGGAAGGCGCGTGTATCCCGGTGATGATCCCCGAGATAGAACCCGCTGCCGACGATGTACCCACCGTTGCTGATCCCGTCGGCCGAGCGAAGGGTCCATCGCGTCCGGTCCGCGGGCGCGATGAACATGTTCAGGTCCACCATGCCGATGGTGGAATCCCAGAAGAACGCCCGGCGTCTGCCGTAGGCGTCGAAGCTGAAACCGACCACCTGCCCAAGATCGTTGACGGCTTTCGCTTCGGTGTAGCCCCCGCCGAGGGAGCCGAGCTCGGTGATCGCGGCGTATTCCGTGACCACCGGCGGGGCGTGGCGCGGCGCGTTTGGTTCGTCGTGCTCCGGGAGCGTGGGTGTGAGCGCCGCGAGCGCGGCCGCGGCCAGCATGGGATTCGGCATCGTCTGAGGGCCTCCTTGCAGTCCCCGATGGTGAACCGTGTCCCCGATGCGAGCCCTCGCCCGCGTCGCGCCCTTGGTGCACGGTCCCCGTGCCCAGCCGAACGCGCCGCCCTTGCGGGACGGACAGTGTGCCGACGAGCCCCGTCCGCACGGACGAAACCGCCGAGAACGCGGGAAACCCCGCGCCGTTGCGACCCAGCCTGAACAACGCTGCTTGGGTTCGGCTTTTCAAGCCGATTCGGCGACTACGCACGCGCAAACGCGGTCCGCCGGCACACCACGTTCGGCCTTACGCACCGCAATATAGCCCAGATGCCCAAACCCTGCACACAATCCTTCGATGTCGTAACAACCTCAATCCCGACAAAAAGCCACCATTTGTAGTGTATTTGAGACATGATATCGTCCGCACGCATCGCTCGCCAGAGCGAGTACGAGCGCATGTCACGTCGCTAAGTCTTGATTTTGCAAGCATTTCTGCGCTGTTACCAGCCGAGCACGTACGCGAAGATCAGCGGCGCCACGATGCTCGCGTCGCTCTCCACCACGTACCGCGGCGTGTCGGGCCCGAGCTTCCCCCAGGTAATTTTCTCGTTCGGCTCCGCGCCCGAGTACGACCCGTAGCTCGTCGTCGAATCCGAGATCTGGCAGAAGTAGCTCCAGACCGGCGTCTCCTCCTCCAGGTCGTACCGGAGCATCGGCACCACGCAGATCGGGAAATCCCCCGCGATCCCGCCGCCGATCTGGAAGAACCCCGGCGTGCGCGCGTCGCCCTTACGCTCCCGGTACCACTTCGCGACGCTCAGCATGATCTCCGGCCCCGCCTTCACGGGCATCGTCGAACCCAGCGTGCCGTCCAGCACGCGGGCTGCGAAGATGTTGCCCAGCGTGGAGTCCTCCCACCCCGGGGTGAAGATCGGCAGGTTCTTCTCGCAAGCCGCGACGAGCCAGCTGTTCTTGATGTCCGCTTCCGGGCTGACCTCCAGCACGCCGTCGCGGATGAGTTGGTAGAAGTACTCGTGGGGGAATCGGCGTTCGCCGCTCTGGTCGGCCGCCTTCCAGAGCGGGAGGATCGCCTTCTCCAGCACACGGATCGCGTCGCCCTCGGGGATGCAGGTGTCGGTGACGCGCGCGAGCCCTTCTTCCAGGAGCGCCGCCTCGTCCGCAGGGGTCAGGTCGCGGTAGTGGGGGACGCGCCGGTAGAGGTGGTGGGCGACGAGGTTGAAGAGGTCTTCTTCCAGGTTGGCCCCGGTGGTGCAGATCGCGTGGACCTTACCCCGTCGGATCATCTCCGCGAGGCTGCGCCCGAGCTCGCCCGTGCTCATCGCGCCGGCGAGGGTGACCAGCATGTGCGCGCCGGAATCGAGGCATTCCATGTACGCGCGGGCGGCGTCGCGCAGGGCGGCGGCGTTGAAGTGCCGGTAATGCTCGTCGATGAAGGCGGTGATGGTCATCTCGGGCTGGCTCCGGTTCGGGGTGCTCGGTACGGGGTGATGGGGGCGTGATCCCCCGGGCAAGGACGCCGTCGCGAGGGAGAGGATCGTATGGTGGTGTCGCCCCGCCGGGAGCGCCGGCACGGGCGCGGAGGGTTCGGGCGTGCCGGGAGGCTCGGGCGGAGCGTTGGTCGCGGGGTGGCGGGAGCGTGTGACGCTCCCCGGGTGGGGCGTGTCGCGCGTGCGCGCCAAGCTGGACACCGGAGCGCGCACGAGCGCGATCCACGTGGGGCACCTGGAGCCGATCGGGAGGGGGCGCGTCCGGTTCGAGGTCGTCGTGCGGGAGTTTCCGACTCGGAAGACGGTCTGGGTCGAGGCCGACGTGGTCCGCGAGGCGGTCGTGAAGGCGAGCACGGGCGACCCGCGCGTGCGCCCGATCTGCCGGGCGTGGATGCGTCTGGGCCCGGTGGAGCGTGAGATCGAGCTCGGTCTGGTGGCTCGGGACGGGATGCTGTGCCGGATGCTGGTGGGGCGTTCAGCGCTGGAGGGTGTGGTGGTGGACCCGTCGCGCCGGTACGTGCTGACGCCGCCGCGCGGGCGGGGTGGCGCCGGGGTGTCGGGCTCTGGGGAGGGTTCCCGATGAAGCTGGCGATCCTGAGCCGGGCCCCGCGGTGCTACAGCACGCGCCGGTTGCGCCAGGCGGGCGAGGAGCGCGGGCACCGGGTGAAGGTGCTGAACACGCTCCGCTTCGCGATCGAGCTCGAGCACGCCGAGCCGGACCTGTACTACCGCGGCAAGCGTCTGAGCCACTACGACGCGGTGCTCCCAAGGATCGGCGCGAGCGTGACCTACTACGGCACGGCCGTCGTCCGCCAGTTCGAGCAGATGGACGTCTACACCCCCAACACCGCCAACGGCATCGCCAACAGCCGCGACAAGCTCCGCAGCCTCCAGATCCTGAGCCGACACGACCTGGG
>Ga0213835_101029_pt1 | contig 19856 bp, 17 predicted proteins | sample SWPATP01_FD_160576 | JGI IMG/M metagenome (GOLD analysis project Ga0213835, IMG submission 160576) | Coastal seawater microbial communities from Marineland, Florida, United States - SWPA TP0 #1 | ecosystem: Environmental > Aquatic > Marine > Coastal | place: USA: Florida | collected 2016-08-05 | reverse complement strand
CGGGGCGGGGGGGGGGGGGGGGGGGGGGGGCGGGGGGGGGGGGGGGGGGGGCGGGGCGGAGGTGCAGGCGGGCGCGGCGCGTCACCGTCCGTCCGTCCGGCGGACGGGGAGGGCGGGGGCGATCGCGGATCGGCGAGGCGGCGTGTCGTCAGTAGATGTAGCGGATCTGATCGGTCCAGAAGCGTTCCAGCCGGCGCAGGCTGTGGTTGATCTCGACCATGCCGCCCTGACCCATCACGGCGCGGACCTCGAGCGCGTCGGAATGGCGCGCGAAGAGCGTCTCGACCGTGGCGCGGATCTGGCGGCCCTTTTCGGTCAGGCGCACCCGCACCGCGCGACGGTCGGCGGTGCAGCGCTGATGGTGCATGTACCCGGCCTCGACCAGTTTCTTGAGGTTGTAGGAGACGTTCGAGCCCTGATAGTAGCCGCGCGTCTTCAGCTCGCCCGCGGTGACCTCGTTGTGGCCGATGTTGAACAGCAACAGCGCCTGGACCGCGTTGATGTCGAGGATGCCGAGCCGCTCGAACTCGTCCTTGATGACGTCGAGCAGCAGCCGGTGCAGCCGTTCGACGAGGCCGAGGGTTTCGAGGTAATCGGCCATGAAGCCCGCCGGCGCGTCGCTGTCGGGCCGGACGGGCAGCTTTTCCTGCAGGCTCATTCTGCGTCTCCGACGGTTGTCTGGACCTGCAGAATCGGGGCAAATGGCGAAAATCGGGTTAAACTCGGGGCATATTCGGCATTTTTTTCAGATGGATCCGCCCGGGCCCGACCCGGGGCCGAGGCGCGTGCGGGCATGGGCGCCGATGTCGGCGATCAGGCCGGCCAGCGGGGGCGGCGGCGTGTCCTGACCGGTCACCCAGAGGTAGAGGTCCTGGTCGTTCTCGTCGAGGACCCGTTCGAAGACGTCGAGCGCCTCGGGTGTCATCGTCTCGAGCCGTGCGTCGGCAAAGGGGCCGAGGATGAGGTCCATCTCCCTGGTGCCCCGCCGCCAGGCGCGCATCCGCAGCCGACGGAACCGGATCTCAGCGGCGCCGGCGCTCATTCGCCGCCCTCCGGAAGAAGCACCGCGGCCAGCCGGGCCTCGGTGCGGGCGATCCGGCCGGAGATGGCGCCGAGATCGCTGCGCAGGCGGCGCAGCTCGGCCAGCGCGGCGCGTGCCTCGGCCTCGCGCGAGCGGCGCGGCGGCGCGGGCGGGCCGTCGAGCCCGTCGCCTGTCCCGGCCAGCAGCCAGCCGACCGAGACGTTCAGAAGCCCCGCCGCCATCTGCAGCTTGTTGGCGCGCGGCTCGGCGCGGTCATCCTCCCAGGCCTGGACGGTGGCGAGCCGCACCCCCAGCCCGCGCGCCAGCGCCGCCTGGTCGAGGCCGGCGGCCTCGCGCGCGCCGGCGATGCGGTCGCCCAGCGTTGCCGTGGCGGCATCGTACCAGCCCTCTTCGCTCCAGCCGGTGGTGTCGGTCATGGACAGTCTCCTGCGTTGCGCGCGCCCCGACCGGCAGTGCGCCTTGCCCGGCGGTGCGCCTTGCCCGGCATTGCGCTTGATCGGGGCAGAGCCTGAGCCTAAGACGGGCTGCGACGAAGATCAAACCGCTGCGGCGGCCGTGCCGGCCCCGCGCCCCTGCGGAGCCCCGCCCGATGCCCTTTCTGTCCGAGACGCTCGCCCGGGTGAAGCCCTCGCCCACCATTGCCGTGACCAACAAGGCCCGCGAGCTGAAGGCCGCGGGCCGCGACGTGATCGGGCTGGGCGCGGGCGAGCCCGATTTCGACACGCCCGAAAACATCCGCGAGGCGGCGAAGCGCGCCATCGATGCAGGCCACACGCGCTACACGGCCGTGGACGGCATCCCCGAGCTGAAGGCCGCGATCTGCGCCAAGTTCAGGCGCGACAACGGGCTGGAGTATGTGCCGGCGCAGGTCACGGTGGGCACGGGCGGCAAGCAGGTGCTCTACAATGCGCTGGTGGCCACGCTGAACCCCGGCGACGAGGTGGTGATCCCGGCGCCCTATTGGGTGAGCTATCCGGACATGGTGCTGATGGCGGGCGGCACGCCGGTGATCGCCGAGGCCTCCAGCCAGACGGCGTACAAGCTGACGCCCGATCAGCTGGAGGCCGCGATCACGCCGAAGACCAAGTGGCTGATCTTCAACTCGCCGTCGAACCCCACCGGGGCGGGATACACCCGCGCCGAGCTGAAGGCGCTGACCGATGTGCTGATGCGGCACCCGCATGTCTGGGTGATGTCGGACGACATGTATGAACATCTCGTCTATGGCGGGTTCGAGTTCTGCACGCCCGCGCAGGTGGAGCCCGGCCTCCACGACCGGACGCTGACGGTGAACGGCGTCTCCAAGGCCTATTGCATGACCGGCTGGCGGATCGGCTATGCCGCGGGGCCGGCGCCGCTGATCAAGGCGATGGGGACGATCCAGTCGCAGTCGACCTCGAACCCCTGTTCGGTGTCGCAATGGGCGGCGGTGGAGGCGCTGACCGGCCCGCAGGACTTCATCGCCGCCAACAACGCGGCGTTCCAGCGCCGCCGCGACATGGTGGTGGAGATGCTGAACGCCTGCGAGGGGGTGAGCTGCCCAACGCCGGAGGGGGCGTTCTATGTCTATCCCACCATCGGGGGTTGCATCGGCAAGACCTCGGCCGGGGGGGCGAAGATCGTGGACGACGAGGCCTTTGCCACCGCGCTGCTGGAGGAGACGGGCGTGGCGGTGGTGTTCGGCGCGGCCTTCGGCCTGTCGCCGGCGTTCCGCGTCAGTTACGCCACCTCGGACGATCTGTTGCGCGAGGCCTGCACCCGCATCCGCGACTTCTGCGCCGGGCTGACCTGAGGCGATGGCGGCGCTGCCGGAATTCTATTTCCGGGTGCGCGAGACCGGCGCGGCGGTGTTCCGGGTGGACACCGAAAACCGCAACCGCCGGCTGGAGCTGGAGCCGATCGCGGTGGCCAACCTCCGCAACGGGCAGATCCGGCCGCAGGGCGACCGGCCGCTGAGCGCGGCGGAAGAGGCGGCGATCCGGGCCTGGATGGAGGCGCGCAAGGCCGAGCTGGCGGCGCGCGAGCTGGACGATGTGCGGCGCGCGATCGACGGGCTCAACGCCGTCGCGCAATGGGCGCAGGCGCGCGCGAGCGACGACGAGATCGAGGCGGTGGCCGACGCGCTGCTCCTTGCCATGCACGATCTGCGCGGGGTGCTGGTGCGGCGCAAGGCGGCGCGGCTGATGCGGGAGGACGGCGAGGCGTGACGCTCTCGCCGGGCCGTGCCGTGGCGCCCTGATCCGGTGGAGGCGCCCGGGTCGGAGGGGGGAGGGGGGCTCTCGAGCCCCCCGTCGCCCTGCGGGCGACCCCCCCCGAGGATATTTGAGGAAAGATGAAAGGGGGCCGGGGGCGCGGGCTCGGGCGGGTTTGGGCGGCGGCCGTGCGGGCGGGTCGTCGCCCTCTGGGCGCGGCCGGTGTTGCGCGGAGGTTCGGGGAGGGGCGGGGCCGGGGGGCTGGCCCGACCCCTGCGGGGCGGGGCGCGGGGCCTTGGGGTGGGGCTTGGGGGGGTGGGGCTGGGGCGGCGGTCGGGGGCGCCGGCCGGTGCGAAGGGGCGGGGGCGAAGGGGCGGGCGGGGTCAGGCCCGGTCGAGCAGCCAGTCGGCGGCGCGGTCGGGCAGGGCCCGGCGGAGCAGGGCGGCTGCGTGGGTCGGGACGGTGACGCGGTAGCGGGCGCGCGGGCGCGGGGCCTCGAGCGCGCGGATGAGCGCCGCCGTCACCGCCGCGGGCGGGAGTTCGAACCGGTCGGGCCCGCGCTTGTCGTAGAGGCGTTTGAGCAGGCGGCGGCGGTACTGCCCGACCCTCGGCGAGGCCTCCCAGTTCACCCAGCGCTCGAACTGGCGGATGGCGTTCTGGCGGAACGCGGTGGTGATCGGGCCGGGCTGGATCAGCACCACATGGATGCCGGCGTCCCGCATCTCGAGCCGCAGCACGTCCGTCAGCCCCTCGAGCGCGAATTTGGTCGCCACATAGGCGCCGCGCCATTTCATGCCCACGAAGCCGAGCACGCTGGAGCATTGCACGATCCGCCCGCCGCCTGCCGCCCGCATCAGCGGGATCGCCCGGCAGGTCAGGTCGTGCCAGCCGATCAGGTTCGCCTCGAAGATCGCGCGCAGGGCCGGCGCGGGGATGTCCTCCAGCGCGCCGGGGATGGCATAGGCGCCGTTGTTGAAGAGCGCATCGAGCCGCCCGCCGGTGCGGCCCGCGACCTCGGCGATGGCGGCGGCGATGCTGGCGGCGTCCTCGTAGTCCAGCCGGAAGCTCTCCAGCCCCTCGGCGCGGAGGCGGGCGCAATCGGCCTCCTGCCGGCAGGTGGCGAAGACCCGCCAGCCGCGGGCGTGCAGCGTCCGCGCGGCGTCGAGGCCGATGCCCGAGGAGCAACCGGTGATCAGGATCGTGCGGGCGGGCGGTGCGGCGGTCATGGGACCGGCCTAGCCTGCGCGCGGGGGCGCGGCAAGCGGCCCCGGTGCAGCGCGGCGCCGCTGCCACGGCCATGTCGCGCCGGAGGGGCCGGGGCGCGCGGGCTCTGGACCGGCGGGCGCGGGCCCACTACACCCGAGGGCGATGACCGACGAGCCCCTTCCCCCCGACGACACGCCCAAAGACCCCGGCGACACCCACACCGAGCCGCTGCGGCGGGCGCTGGGGGCGCGCTATCTGCAATATGCGCTGTCCACGATCATGCACCGGGCGCTGCCGGATGCACGCGACGGGCTGAAGCCGGTGCACCGGCGCATCCTGTTCGCGATGCGCGAGCTGCGCCTCGCCGCCGGGGGGCCGTTCCGCAAATGCGCCAAGATCTCGGGCGATGTGATGGGGAACTATCACCCCCATGGCGACCAGGCGATCTATGATGCGCTGGCCCGCCTCGCCCAGCCCTTTGCCATGCGCTATCCGCTGGTGGACGGGCAGGGCAACTTCGGCAATGTCGACGGCGACAACCCCGCCGCCGCGCGCTACACCGAGGCGCGGCTGACGGCGGCGGCCGAGGCGCTGCTGGAGGGGCTGGACCGCGACGCGGTGGATTTCCGCCCCAACTATGACGGCACGACCGAGGAGCCGGTGGTCCTGCCGGCGGCCTTTCCCAACCTGCTGGCGAACGGGGCGAGCGGGATCGCCGTTGGGATGGCCACTTCGATCCCGCCGCACAATCTGGGCGAGCTGATCGCCGGCTGCCGGCGGCTGCTGGCCGACCCCGGGACGCCCGAGGCGGCGCTGCTGGCCGACATTCCGGGGCCGGACTTTCCCACCGGCGGCGTGCTGGTGGAGCCGGCCGACAGCATTGCCGAGGCCTATCTCACCGGCCGGGGGTCGTTCCGGCTGCGCGCCGCCTGGGAGGTGGAGCAGCTCGGGCGCGGCACCTGGCAGGTCGTCGTCACCGAGATCCCGTTTCAGGTGCCCAAGTCCAAGCTGATCGAGCGCATCGCCGCGCTGATCCAGACCCGCAAGATCCCCATTCTGGCGGACGTGCGCGACGAGAGCGCCGAGGACATCCGCATCGTGCTCGAGCCCCGCGCCCGCAGCGTCGATCCCGAGATGCTGATGGGCATGCTGTTTCGCAACTGCGACCTCGAGGTGCGCATTCCGCTGAACATGAACGTGCTGATCGACGGGCGCACGCCGAAGGTGTGTTCGCTGAAGGAGGTGCTGCGGGCCTTTCTCGACCACCGCCGCGATTGCCTGCAGCGCCGCTCGCGTCACCGGCTGGGCCGGATCGACGCGCGGGTGGAGGTGCTGGAGGGCTTCCTCGTGGCCTTCCTCAACCTCGACCGGGTGATCGACATCATCCGCTATGACGAGGCGCCGAAGGCCGCGCTGATGCGCGAGCAGTGGGGGCCGGGCTATGTGCGCGCGGGGTCGGAGAAGGATTATGTCTCGCCCCCGCCCGCCGAGGAGCCGGGCCTGACCGAGCCGCAGGCCGAGGCGATCCTGAACATGCGGCTGCGGGCGCTGCGCCGGCTGGAGGAGATGGCGCTGCGGCGCGAGTACGACGAGCTGCTGCGCGAGCGGGCCGGGCTCGAGGACCTGCTGGCGAGCGAGCGGTTGCAGTGGCGGCGCATCGGCGAGGAGCTGGACGAGGTCGACGCCCGCTTCGGCCGCGAGGCGCCGGGCGGGGCGCGGCGGACCCGGCTGGCCGAGGCGCAGCCGGTCGAGGAGGTGCCGCTGGAGGCGATGATCGAGCGCGAGCCGGTCAGCGTGGTGCTGTCCGCCATGGGCTGGATCCGGGCGATGAAGGGCCACCTCGCCGACGGGGCCGCGCTGAAGTTCAAGGACGGCGACGGGGCGCGCTTCGTGCTGCATGCCGAGACCACCGACCGGCTGATCCTGTTCGGCTCGAACGGGCGGGCCTATACGCTCCTGGCCGCCAACCTGCCCGGGGGGCGGGGGATGGGCGAGCCGGTGCGGCTGATGGTGGACCTGCCCAACGAGGCGCAGATCGTGGCGCTGCTGGTGCACCGGCCGGGGGGGCGGCTCCTGGTCGCGTCCTCGGCCGGCGACGGCTTCGTGGTGGAGGAGGCCGAGCTGGTGGCGCAGACCCGCGCCGGCAAGCAGGTGCTGAACCTCGGGGCCGGGGCGGTGGCGCGGGTGTGTCGGCCGGTGGCGGGGGATCATGTCGCGGCGGTGGGCGAGAACCGCAAGATGCTGGTCTTCCCGCTGGCCGAGCTGCCGGCGATGGCGCGGGGCAAGGGCGTGCGGCTGCAGCGCTACAAGGACGGCGGGCTGTCGGATGCGACCACGCTGACACTGTCGGAGGGGCTGCGCTGGCCCGACCCGGCCGGCCGCATCCGCCACGAGACCGACCTCGGCGAATGGCTGGGGCCCCGCGCCTCGGCCGGGCGCATGGCGCCCCGCGGTTTTCCGCGCGACAACCGGTTTCCCTGAGCGTCCGTGCGGGTGGCAGCGTGGGAGGGGGGCTGTCTGCCCCCCGCCTCCCTGCGGGAGGCCCCCCCGAGGATATTTCAGGAAAGATGAAAGAAGGGGGCCTCGGGGTGCCGGAGGGGCGGTGTGGGCGGGGGGGCCTGCGGTGGTTCTGCCCGAGGGTGGGCGCGTGGCGTGGCGGGTCGCTCTGTCGGCCTTGCGGGGGGCTAGCCGCCTGCCGGCGGGGCTGCGGGGGGCGCGGTGGCGTGGCCGCGCAGCAGGACGGCGGCGACGAGGTCTCCGGTCACGTTCACGGCGGTGCGGCACATGTCGAGCAGACGGTCGACGCCGAGGATGATCACCATGCCCTCGACCGGGATGCCGATGGCGGTGGCGACCGAGATCAGGATGGCGATGCTCACCCCCGGCGTGCCCGGCGCCCCGATCGACGAGCCGACCAGCGTCGCCACCACCACCGCGATCTGCGCCCCGGTCAGCTCGACCCCCGCGAGCTGGGCGAGGAACAGGATCGCCACCGCCTGATAGAGCGCGGTGCCGGCCATGTTCATCGTCGCCCCCAGCGGCACCACGAGGCCCGCGACGCTCTCGGGCACGCCGAGGCGCCGCGCGGTCTGGATCGTCACCGGCATCACCGCCGAGGAGCTGGAGGTCGAGAACGCGAGCAGCAGGTTGCCCCCCGCCACCTGCAGGAAGCGCCAGGGCATCAGCCCCGCCAGCGCCGCCACCCCGAGATAGAGCACGAGGAGCAGCCCCAGCCCCGCCAGCACCGCACCGACATACGCCGACACGCCGAGAAGCGTCTCGGGGCCGATGCGCATGACCAGCTGCGCCATCAGCCCGAACACCGCGAAGGGCGCGAGGAACATCGCCCATTTCACGATGTTCATCGAGATCGACAGCAGCGCGTCCATCAGCGCGAGGAAGGGCGCGGCGCGGGCGCGGTCCACCTGCGTCACCGACAGCCCCACCAGCAGCGCCAGCACCACCACCGCCAGCATGTCGCCCGCGACGATGGCCGCGGTGGGGTTGGAGGGCAGGATGTCGGCGATGAGGTCGGGCAGGCGGACGGGGGCGGCGGGGTCCGTGGGCAGCGCCTCTGCGGCCGGCGTGCCGAAGCCCGCAAGCCCCGCGCCGGGCTCCAGCCACAGCGCCAGCGCCACGCCGATGCCGGCCGCGGCCGTGGTGGTGAGCAGGATGAAGCCCGCGAGCCTGAGCCCCACCGCGCGCAGCTCGGCCCCCGAGCCGGCCCCGTTCAGCCCGCCGACGATGGAGGAAAAGATCAGCGGCACCAGCACCATGGCGATGAGCGCCAGAAACACCCGGCCGGGCAGGGCCAGCCACAGCCCCACCAGCTCGGCCATCGCGGGGTCGAGAAGGCCCGCCCCCTCGCCCAGGAGAAGCCCGAGGCCGAAGCCCAGCACCATGCCCGCCAGCACCTGCGCCCAGAGCCGCGAGGTGATCCAGACCCGCAGCTTGAAGCGCTGCCGCGAGAGGCGCATGGGGGTGTCGGACATGCTCATGCACGCAGCCAAACACATCCCGCGGCCGGGCGGAACCCACCCGCCCCGTGGCCCTGCGGTGCCGCGCGGCACTTGATCCAGGTCATTTCGGGGTCGCTCCGGCCCATGCTAGCGCCGCCCGGCCCGTACCCTGTCGGACCGCGGGCCCCACACAAGAACCCCCACACAGGAACCGAGGACAGGCATGAGCATCACCGACCGAATCGATGCCATCACCGGCATCTCCGAGCGCTATCTGAGCGACGTCCTTCCCGCGCCCCGCAGCGTGAAGATCGAGCTGACGGCGCGGTGCAACTTCAACTGCTCGTTCTGCGCGCGCTCGATGCGGCTGCGCGAGCTCAAGGACATGGACCGCGAGCTGTTCTTTCGCGTGGTGCCCGAGATGCGGGCCGCCGGGGTGGAGGAGCTGGGCCTCTTCTATCTGGGCGAGTCCTTCATGGTCGACTGGCTGGAGGAGGCGATCCGTTTCGCCAAGCAGGAGGCGGGCTTTCCCTATGTGTTCCTGACCACCAACGGCTCGCTCTCGACCCCCGAGCGGGTCGAGGCCTGCATGGCCGCCGGGCTCGACTCGCTCAAGTTCTCGCTGAACTATGCCGATGCCGAACAGTTCCACCAGATCGCCCGGGTGAAGCGCTCGCTCTATTCCAAGGTGCTGAAACACATCCGCGAGGCGCGCGAGGTGCGCGACCGGGGCGGCTACGCCACCGGGCTCTATGCCTCCTACATCATGTATGACGGCGAGCAGGGCGAGCGGATGAAGGCCGTGGTGGACGAGGTCGCGCCCTTCCTCGACGAGGTCTATGCGCTGCCGCTCTACAACCAGGCGGCCTTTGTCGAGGGCGAGGGCTGGGAGTTCACCGCCGGCAACCGCGGTCGGTTCGAGAACCTGCGCGACCCGCTGCCCTGCTGGTCGGCCTTTACCGAAGGGCATGTGACCTGGGACGGCAAGCTGTCGGCCTGCTGCTTCGACCATGACGGGCGGTTCCACATGGGCGACCTGACGGCCGAGGGCTTCATGGAGGCCTGGAACTCGCCCGCGTTCCGCACCCTGCGGCAGGCGCATCTGAAGCGCGACGTGTGCGGCACGGTCTGCGAGGCCTGCGTGGCCTACGCCTGAGGCCGGGGCCGGGGGGGCGTGCGGCCCCTCCGGGCAGGGGGGCGACCGGCGCGGCCCCGGAGGGGCGAGGTCGGTCGCCGCATGGTCGGGTGACGGGGCGGCCGGGACCGGGCCTCGGTTGACGGGCGCGGCCGGCGCCCGCAGGCTGCGGCATCGTCCGACCGCGGAGCCGCCCCATGCCCCAGACCGACCCCCTGTTGCAGCCCTATCGGCTGAAGCATCTGACCCTGCGCAACCGGCTGATGTCGACCGCGCATGAGCCGGCCTATTCCGAGGGCGGGCTGCCCACGGACCGCTACCGGCTCTATCATGTCGAGAAGGCGAAGGGCGGCATCGCGCTGACGATGACGGCGGGCTCGGCCATCGTCTCGCGCGACAGCCCGCCGGCCTTTGGCAACCTGCATGCGTATCGCGACGAGATCGTGCCCTGGCTTTCCCGGCTGGCCGAGGAGTGCCACGAACATGGCGCGGCGGTGATGATCCAGCTCACGCATCTGGGCCGGCGGACCGGCTGGAACCGGGGCGACTGGTTGCCGGTGGTGGCGGCCTCGCCGGTGCGGGAGCCGGCGCACCGGGCCTTTCCCAAGGAGGCCGAGGACTGGGACATCGCCCGCATCACCGCCGACTATGCCGCGGCGGCGCAGCGGATGCAGGCGGCGGGGCTGGATGGCATCGAGATCGAGGCTTACGGCCATCTGATGGACGGGTTCTGGTCACCGGCGACGAACCTGCGCACCGACCGGTGGGGCGGGAGCCTGGAGAACCGGCTGCGCTTTACCTGGGGGGTGCTGGAGGCGATCCGGGCGGCGGTGGGGCCGGAGTTCATCGTCGGGTTGCGGATGGTGGCGGACGAGGACTGGGACCGGGGCCTGAGCCGCGCCGAGGGGGTGGAGATCGCGCGCCGGCTCGCGGCCTCGGGCAAGGTCGATTTCCTCAACCTGATCCGCGGGCATATCGAGACCGATGCGGCGCTCGCGCGGGTGATCCCGGTGCAGGGGATGGCCTCGGCCCCGCATCTGGACTTTGCCGGCGAGGTGCGGGCGGCCACGGGGTTTCCGGTCTTTCACGCCGCGCGCATCGCCGATGTCGCGACGGCGCGGCATGCCATCGCGGCGGGCAAGCTGGACATGGTGGGGATGACGCGGGCGCATATCGCCGATCCGCACATCGCCGCCAAGGTCGCGCGTGGCGAGGAGGCGCGCATTCGCCCCTGTGTGGGGGCGAGCTATTGCATCGACCGGATCTATGAGGGCGGCGAGGCGCTGTGCATCCACAATGCCGCCACGGGCCGCGAGGGGGTGCTGCCGCATGTCATCGCGCGCGCGCCGGTGGCGCGGCGGGTGCTGGTGGTGGGGGCGGGGCCGGCGGGGCTGGAGGCGGCGCGCGTCGCGGCCGAGCGCGGGCATGACGTGACGGTGTGGGAGGCGGCGGCGCGGCCGGGCGGGCAGGTGGCGCTGCTGACCGCCCTGCCGCGGCGGCGCGAGATGGTCGGGATCGTCGACTGGCGCCTGGCGGAACTCGCGCGGCGGGGGGTGGAGGTGCGGTGCAACCGGCTGGTCGAGGCCGAGGATGTGCTGGCCGAGGCGCCGGAGGCGGTGATCGTCGCGACGGGGGGCCTGCCGCAACTGCCCGGGATGGCGGGCGAGGCGCTGGCGGTGTCGAGCTGGGACATCCTGTCGGGGGCGGTGAAGCCGGCGGGCCGGGTGCTGGTGCATGACGACAACGGCGCCCACAGCGCGCTGACGGCCGCCGAGATGGCGGTGCGGGCCGGGGCCGAGGTGGAGTACGTCACGCCAGAGCGGATGCTGGCGCCGGAGGTGGGCGGGCTGACGCTGGTGCCCTTTCTGCGTGCGTTGCTGGAGGGGGGCGCGCGGCTGACGCCGGCCACCCGCGTGAGCGCCATCGCGCGCGAGGGCAACCGGCTGGCGGTGACGCTGGGCTCGGACTGGGCCGAGGGGGCGGTGGGGAGCCGCGTGGTGGACATGGTGGTGGCCGACCACGCGACGCGCCCGAACGACGCGCTCTATCACGCGTTGAAGCCGGCGAGCCGGAACCTGGGCGAGGTCGATCATGCCGCGCTGCTGGCGGGGGCGGACCCGTTTCCGGCGCGGCGGCCCGAGGGCTTTGCGCTGTGCCGGATCGGCGATGCGGTGGCGGCGCGCAACATCCATGCCGCGGTGCTGGAGGGGATGCGGTATGGGCTGGCGGTCTGAGGGGGGCGCCCGTGGCAGGCTGCGGAGGGGGGCTTTCTGCCCCCCGTCCCCTGCGGGGCCTCCCCCCGAGGATATTTGAGGAAAGATGAAAGGGCAGAGCCGCGCGCGGGGACGGCCGGGCGTGGTCCGGGGCCGGGGGCGCTCCGGCGCGAGGCTCCCCCCGGGGGGGAAGCGGGCGACCGGGGGGACGGGCCGGGATGGAGCGCCCGACCGTGCCTCGAGGGTGAGCGGGCCGGCGGGGGCGTCCGGGGCGGGCTCAGCCCTCGGGGGTGGGGGCGGCGGCGCGGGCGAGGAGGTCCTCCACCGCCGGGCCGATCGCCTCGACGATCTGGCGCACGCCCTCGGCGTTGGGGTGGATGCGGTCGTCCTGCATGAGGTCGGAGAGCGACAGGCCCTGCGCCGCCTTCTCGCCGATGGGGCCGAGGAAGTCGGGATGGTGGATCGCCCCCCATTCGGCCGCGAGCTCGCCGTACATCGCCTCGAAGTCGCGCTTGAACTCGGGGCCGTAGTTGCCCGGTGCGGGCAGGCCGGCGAGCAGCACCGGCACGCCGGCGGCATCGGCGGCGGCGAGGATGGCGGCGAGGTTGGCGCGGCTCGCCGCCGGGTCGATGCCGCGCAAGAGGTCGTTGCCGCCCAGCGCCACGATCAGCGCGTCGGGGCTGTCGGCCAGCGTCCAGTCGATGCGCGCCGCCCCGCCGGCCGTGGTGTCGCCCGAGACGCCGGCGTTGACCACCGTCACGTCATGCCCGCGCGCCTGCAGCCAGCGTTCCAGCACCGGCACGAAGCCCTCGTCCTGCGGCAGGCCGTAGCCCTGGGTCAGGCTGTCGCCCATCGCGGTGAGGCTGAGGGGGCCGGCGGCGGCCGGGGCCGCGAGCATCACCGCGACGAGAGCCGGTTTGCCAAGCCGGCCCAGGACCCCATATGCCGGGGCAGGCAGGATACCGAGGAGACGTTTCATGGCCGACACCGTCCTGGCGCTGCGCGATGCGGGGCTTGTGCTGATGGGCAACGCCGGGCCGGTGGAGATCCTGCGCGGGATCACGCTGGGGGTCGCGCGCGGCGAGACGCTGGGGCTGGTGGGGCCGTCGGGGTCGGGCAAGTCGTCGCTCCTCATGCTGATGGGTGGGCTCGAACGCGCCACGGCGGGCACGGTCAGCGCGCTGGGACAGGACCTCACCGCCCTGAACGAGGATGCGCTGGCGCGGTTCCGTCTGGGCAATATGGGGGTGGTGTTCCAGTCCTTCCACCTCATTCCGACGATGACGGCGCTTGAAAATGTCGCGACCCCGCTGGAGCTGGCGGGGCATGCCGACGCCTTCGAGCGGGCGGCGGAGGAGCTGACCCGCGTGGGGCTGGGCCGGCGGCTCGACCATTACCCGAGCCAGATGTCGGGGGGCGAGCAGCAGCGGGTGGCGCTGGCGCGGGCGGCGGCGCCGCGGCCGGCGATCCTGCTGGCGGACGAGCCGACGGGGAACCTCGATGGCGCCAACGGGCAGGCGATCATGGACCTGTTGTTCGGGCTGCGCGACCGCCATGGCGCGACGCTGATCCTGGTGACGCATGCCCCCGAGCTGGCGGCGCGCTGCGACCGGGTGGTGCGGCTTGCCGACGGGCGGATCGAGGGCGAGGAGATGCATGCCGGTGTGCGGGGGGCGGCGGAATGATCGCCCTGGCCGCGCGCATTGCCCGGCGCGAATTGCGTGGGGGTCTCAAGGGGTTCTGGGTGTTTCTTGCGTGCCTCGCGCTGGGGGTCGGGGCGATTGCGGCGGTGGGCTCGGTGCGGGCCTCGATCGAGGCGGGGCTGAGCCGCGAGGGGGCGGCGCTGTTGGGGGGCGATGCCTCGATCAGCTTCACCTATCGGTTTGCGAGCGAGGCGGAGCTCGCGTGGATTCAGCGGAATGCGCTGCAGGTCTCGGAGATCGTTGACTTTCGCTCGATGGCGGTGGTGGGCGAAGGGGCCGGGGCCGAGCGGGCGCTGACGCAGGTCAAGGGGGTGGACGACGCCTATCCGCTGGTCGGCGAGCTGCGGCTCGACCCGCCGCTGCCGGTGGCCGAGGCGCTGGGGACGGCGGCGTCCGGCCTGCCCGGCGCGGTGATGGACCGGCTGCTGGCGGACCGGCTGGGGCTGGAGTTGGGAGATCACTTTCGCCTCGGGGTGCAGGCCTTTGAACTCACGTCGATTCTGGTGTCGGAGCCGGATGCGGGCGCGAGCGGTTTCGGCTTCGGGCCGCGGACAATCGTGCGCACCGAGGCGCTGGCCGCGAGCGAGCTGCTGGGGCCCGGCACGCTGTACGACTCGCGCTATCGGATGCTTCTGCCGCCGGGGACCGACCTCGACGCGCTGCGGGCCGAGGCGCTGGCGGCCTTTCCCGAGAGCGGGCTGCGCTGGCGCGATGCGCGTCGGGGTGCACCGGGGATCGAGAACTTCGTCGACCGGATGGGGGCGTTTCTGGTGCTGGTGGGGCTGGCGGGCCTTGCGGTCGGGGGCGTGGGCGTCTCGGCGGCGGTGCGCGCCTATCTCGAGAAGAAGACCGAGGTCATCGCCATCCTCAAGACGCTGGGCGCGCCGGGGCGGACGATCTTTCTGGTCTATTTCCTGCAGATCGGGGCGCTGACGGCGCTGGGCGTGGGGCTGGGGGTGGCGCTGGGGGCCGCGGTGCCGATCCTGCTCGCGCCGGTCCTGGAGGCGCGGCTGCCGGTGCCGGCGGTGTTCACGCTGCACCCCGCGCCCTTGGCGGAGGCGGCGCTCTATGGCGTGCTGACGGCGCTTGTCTTCACGCTCTGGCCGCTGGCGCGGACCGAAGAGGTGCGGGCGGCGGCGCTCTTTCGTGACGCCGGCGGCGTGACGCGGGCCTGGCCGCGGCCGGTCTATCTGGCGGCGACGGCGGCGCTGATCGGTGCGCTGGTGGGGGCGGCGGCGTGGTTCTCGGGCGTGCCGCTGCTGGCCTTCGCGACGGCAGGCGGCATCCTCGGGGCTCTGGCGGTGCTGGTGCTGGCGGCGGTCGCGGTGCGGCGGCTGGCGCGGGGGCTGGCGCGTGCGCGGGCGGTGCGGGGGCGCACGGCGCTGCGGCTGGCGCTCGGGGCCATCGGCGGCCCGCGCGAGGAGGCCGCCTCGGTGGTGCTGTCGCTGGGCCTCGGGCTGACGGTGCTGGCGGCGGTGGGGCAGATCGAGGCGAACCTGCGTCTGGCGATCGAGCGTGACCTGCCGGAGCGGGCGCCGTCCTATTTCTTCGTCGACATCCAGACCGACCAGCTTCCGGGCTTCCTGCAACGCCTGGAGGACGATCCGCTGGTCTCCAACGTCGAGACGGCGCCGATGCTGCGGGGCATCCTGACGCGGATCAACGACCGCCCCGCCGCCGAGGTCGCGCCGGGCCACTGGGTGCTGCGCGGCGACCGCGGCGTGACCTATTCGGCCGAGCCGCCGCCGGGCACCCAGATCACCGCCGGCGAGTGGTGGGCGTCCGACCATGCCGGCGCGCCGCAGGTCAGCTTCTCGGCCGACATCGCGGCCGAGATCGGGCTGCGGCTGGGGGATACCATCACCGTCAACATCCTCGGCCGCGACATCACCGCCACCGTGGCCAATTTCCGCGTGGTCGATTTCTCGACCGCCGGCATCGGCTTCGTGATGGCGATGAACCCGGCCGCGCTCCAGGGCGCGCCGCACACCCACATCGCCACCGTCTATGCCGCCGAGGAGGCCGAGGCGGCGATCCTGCGCGACCTCGCGGGCGCCTATCCCAACATCACCGCCGTGCGGGTGCGCGAGGCCATCGACCGCGCGGCCGAGGCGCTGTCGGGCATCGCGGCGGCCACCGCCTGGGCGGCCGGCGCCACGCTGGTCACGGGCTTCATCGTTCTGATCGGGGCGGCGGCGGCGGGCGAGCGGGGCCGGGTGTTCGAGGCCGCGGTGCTGAAGACGCTGGGTGCGACACGACGCCGCATCCTGACGAGCTTTGCCCTGCGCTCGGCGCTCCTGGGGGCGGCGGCGGGGTCGGTGGCGATCCTGGGCGGCGGGCTTGCGGGCTGGGGGGTGATGACCTTCGTGATGCAGACAAGCTATCGGTTCGAGCCGGTTTCCGCCGTCGCCATCGTGCTGGGCGGGGTGGTGGCGACGCTGCTGGCGGGGCTGGCCTTTGCTGCCCGGCCGCTGGCCGCCCGCCCGGCCCGGGTGCTGCGGGCGCAGGACTGAGGCCCGCAGCCCCCCGCTTGACAGCTTCGCCCGGCGGCGCAATGGTTCCAGACGCGTGACGAAACAATCTTGCGCGCAAGATTGATGTTTCGGAACTGTGGCGAGGGGGAAGCCATGCGACCGACTGCCGCCAGCGACTGCGCTCCGGCGCAGGGAAGCACGAGCCTGAGTGACGACCACCACGACTATGAGTGCAGCCAGTGTCGCAGCCGGGGCGGGCCCTGTCTGGAGGCGCTGTGGCTGGCCGAACGTGTCGCCCGCGGGCTGGCCGCCCGGGCCGACGCCTTGCCGGCCGAGTTCGAGCTGACCTCCGAGACCCTGTTCCGCGGCTGCGGCAAGGACTGTGCGGTCCGGTTGCGGATCCGGGGCACCAGCCTCGACATCGCCTGCGGCCTCGCGCCGGGCAGCCGCGACCCGCGCATGGCGCAGGCGCGCGTCCGGGCCTGGGCGCGGGTGCCGCAGCCCCTGGCCGTGGGCGGCTGAGCGCGGGCGGCGCGCGGCGGGAGGGCGCGGGGCCGGCCCCCTTTCGGCTGGACGCCCGGCGGGCTATGCGAGCTGCATGACCCGGACCCTCCTCACCGACCTGTCGGACCTCGCGCGCCTCGGTGCCGATGCGCTGATCGACGTCCGCTCGCCGGCCGAGTTCGCCGAGGACCGCGTGCCGGGCGCGGTGAACCTGCCGGTCCTCGACGACGCCGAGCGCGCCCGGGTCGGCACCGTCTATGTCCAGGAGAGCCGCTTTCGCGCCCGCCGTCTGGGTGCCGCGCTGGTGGCGCGAAATGCCGCGCGGCATCTCGAGGGGTGGCTGGCCGACAAGCCCGCGAGCTGGCGGCCGCTGGTCTATTGCTGGCGCGGCGGCATGCGCTCGGGCAGTTTCGCGACCATCCTGCGCGCCGTCGGCTGGCGGGTGGAGGTGCTGGAGGGCGGCTATCGCAGCTGGCGCCGGCTGGTGGTGCGCACGCTCTATGAGGGGGCGCTGCCGTGGCGGCTGGTGCTGCTCGACGGCAACACCGGGACGGGCAAGACCGAGGTGCTGGCGCGGGTGGCGGCCCGCGGCGGGCAGGTGGTGGATCTCGAGGCGCTGGCGGCGCATCGCGGCTCGCTGTTCGGGGCCGTGGCGGGGGGGCAGCCGGCGCAGAAGGGGTTCGAGAGCGCGCTGGCCGCGGCGCTGGCGGGGTGCGACCCGTCCCGGCCGGTGCTGCTGGAGGCCGAGTCCGCCCGGCTGGGCGCGCTGACCCTGCCGCCCGCGGTCTGGGCGGCGATGCGGGCCGCCCCCCGGATCGAGATCGCCGCGCCGCTGTCCGAGCGTGTGGCCCTGACCGCCCGCATCTATGCCGACATCGCCGCCGATCCGGCCCGCCTCTCGGCGACGCTGGACCGGCTGCGCCCCTTCCACCCCCGCGAGACGGTCGAGCGCTGGCAGAGCCTCGCCGCCGACGGCGCGGTCGCCACGCTCGCGGCCGAGCTGATGACCGCGCATTACGACCCGCGCTATGCCCGGTCCCGCACCGACGCGCCGCCGGCGGCCCGACTCGAGGGCGACAGCCTCGATGGCCCGGGGCTGGACCGGCTCGCCGACGCCGTGCTCGAGGTCCTCGCCGCCCCGCTCCCGCGAACAGGGCCCTCCTGAACACGGCCCTCCTGAACAGGGCGCCTGCGAACACGGGCCTCCCATCGTCGCCCCGCCGAATGCCCCGGCCCTGAACACCCCGCCCCGATCTCCCCACCGATCGATGCCCTCGACGGTGGGCGCAGAAACCGCGGCTGCCCTGCGCGAGGCCGGCGACGCGCCTGCCGTTGCCGGTCTGCGCCTGCGCGCGCCCCGGAGCCGCGGGTGGGTGGGTGGGGCGGCTCCGGGGCGCGCGCGGGGCGCGACTGCGCCCCGCGCCCGGCCCAACGGCCGGCGTCCTGCGCAAGCAGGCCGCCGGCGGGCGGGAGGACCCCCGCAGCTCCCGCAGCCCCTCGCGTCCGGAGCGCCGGCGCCCTCTGCCCAGCCACGCGAGGCCCCAGCCGGCCACTCCCCGTGGGCGCCCGGCGTGCCGACGCGAGACGCGCTCGGCAGCAGGCGCCGGGGCCGGCCCGGAGCATTCCCCCGCCATCAACCCGGGGTGGGGTCGAGGGTCGGCCCGCGATGCGGGCCTGCGCGCAGGGGCCTGCGCGCGGGGGCCTGCCGGCAGGGGTCTGCCGGCGGGGGGCTCAGGCCGCGGCGATCGTCGCCGCCACGGCGCGTTTCCAGGCCTCGTAGCGGCGCGTGCGTTCCGCCTCGGCCATGGCGGGCTCGAAGCGACGCTCCAGCGCCCAGGCGCGGGCGAAGCCGTCACGTCCGGGCCAGACGCCGGCCCGCGAGCCCGCCAGCCAGGCCGCGCCCAGCGCGGTGGTCTCCAGCACGCGCGGGCGGTCGACCGGCGCGCCCAGGATGTCGGCAAGGAACTGCATCGCCCAGTCCGAGGCGCTCATCCCGCCGTCCACCCGCAGCACCTCGTCGCCGCCGGCGCCCTGCCAGTCGGCCCGCATCGCCTCCCACAGGTCGCGGGTCTGGTAGCCCACGCTCTCGAGCGCCGCGCGGGCGAGCTCCGCGGGCCCGGCGTTGCGGGTGAGCCCGAAGACCGCGCCGCGCGCCGCAGGCTTCCAGTAGGGCGCGCCGAGGCCGGTGAAGGCCGGCACCAGGATCACCTCCTGCGCGGGGTCGGCGGCCTCGGCCAGGCCTTGGGTCTCGGGCGCGGCGCGGATGATCTTCAGCCCGTCGCGCAGCCACTGCACCACGGCGCCGGCGATGAAGATCGAGCCCTCCAGCGCATAGGTCACCTCGCCGTCGAGCCGGTAGGCAATGGTGGTCAGCAGCCGGTTCCGCGAGGCGACCGGCGCCGCGCCGGTGTTGAGAAGCGCAAAGCAGCCGGTGCCATAGGTCGATTTCAGCATGCCGGGCGCAAAGCAGGCCTGCCCCAGCGTGGCCGCCTGCTGATCGCCCGCCACGCCCAGGATCGGGATCTCGCGGCCGAAGAGGTCGGCCCGGGTGGTGCCGAACTCGGCGGCGCAGTCCCGGACCTCGGGCAGCATCGCCATGGGCACGTCGAGGAGGCGGCACATCTCCTCGGACCAGGCGCCGCGACGGATGTCGTAGAGCATGGTTCGGGCGGCGTTGGTGGCGTCAGTGACATGGGCCGCGCCGCCGGTGAGCTGCCAGATCAGCCAGCTGTCGACGGTGCCGAAGAGGAGCTCGCCGCGGGCGGCGCGGGCGCGGGCGCCCTCCACATGCTCGAGGATCCAGGCGAGCTTGGTGGCGCTGAAATAGGGGTCGAGCAGGAGGCCGGTGGTCTCGGTCACCATCGGCTCGTGGCCCTCGTCGCGCAGCCGCTCGCAGAGGGGGGCGGTGCGGCGGTCCTGCCAGACGATGGCGGGGTGGACGGGTCGGCCGGTCGCACGCTCCCAGACCACCACGGTCTCGCGCTGGTTGGTGATGCCGATGGCGGCGATGTCGGCGGCACGCAGGCCCGCGCGCTCGATCGCCTGGCGGGCGGTCGCGGCGGTCGAGGACCACAGGTCGCCCGGGTCATGCTCGACCAGCCCCGGCGCGGGGTAGTGCTGGGCGAACTCCTGCTGGGCCACGGCGGCGAGGCCGAAGTCGGGGCCGAAGACGATGCCCCGGCTCGAGGTGGTGCCCTGGTCGATGGCGAGTATGTGGCCCATGCGGGTCCTCCCTGTGGCTGCGCGCGCCCATCGGGTGGGGCGCGCGAGTCTTCGGCGCTGCACCCGGCGGCGCCGGTGCAGGGGGGGCTTTCCGCCCCCCGCCGCGCTGCGCGCGACTCCCCCCGAGGATATTTGTGGAAAGATGAAGAGGGAAGGCGGGGAGGGGCGGGCCCGGGGTGGTCAGGCCGGAGGGTGACCGGCGGGGG
>Ga0213835_101028_pt1 | contig 19869 bp, 12 predicted proteins | sample SWPATP01_FD_160576 | JGI IMG/M metagenome (GOLD analysis project Ga0213835, IMG submission 160576) | Coastal seawater microbial communities from Marineland, Florida, United States - SWPA TP0 #1 | ecosystem: Environmental > Aquatic > Marine > Coastal | place: USA: Florida | collected 2016-08-05 | reverse complement strand
GCCAATGGCAGCGTCGCCATCAACGCGGGCACGTTTTGGCGAAGCAGATCCAGTACCTGATCGATCTCGCAGGACTCCAGCAATGCAAACTCCTCCTTTTCGCCAAGTACCAGCGGTGCGATGAAATTGTCCTCGGGGTCAAAGGTTGTGGCGACGCTCGCCAGTTTTCCGGCCCGGTCGACATACGCCCAGGATTCGGCCACACTAAAAAACGTCCGCGCCTGCACGGCAGGCAGAATCCTGAACAAGCTTTCCAGCACGCGTGGATCGTAGAACCGCAGCATCGCCTCCATGTTTTCCGACAGCGTGGCGTCAAGACGCGCCGCCAGCCGACGACGCAGGTTCGCCATGTCCAGTGGCGAGGTCAACAGGACGACGCTCGAGGAATACGTCCCGTTCGCCCCTATCCACGCGAACAGGTCACGGAACATGCGCAAGCGTCCCTCGCTGCCCGCCAGCACGAGAAACGGCGCAACCGCCAAGGCGTTCGCTTCCTTGCTGCTCTCGAACAGGCTTGACCATTGCACGGAGCTGTTGCGCAGTCGGCGGTGCAGTCCCGGCATGCCTGCGTGATCGATCAGGAAGTACACACTGGACGTCGGATGGGCGGCGAGAAGCCCTTCGGCCACCGCGCGAAAATCGATACCGGCACTCATTCCGACCTCATGACGAAAGGCGAACCCGCGCTGCGCGCCTTCAGCAGGCACTCGACGCAAATGCTGGTGGGGAGGGCCGGGAGGGGATAGTCGAGGCGCTCTGGCGCCACGAAGCTCTTCTTGCCCGCATGGATCTTGATCTTGCCTGGGCACTGCACCGTGATGTTGCCACCCTCGATCGTGATGTTCGCGCCGCCCGCGGTCGAGAGGCTGATCCGTTTCGCCGCCGCCCAGTCGATATGCGCATTCGCGCTGATCAGATTGATGTCGTCGCGCGCCTGCACCTTCAGTGCGTCGCCCTGGGCCTGGATGTCGATGGCATCCTTGGCGGCGATCAGCTGCACGCCGATCTCGGCCTTGACCGCTCCTCCCAGTACGCCGATCGCTTGCCGGGTGTGCACCCGCATCTGCCCGCCGACCACGAACTGCGTGTCCTGTCCGCTCATCAGGGTCACGGTTTCACCATTCGCCAGTTGCAAACTGCTGGCGGCGCTGGCGCCGAAGCCATCCTTGGCGCTTACGGCGATGACGGGTGCTGCCACGTGCGGCAAGGCGTCTGCGCCAGCGCCAGGCGCGCCGCTGTACTTGTCGACCCGGCCCGCAATGGCCTTGGCGATGGCGGCGAGCGGCGCAGCGCCATCGTCCAGGAGGCTCGCATTCGCCTTGGCGGCGCCCAGATGCGCCGCCAGCCCCACCGCCTGATGCGTGACGGCAGCCGCGTCGAAGGCCTGCGCGCGCTTGACGGCCTGTTGCAGCAAGCCGTCCCCGGCCGCGTTCTCGCCGGCCGGGCCGCGCCGCGCGGCGCTGTGCTCGAGCTTGTAACTCGACACCAGCAGTCCTGCACCGGCTCTGATCGCGCCGTAGGCATCGGTGCGCAGCTCCGCGCCCAGGCCGCGGAAACTGCCGCGGTAGTTGTCGGCTGCATGGATCAGGTGGCCCAGGTTCAGTTCCGTCGCGCCATGGCTGCACTTGAGCTGCACCCTGCCTTGCGCATCGGTGTCGTCGAACAGCAGCTGGTTGTAGCCGAAGCCGCCGAACTCCTTGCTGCGGATTCCCCATTGCGCGCCGTTGTTGCGGTGACCTTCGCTGCCGCCGGAAGCGCCATGCCAGACAGGGCTGTTGCCGCCGGCGAGATTGCCCTGCCCCGAGATGCGGTGATCGTGGGCGATGCCGAACACCTCGGTGTCGCCGGCGGAATCGATGCGCCCTCCCGGGGTGGGTACGATGCCGCCCTCGCCGCGCCCGTTGTAGAGCGCCCCAACGACAATTGGCCGGTCGATATCGTTTTCCAGAAACTGGACCAGCACTTCCTGGCCGATGCGCGGCAGGAACTGACACCCCATGCCGCCGCCGGCCGAACGCTGCGCCACCCGCACCCAGCAGCTTGCGGCGCCACTGTCCTGCCAGTGGAAACGGATGCGTACCCGCCCCAGGCGGTCGCAGTAGAGTTCGTCCGCGCCGCGCGGCGTATCCTGGCCGTCCGCACCGATGACGATGGCGCTCTGCGCGCCGGATGCCGTCGGTTTTGCGTGGCGCAGGCCGGCGCTGCCAGGCAGTTGCGGGCGCCAGCGAACGTCGGCCGGAACCGCCTCGAAGCAGTTCGCGTAACCGGATTGGATGGCTTGCGACAAGGCCTGCGCCAGGTCGGCCGTGGGACGCTGCAGTGCGATTTCTTCGAGCAGCTCGGGGATCGGGCCGAACAGTTCGGCAAGCGCATCCCTGGCCGGCGGCGGCAGGTTGTTCACGCCGATGCTCGTCACGCGCAGGATCGTCAACGGCGCGCGCTCGCCAAGCGCACGGCGCGGCGCACCGGTGACGGTCATCCGCGTTCCCGCGCGCAAGGTGCGAACGGTCGAGCGGCCATGCCACAACAGTGCGCGCGCGTCCTGCCCCTCCATGTAAAGGTCGGCGTAGCGCTCGGCGTCCTTCCTGTTGGCGTAGGCGAACTGGCCGGGAACGTCGTACGATTCCAACCGCGGCAGCGTGGGGCGATGCCGGATCATCGAAGGCGAACTGGCCGCCGACGCCTGCTTCGATTTGTAGTTCGGACTCAGTACCGTGGCGAGCGAGACGTGAAGCGAACGTTGTGCCACAAGTGCCTGCACCGTGTCCTGGCGTTCGAGCGCGCTGACGCCATGAAACCGGACGCCGCCATGCAGCGCGCTGTCGGGGTCTTCCGGCACGGCGCAGGCACGGCTGCTGTCGGAAAACAGCACCATCCCCGGTCCGTCTTCGGTTTCCTCGAAGCGCCAGCACAGCCCCTCCTGCGCAAGCAGCCTCCGGACAAAATCGAGGTCGGACTCGCGGTACTGGCAGCAATACCCACGCGTAGCGGCGTACGCCATGAACGGCCGGGTGTCGTCGCTCCAGCGCCAGCGCGCAAGCGGCCGGTACGCCGCGAGGACGGCGTCGACAATCTCGATCACCGTCTTGTCCTGCCACACGCGGCTGTTGCGCACCTGGCCGAGGCGCCACAACCAGGGAGAGAGGCGCACCCGGTAGCGGGCGAATCCGCCGTCGCTGCCCAGCATCGCGACTTCGCTGATATCGCCGCCAAAGCGGGTGCGGCTGCCGTCGGCCAGGCTGATCTCGAGCCGCCCGGGCTGGCCGAGCAAGGATTCGAGCGGGAGATGGGCGCTGGTCGACAGCACGATGATATCGCGCGCGCCGAGCTCGTCGAGCGCGTCATCGGCCGCAAAGGCTTCAACGAGAAGCCCGGCCCCTGCCTTGGCCGCGCCATCGTCGCCAAGCACGAGTTCGTAAAGCCGGGTCGCGCTGGAAAAGGTGTTCAGTGCCTGCGACAGTGAGCGGGATGCGGCATTCGTCATTCTGAAGGGTGCTCCGGTATCCAGATCGCGCTGTGGAACCCCATTGCATAGGGCACTGGCTCATCCGTTCGTGCTCGGGACAAGGCAATGAAAACGATAGCGCGCCGGCGCGACGCCGTCCGGCCCCTGCCGACAGATTTGCGTCGCGTCAATATTGGCTGTGCTTGCACACCACAGTTGCAAAGCCATCGCCCCGCGCGCTTTGCGCCCCTTCCGCGGCCGAACCGCAGACATCCGTAGCGCGTCACCTTCCCCGAAGGAGCCGGCCATGCGCATCCTGCCCTGCCTCATCCTCGCCCGCTGGTCAGGATTGCGAGTACCCGGCATAATGCAGCTCAAGTATGGGCACGCCCGGCGGCAAGCCCCGCCGCCTCGTTGCGCGAGTTCATCCCGCGCACCGTTCAGTTACCCGCGTGCCGCCATTTCGCGCCTTATTGCATAATCGTTGCGAGGCATTGCGATAACGTCAACTCTGCCGAGACCGCGGCTCGCCGCCGCTTATACAACGCATGGCACGGATTCCACGCCCACGAGGCAGATCGATGCGTCAAACATGACATTACGCGGTCCATCTCCGCCCACCGCCACGCCGCCGCTACGGCTCGGCCCGTATTCGCTGGCCAGCCTGGCGACCCTGACCGCGCTGGTCGTGCTGGCGCTGGTGCTGGGCACGGCCGGCATGCTCAAGCTCAGCTACGACGACACGCTGCGCCAGCAGAAAACGACGCTGCGCAACCTGTCGATCGCGTTTGCCGCGCAGACGCTGATCGTGGCGCAGGCGGTCGACCAGGCGATGCGCCAGGTCGAGCGCGGCTATCGGCCCGATCCCGGCGGGGAAGCGGTGCGCCTCGATTATTTCGACCAGCAGGGCGCCGCGCAGGAATACCTGCTCGGCTTGTACGTCTTCGGCCTCGACGGGCGCCTGCTGGCCAGCGGCGTGCCGCCCGGCAGGGCCACGCACGCGCGCCTGCCCGCGCCGCCCGGCGCCGCCGTCCTGCGCAGCGACGCGCTCCAGATCAGCATCACCGCGGTCGACCGCACGACCGGGCGCGGCGTCATCCACGTGGTGCGTCCGCTCCGCAACGCGGCCGGGCGCCGGATCGGGTCGGTGCTGGCGCAGGTCGACTCCGAACGCTTCGAGCGCATCTACAGCCTGGTCGAACTGGGCGAAGGCGGGTCGGTGACGCTGTTCCATCGCGACGGCACGATGCTGGTGCGCGGCCCCGGCCTGCCCCTCGGCATCGGGAACTCCTTCATCGAGACGCCCCTGTTCCGCCAGCACCTGCCGCTCAGGGAACGCGGCACCTTCGAGACGCGCAGTCCGATCGACGGCAAGCAGCGGCTCTACGGCTACGACGCGGTCGCGAATTACCCCCTCGTCATCATCAGCGGCATGAACAAGTCGGTGGCGCTGGCCTCCTGGTTCGGCCGCCTGTGGACGGCCGTGTCGCTGCTGGTCCTCATTTGCATGGTGGTCGTGTTCCTGGCCTGGCGCGTGGCGCGCGACACCAGGCGCCAGCGCGCCCTGATCGTCCAGCTCGAGGCGAGCGAGGCGCGCGCCGGCAAGAGCGCCGATTATCTCGCCACGCTCCTGAACACGGTGCGCACGCCGATCTGGGTGCTCGACCGCGCCTGGCACGTGGTGATGTTCAACGAGGCCTTCGCCCGCTTCGTGGGTCGCGCCTCGCCCGACATCGTCGGCCGTGCCGAGGCCGAACTGCTCGATCCCGACGGCGCCGCCGAGCGTGCGCGGCGCTATGCCCAGGTGCTGGGCAGCGGACGCTCCGACGAGGTGCTGGCCACCATCGGCGACAGCAGCGGCGACGCGCGCACCGTGATCCACCAGACGGCGCAGCTGCTGGACGCGTCCGGCCAGGTCCAGCTCGTCAGTCTGCTGACCGACATCACCGAACGCGAGCGCGCCGAAGCGCACCTCGCCTATCTCGCCAATTTCGATGCGCTGACCGGGCTGCCGAACCAGAATCACTTCCGCCACCTGCTCGGGGCGGAACTGGCCGACGCCGCGGCCAAGGGAACCCAGCTCGGCACCGTCGTGGTCTCGCTCGCGCGCCTGCACGAAATCAGCGACCTGCTCGGCCACGAAGCGGGCAATGCGGCGCTGCGCGACGTGGGCGCCCTGTTCCAGTCGCAGTTGCCGCGCGCGGCCGGCGTGGCGCGCATCAAGGACAACGAATTCGCCATGGTCGTGCACGCCCACCACGGGCGCAGCGAACTCGAGGAATTCGCGAGCGCCCTGCACCGCCGGCTGTCGAACGCGCTGGCGGTGGGCGGCCGCGAGTTCTTCCTCGGCCCGATGGTCGGGGTCTCGATCTTCCCGGAAGACGGCGCCACTGCGGACGAACTGTTCCGGCGTGCCGACAGCGCGCGCAATCGGCTGGGCAGCAATGGCGACACCATCCACTTCTTCTCCGAGAGCGCCCACATCGACCTCGACGAGCGCCTGACGGTGGAGGCCCAGCTGCGGCGCGCGCTCGAGCGCGGCGAAATGCGCATGGTCTACCAGCCGAAGGTGTCGATTGCGACAGGGCGCATCGTCGGCCTCGAGGCGCTGCTGCGCTGGAACAACGGGGAACTGGGCGAAGTGTCGCCGGTGAGATTCATTCCACTGGCGGAACGCACCGGCCTGATCGTGCCGATCGGCGCCTGGGTGCTGGAACAGACCTGCCGCCAGATTGCGCACTGGAACGCCGTCGGCATCATGCTGAAGGTGGCGGTCAACCTGTCGCCGCGCCAGTTCGACCAGAAAGACCTGATCCCGATGGTCGAGCGCTGCCTGCTTGACAGCGCCATCGATCCCGGCTGCCTGGAGCTGGAAATCACGGAGACGGCCCTGATGAGCCGGGCGGGCGAAGTCGATGACCTGATGCACGCGATCCGGGCGCTGGGCGTCGAGCTGTCGATCGACGATTTCGGCACCGGCTATTCGAGCCTGGCGGCCCTGAAACGCTTCCCGGTGCAGCACCTGAAAATCGACCGCGCCTTCATCCGCGACCTTGGCCGCGACGAGGACAGCGCCGCCATCGTGCGCTCGATCGTCAACCTGGCGCGCAACCTGAAACTGGCGGTGGTGGCGGAAGGCGTCGAGACCGACGAGCAGCTGGCCCTATTGCGGGGACTGGCCTGCGACGATTACCAGGGCTTCCTGTTCAGCCGGCCGATCGAGGCCGACGCGGTGCGCGAGCTGGTCGAACAGAACCACGCGGCCTTCGCGTGAGGGCTTAAAACTCTTCCCAACCATCGCCCGCCGTGACTGGCTGCTCTTTGCGCGCGGCCCGCGGCTGAGGAGAAGCGGCAGGCGCAGCCGGCTTGGCCAGTTTCGCGCGCACAGGCGCCTTGGCGGCGGCCACCGGCGCTGCCGGACGGCGTGGCGCCGGCGCGGCGGGCGTGGCATCGGCCGCGGCCTCGATGCGGAATGCGCCCACCGTGCGCGCCAGCGTCGCCGCTTCGTGCTGCAGCGATTGCGCGGCCGCCGATGCCTGTTCGACCAGGGCGGCGTTCTGCTGCGTGCCCTGGTCCATCTGGACGATGGCGACGTTAACTTGCTCGATGCCGGCGTTCTGTTCCTGGCTGGCGGCGCTGATCTCGGCCATGATGTCGGTCACGCGGCTGACGCTCTCGACGATTTCCTTCATCGTCGCGCCGGCCTGGTCGACCAGCAGCGTGCCGTGTTTCACCTTGCCGACCGAATCGTCGATCAGGCCCTTGATTTCCTTGGCGGCCGCCGCGCTGCGCTGGGCCAGGCTGCGCACCTCGCCCGCCACCACGGCAAAGCCCCTGCCCTGCTCGCCGGCGCGCGCCGCTTCCACGGCGGCGTTCAGCGCCAGGATGTTGGTCTGGAAGGCGATGCCGTCGATGACGGCGATGATCTCGACGATCTTGCCGGCCGAGGTGTTGATGCCGCCCATGGTCTCGACCACCTGGGCCACTACCGCGCCGCCCTTGCCGGCGATCTGCGAGGCGGAACCGGCCAGCACGTTGGCCTGGCGCGCGTTGTCGGCATTCTGGCGCACGGTCGAGGTCAGCTCTTCCATCGAGGACGCGGTTTCCTCGAGCGCGGCGGCCTGCTGTTCGGTGCGCGACGACAGGTCGAGGTTGCCGTCGGCGATCTCGGCCGAGGCGGTCGCCATCGTTTCGGTGCCCGCGCGCACGCGGGAGACGATCTCGACGAGCGAATCGTTCATGTCGCGCAGCGCGCCCATCAGGCGGCCGGTCTCGTCGTTGGAACGCACCTCGATGCGCTGGGTCAGGTCGCCCTGGGCCACGGCGCCGGCAATCTTGACGGCTTCTTCCAGCGGACGCACGATGGCGCGCACCAGCAGCCAGCCGAGCACGGCGGCGAAGGCCAGGCCGACCAGCAGGCCGGCCAGGCAAACCAGGCGCACGATCTCGACGATCTCCTGCGAGCGCTTGAAGTCGGCGGCGGCGACGTCGGTCTGGATCTTGACCAGGCCGGCCAGCTCCTTGGCCATCGGGGCGGCCAGGCTGTGCATCGGGCCGTTCATGCGCGCGGTGGCGCGGTCGATATCGCCTTCGCGCAGGGCGGCAACCATCGGCTTCATGGCCTGGGCCAGGAAGCGTTCGCGCGAGGCGGCGAACTGCTGGGCCAGGCGCTTTTCGTCGTCCCCCATGCGGGTGGCCATGTAGGCTTTCCAGGACGTGTTGGCCAGGGCGACGTTGGCGTCGACCTGTTCCAGGATCGGCGCGACCGAGGCGCTGTTCTGGATCGCCTTGGCGACCAGGATCTGGTTCTGCATGACGGCGCGCTCGACATCGGACAGGCGCGACATCGCCACCAGGCTGTCGTCGTACATGGTTTTCATCGCGTCGTTCGATTTTTCCAGGTTCAGGATGCCGACGGCAAAACCGGCAACCAGTTCGATGGCGAGAAAGCCGATCACGAAGATCAGGCGTGTCTTGATGCTGAGATTCTTGAACATGATTCGACCGCAATGGATGAAACGTGGAGGGGAGGCGCTCGGCCCTGAGAATTTCATTATAGAAATTAATGAATCCCTGGGGAAATCCAAGGACGCTTACCCAGCCGGTTTCCTGAATTCCGTTGCCGCACGACAACGCAACGATGACGGGACGTCAAGGGTCGGAATCGAATCGGCAAGCTTGCCTTCCTGCAGCACTATTGGAATGCCTATAAAATGCAGCGATCATTTTCGCGTCATCATTGTCTTCAGAAAAAAATCACATGACCCTGCCCCTGATCCTGAACCTGGCCGTCGCCCTGCTCGTGTGCGGCCTCCTCTACCGCATGCAGGCCGCCCACGCCTCGTTCACCAAGCGCGTGTTTACCGGCCTCGGCCTGGGCGTGGTGCTCGGCGCCGCGCTCCAGGCGCTCTACGGCGCGGGCTCGCCAGTCGTCGGCGCCACCAACGAATGGCTCGACGTGCTGGGCAGCGGCTACGTCAAGCTGCTGCAGATGATCGTCATTCCCCTGATCATGGTCTCGATCATCGGCGCCATTCTCAAATTGCGCGACGCCGCCTCGCTCGGCAAGATCAGCGCGCTGACGATCGGCATCCTGATCGCCACCACCGCCGTGGCCGCCATGATCGGCATCCTGATGGCCAAGCTGTTCGGCCTGACCGCGGTCGGTTTGACGGCCTCGGCGGCGGAGGTGGCGCGCGGCGAATACCTGCAGGGCTCGCTGTCCACGGCCAAGGAAATTTCCTTGCCGTCGATGCTGCTCTCCTTCATTCCCGCCAATCCCTTCCTCGACATGACCGGCGCGCGCAAGACCTCGACCATCGCGGTCGTGTTCTTCTCGGTCTTCGTGGGCATCGCCGCCACCGGCATCGCCGCGAAGAAGCCGAACGAATTCGCTTCCTTCAGCCATTTCGTGCACGTGGCCCACACCATCGTGATGCGCATGGTGACCCTGGTGCTGCGCCTGACGCCCTACGGCGTGTTCGCCCTGATGGTCAAGGTCGTGGCCGGTTCCAGCCTGCAGGACATCCTGAACCTGCTCGGCTTCGTGCTGGCCTCGTACAGCGCGCTGCTACTGATGTTCTGCGTGCACCTGCTGCTGGTGGCCCTGGCCGGACTGAACCCGGCGCGCTTCCTGAAGAAAGTCTTCCCGGTGCTGGCCTTCGCGTTCACCTCGCGCACCAGCGCTGGCGCCATCCCGATGAGCGTGGCGACCCAGACCACGCGCCTGGGCACGCCCGAAGGCATCGCCAACTTTGCCGCCTCGTTCGGCGCCACCATCGGCCAGAACGGCTGCGCCGGCATCTACCCGGCCATGCTGGCGGTGATGATCGCGCCCACCGTCGGCATCGACCCGTGGACGGCAAGCTTCATCCTGCCGCTGCTGGCCATCGTCGTGTTTGGCTCCATCGGCGTGGCCGGGGTCGGCGGCGGTGCCACCTTCGCCGCCCTGATCGTGCTGTCCGCGCTCGACCTGCCGGTGGCGCTGGCCGGTTTGCTGATCTCGATCGAACCGCTGATCGACATGGGCCGCACCGCCCTCAACGTCAGCGGCTCGATCACGGCCGGCACCTTGACGGCGCGGGTGCTGGGCGCCACCAACATGGCCGTGTTTAATAGTGACGCGGAAACCAATCTTGACGGCGAAGAACAGGCCGCCTGAGCCCGGAAAAAGTTAATAGTTTGCGCACGGAATCGTGCGCGGACCGCTTGTCGAATCCGTCTATGATGATGACATGTCAACATCAACGGCGGGCGAGTAATGGATCAAAAGTGGCCTCAAGAAATTTGGCTAATCCGGCACGGGCAGAGCGCGGGCAACGTCGCCCGTGACGCCGCCGAGGCTGCTGCCGGGCACATGATCGACATCGCCGAGCGCGACGTCGATGTCCCCCTCTCCGATCTCGGCATCCGCCAGTCCGAAGCCCTCGCCGCCTGGTTCGCCAGCCTGCCGCAACACGCGCGCCCGAACGTCGTCCTGCATTCGCCCTATGTGCGCGCGGCCGAAACGGCCAAGATCATCATCCGCCGCCTCGAGCGCGATTCGCTGCTGGCCATTAACGCCGACGAGCGCCTGCGCGAAAAGGAATTCGGCATCCTCGACCGCCTTACCACGCACGGCATCGCCCACAAATATCCCGACCTGTACGCCCAGCGCCAGCACGTCGGCAAGTTCTATTTCCGTCCGCCGGGGGGCGAAAGCTGGGCCGACGTCATCCTGCGCCTGCGCAGCGTGCTCGACACCCTCAGCCGCGACTGGTGCCACGAACGCGTCGTGATCGTCGCCCACCAGGTCATCGTCAACTGCTTCCGCTACCTGTTCGAACGCCTCGACGAAGCGACCATCCTGGCCTTCGACCGCGCCGGCGACGTGCCCAACTGTTCGGTCACTTCCTACTCCTTCGATCCCATTCAGGGCAAGCACGGCCGCCTGGTGGTTCGCCTCGTCAATTTCGTCGCGCCACTGGAAGACACGGGCATCCCGGTCACCGTCGGCAAAGACGTGCCGAGCGCACCGAAAGCCTGAGGCCGCCATGATGAATGCCACCCACGCGGCGTCCGCCGTGCGCGATGTCACCACGCAATTGCTGCGCGACTGGCCGCTGCCGATGCCGGGCGCCGAGGGCGACAAGGAAGAACGCGGCCACGTGCTGATCGTGGGCGGCTCGCGCGAAATGCCGGGCGCCGTCATCCTGGCCGCCACCGCCGCCCTGCGCGCCGGCGCAGGAAAGCTGACGGTGGCCACCGGCGCCAGCGTCGCCCAGCTCGTTGCGCTGGCCATGCCGGAGGCGCGCGTGATTGGCCTGGCCGAAAGCGAGGCCGGCGGCTTCCTGCCCGACGCCATCGCCCGCCTCGACCCGCTGGCCGACCGCGTCAACGCCGTGCTGATCGGACCGGGCATGCAGGACGAAGCGGCCGCCGCCGAACTGGTGCACGGCCTGCTCGAACGCCTGCACGGCAGCGACACCGCCATCGTGCTCGATGCCTGTGCGATGGGCACGCTGCTGCACGCACCCGAGGGTTGGGCCGAGGGCGAAGCCTTCCGTTTCCGCCAGCCGGTGATCCTGACGCCCCATTGCGGCGAGATGGCGCACCTGACCAGCATCGACAAGGACGACATCGCCGCCGGGCCGGACGCGCGCGCGCTGGCCGCCGCCGCGGCCTGGAATGCGGTGGTCGCCCTGAAGGGCGCGCGCACCGTCATCGCGGCGCCGGACGGCGCCATGTGGCAGCACGAAGGCGGCAACGTGGGCCTCGCCATTTCCGGTTCGGGCGACACGCTGGCCGGCATCATCGCCGGGCTGGCCGCGCGCGGCGCGACGCTCGGACAAGCCGCCTGCTGGGGCGTGGCCCTGCACGCGCGCGCCGGCGAACGGCTGGCCGCACGCATGGGCGTGCTCGGCTACCTGGCGCGCGAAATTTCCGACGAAATTCCGGCCCTGCTCGAATCTGTGGCAGGCCAACGAGACGCGAATGGATCTTGAAAACAAGGTTCTCGCAACGACCATCGGCCTAGGCCGTGGGCATCAAACTCCGCAAGCGGCACCGCGGAACAAAGCAAGAGGTGCACGATTCGGTGAACTGGCGCTCATCACGGCAGTCTAATTTTGTCAGTCGAATTCGTGCACTGAATGGGGCCGCGTGTTGCGTCGGTTCCCGAAGGTTTTTGCTAATGGGCACAGGGGCATGACAAGCATGCTTCCCACAAGAGGCCCATGGCGAGAGCCGAACTGGCGCCGTGTTTCTCCACCGCCTCACCTGGAGCGCACGGCACAAGATAGACGTGAACGAGGAGTTTAATAATGAACGCAATGACCAACGCACCAAAAATCCTGCTGACCGCCGCCCTGCTCGCTTCGATGCTGGGCGCTTGCAAGAAGCACGATGCCGCCAGCACCACGACCGACACGTCGGCCACCTCGCCGACCTCGACCTCGGGCACGAGCGGCACCACGGGCACCACCGGCACCATGGGTGATACCGGCACCGGCGCTACCGGCACCGGCGCCACCGGCACCGGCGCCATGGGCACCACCGGCACCGCCACGGGTACCGGCGCTGCGGGCACCACCGGCACCATGGGCACCACCGGCACCACCGGCACCACCCCGGCCATGGGCGAATCGAGCGGCACCGGCGCGTCCGGCACCGGTGCTACCGGCACCACCACCGGCGTGACCGGCGCCGGCGGCACCACCGGCAACACCGACTCGACCGGCGCCGGCACTGCGACGCCAGCCAACACCGGCACCACGGGCACCGGCCGTTAATTAGCCTTGCCTGCCCCCTAGCGGAGCCCCACGACGCGGGCTCCGCGTTCGCATCTGGCCGGCAGGTTTTCCCGCCGGCGTTCGAATCCGTCCTTCCGTCAAACAGCGCACAGTGCCCTGCCCTGGGTCCGTGCCAGAATGGACGCCATCGAACAAGGAGTTTCACATGAACACACTGAAAAAAGCACCGACCATCATCCTGACCGCCGCCCTTCTCGCCGCCACGCTCGGCGCCTGCACCAAGAAGGATGCCGGCTTCGGCGGCGACGGCGATGCCGCCCACGTGACCAGCAGGACCGAGGGCGCGGGCGCCGGCGCCGCAGCCGGCGTCGTCGGCGCGACCGGGAATGCGGGCAATGCGGGCCTGTCCTCGACCGAGTACAGCACCAACAATACGCCGCGTACCGTCGGCAAGGAAGACAGCACCAAGCACGACAGCCTCGGTGCGACCGGCGGCGCCAGCGGTTTCGACGGCACCAAGCCGGTCGACAGCAGCGGCAACACCACCGGCGGCGCCAACCCGGGCGGCGCCCCGATGCAGTCGGCGCCGGCATCGCCCAAGAAATAAGCGGGCACACTGCAGACGAAAAAAAACCCGCTCGCTGAACTGAACCCCAAAAGTTGGACACCAACTTTTGGGGTTTTTTCATGACCAAGTACAGCGAGCAGTTCAAGCCCGAAGTGGTTCAGGATTATCTAACTGCCGGTTCCGCCGGCCTGCGCGCTGTGGCGCAACGCCACGGGATACCAAGCCACTTCACCGTGAGGAAGTGGGTGCTGGCCTATCAAATCCATGGCAATGTTGGCCAGAGCAGAAAGCGCCGGCGGTACAGTGCGCAGTTCAAGCTGTCAGTGCTTGAGCACATGTGGGAAAATCATCTTTCAATGTTCCAGGCTGCTGCCGAGTTCGACATCCGTGATCATGGGATGGTTGGCAAGTGGGAGCAGGCATTCCGAGATGGAGGCGTCGAGGCTCTGGCCCCGCGCCCAGAAAGACAGCTCAACCCGATGACGACCCCGGCACCAAAACCAGACAGTCCACCGGACGATGACAAGCGCAGTCGCGAGCAATTACTCGACGAGATACAGCAGTTGCGTATGGAGCTCGCCTACACAAAAAAATTGCAGGCCTTAGTTCAAGCGCGGCAACAGCAGGTGCCGCAGAAAAAGCGCAAGTAGTGGATGAACTAAGGCAGCTCTTTCCAATGGCCCGCTTGCTCAAGCTAGCCGGGCTGGCGCGCAGTACTTTCTACTACCAGCAAAAATCTCGTCAGACCGTGGACAAATACCGACAGCGTCGACGCGTTGCGCGACGGCTTGATCGACTACATCAGCTATTACAATCACGACCGTATCAAGCTCAAACTAAAAGGCCTGAGTCCGTTCAGTACAGGACTCAGGCCTTGGCTGCCTGGCGATCTTAACCGTCCAACTTTATGGGGTCAGTTCATCGCGCGGGTTTTTTTCATTGCAGCAAGATCAAACGCCTTCGGTCACCTTGACCGCCGGCGCCTTCACCGGTGGCCGCATCTCGACCGGACGGCGGCCGCTGGCGAAGCGGAAACCGCGCACGACCAAACGCCAGATCAGGCGGATGAAGGTCAGCGTCAGGATCGCTTCCACCAAGGTCGCCAGGAAGGCCGGCAGCATGGTCCAGCGCTCGCTGCGGGCGCGGTACTTGCGGCCCATGCGTTCGCGGGCGAACTCGATGCTGTCGTAGAAGGTCGGCACCACGAGCAGGGTCAGGAAGGTCGACGTGATCGTGCCGCCAATGATCGCCACTGCCAGCGGCTGGTAGAACTTGCCGTCCGGACCGAGCGCCAGGGCCACCGGCAGCATGCCGGCGATCAGCGCGAAGGTCGTCATCAGGATCGGGCGCAGGCGCATGCGGCCGGCCTTCATCAGGGCGTCTTCACGTTCGTAGCCTTCCGCTTCCAGGCCGCGCGCCGCGTCGAGCAGCAGGATCGCGTTCTTGGCCACCAGGCCCATCAACATGATGATGCCGATAAAACTCATCAGGTTGAGGGTGCCGCCGGTGATCAGGAGCGCCAGCACCACACCGATCAGGGACAGCGGCAGCGACAGCATCACACCCAGCGGCGCGGTGAAGGAGCCGAACTGCATCACCAGGATCAGGTACATCAGGCCGATACCGCCCAGCAGCGCCGTCAGCATCTCGCCGAACAGTTCGGCCTGGTCCTTGCCGGCGCCGCCCAACGCCAGGCCGTAGCCTGGTGGGAAGTCGAAGGTCTTGGCCAGTTTCATGGCGTCGGCCGTGACTTCGCCGCTGGAGCGGCCCTGTGCGTTGGCCGAGACCGTGATGACGCGCTTGCCGTTCTTGTGGATGATTTCCGATGGACCTTTACCCATGGTGATACGGGCGATCTGTTCGAGCGGCACCATGGTGTTGGTGCCGGCGATCGCGATCGGCAGGCGCTCGATGTTCTCGATGTTGACGCGATCGTCCGGATGCAGGCGCACCGCGACGTCGCGCGTCTCGCCGGTCGGGTCGACCCAGTCGCCCACCTCGATGCCGGCGAAGGCCACGCGCAGCGCGGTGGCGGCGTCGCCCACCGAGACGCCCATCGAGCTCGCCAGGCCACGGTCGAGCTCGATCTGCAGCTCGTTCTTCGGATCCTGCTGCGACAGCGTGACATCGACCGCACCCGGCACCTGGCGCAGCTTTTCCATGTAGGCCGCGGTCAGTTCCATCAGTTTGCGCGAGTCGGAACCCGTGAACTCGATCTGCACCGGCTTGCCGCCGCCGTTCAGGTCGTCGATCACGGTGTACTCGGCGCCCACCAGCTGGGCCACCTTGCCGCGCAGTTCGGCGCCGATCGCAGCGGCCGTACGCTTGCGGGTGTTGCGCTTGCCGATCTCGATATAGATGTAGCCGCCATTGGTGCGCATCACGTTGTCGGTGGACTCGGTCTCAGGCAGGGTACGCGCCAGTGTCGCAGCCTGTTCCATCTTCAGGCGGGCGTACTGCAGGCTCGACGAGGCCGGCGTGCGCACCTCGATCATGATCTTGTTGCCGTCGCCTTTGGGCAGGAAGCTGGTGCCGCCGTAGAACCCCTGCAGGGCGACCGCGCCGACCAGGCTCAGCACGACAATCACGCCCATCCAGCGGCGGTGGTGCAGCGCCCAGGCGATCACGTTGCCGTAGCGCGTGGCCTGGCGGTCGAACCAGTCGTTGAAGCGGCCGAGCACTTTCGAGATGCCCTTCTTCGGCGCGTGGTGGTGGCCCGGAGGGTCGCCCCAATAGGCCGACAGCATCGGGTCGAGCGTGAACGAAATGCCGAGCGACACCAGCACCGAGCAGGTGACGGTCAGTGCGAACGGACGGAACCATTCGCCGGAGACGCCGGGCATGAAGGCCACCGGAATGAACACGGCCATGATCGAGAAGGTGGTCGACGCGACCGCCATGCCGATTTCCGAGGTGCCGACCAGGGCTGCCGTACGGCGGTCGGCGCCGTTTTCCATGTGGCGCACGATGTTTTCGCGCACCACGATGGCATCGTCGATCAGCACGCCGATCGCCAGCGACAAGCCCAGCAGGGTCATGAAGTTGAGCGTGAAGCCGCATAGCCAGACGGCGATGAAGGCGGCCAGCACCGAGGTCGGCAGCGACAGCGCGGTGATCAGGGTCGAGCGCCAGGAGTTGAGGAAGGCGTACACCACGAACACGGTCAGCACGGCGCCGAAGACGAGCGACTCGATCACGTTGTTGAGGCTGCTTTGCGCCTCCTTGCCGCCGTCGCGGGTGATCGTCAGTTCGGTGCCCTTCGGCAGGTCCTTGTTGATCGCTTCGACTTCCGCACGCACTTTCTTGGCGATCGAGACGGTCGAGGCGTTGCGGGTGCGAATGACCTGGATGCCGACGTTCGGGTTGCCGCTGTGGCTGGACGCGCTGTCGACGTCGGCGAAGCCGTCGCGAATTTCGGCCACCTGGTTCAGGCGCACGATGGTGTCGCCCATGCGCTTGACGACGATCTGCGAGAAGTCTTCCGGACGCTCGATGCGCCCGATCAGGCGGATGCCCTTCTCTTCCATTTCGCCGCGCACCTTGCCGACCGGCGCATTCGTGTTCTGGACGCGCAGGGCATTCGTCACCTCGCCGGCCGAGACATTGTATTCGCGCAGTTTATCCGCACGCAGCAGCACCGACAGCTCGCGCCGCAGCGAACCGTTCACGTTGACTGTGGACACGCCCTCGATGGCGCGGAAGCGGTCGGCCAGCACGTCTTCGGCCAGGCGCGACAGTTCGGCGTGGGACTGCCCTGTCGAGGACAGGGCCAGGCCCATGATCGGCTGCGAGGCCGGATCGACGCGGCGCAGGATCGGCTCGCGCATCTCGGTCGGCAGTTTGTAGCGCACCGCCGAGATGGCGTTGCGCACGTCGTCCGAGGCTTCGATCAGGTTGCGCTTGAAGTCGAACTGCAGCTCCATGACGGCGCTGCCTTCGCGCGCATACGATTCCACATCGGTGACGCCCGGAACGCTGAGCATCTGTTTTTCGAGGCGGTTGATGATCTCGCGCTCGCTCGTCTCGGGCGAAGCGCCCGGATACGGAATGCTGACGACGATGAGAGGAATATCGACGTCCGGGTTCTGGTTGACGCGCAGTTTCGACAGGGCCAGCAGGCCCATGCACATCATCGCCAGGATCAGCACGATCGTGGCGATCGGCTTCTTGACAGAGAAATTGGACAGGAACATGGCTTAGTTCCCTTTTGCCGGCGGGGTAGCGGCGCTCGCGATGGTCTTGCCGGACACCGGCGCGGCGCCGGTCAGTTCGACCTTCTGGCCATCCTTCAGGTTCGAGCTCGGATTGCGCAGCACGGTGTCGCCCGCGGCCAGGCCGGCCTTGACCTCGATGTCGCCGCTACGCTGGTCGCGCGCGCCGGTCTGGAGGTCGACTTTCGAGAGCAGGCCGCCACGCACGCGCCAGGTATAGGTCTTGTCGCCGGCCTTCACCAGGGCGCTTTCCGGCAGCATCAGGACGTTCGCGCTCTCGGCGTCGATCCGGCCTTCGGCGTACAGGCCGGCCACGCGCGGCTGTTCGCCGGTCAGGCCGACCAGCACTTCGACCTGGCGCGTGACGTTGTTGGCCGAGGCGTCGATGCGTTTCACCACGCCCGTGAACTGCTGGGAGCCGTAACCGTTGATGTGGTACTTGACCGGCTGGCCGACCTTGATCGTGCTGATCTTGTCGGTCGAGACGCGGCCTTCGAAGCGCATGCTGGCCGGGTCGATGACCTTGACCAGTTCCTTGCCGACGGTGGCAGTGTCGCCGGCCGAGACCTTGCGGTCGCTGACGATGCCGTCGAACGGGGCGCGCACCTGGGTGCGCGAGGACTGCTGGCGCGCCAGTGCGGCGCGGCTCTTGGCAGCGGACAATTCGCTCTGGGCCGCGTTGCGGCGCACTTCCGCTTCGTCCTGGGCCGCGACCGAGGTCATGCCCGAGGCGCGCAGGGTTTTCAGGCGTTCCAGCTGGCGGTTGGCCTGGTCGAGCGCCTGGCCGGCCGCGCGCACGCCGGCGTCGGCCGACAACAGGGTGTCGCGGATCGCGGTTTCGTCGAGTTTCACGAGCAAGTCGCCACGCTTGACCGGCTCGCCATTTTCCTTGAGTACCTGCAGCACCACGCTCGAGACTTCGGCGCGCAGGTCGGCTCGGCGCTCGGGCTGGATCGAGCCGGTGATCACCGGGCCGGAGGCGAGCGCATTGTTTGAGACCGTCAACAAGTCTTGCGGGGCAACCAGCAACTGGCTCGGCTTGGTGTCCTTGGCCGAGGCAGTTGCCTTGCCGTCAGGCTTGGCCGGATCCTTGGCATCCTTGCTGCAGGCCGCCAGGGCGGACGCGATGGCAAGAACAAGTAAAGTGTTGCGCAGCATTGAAAAATCTCCCGTTGGACTGTGACGATGTATTTATAAAAATTGAATGAAAACTGTCAGCGCGCAGTATCCCGGAGGCGGCCCCACCCGTCAATTGACGATCCCGCCCGTTGTTATTTTGGTGGGATGAACTGCGCCATGGCGCGATGAGCTGCATGCATATCGGACGAAATGCATGCGCGGAGGATCAGCCGCCGAAGGCCTTGAACACCAAAAACCCCATACCGATGCCGGTCGCGATGCCGCCGCCGATTTCGACCAGCGTATGACCCATCCGTTCGCGCAAGGTCGTGTGGCTGGCGGCGCCCGCGGCCAGGCGGTTGATGGCGGCGGCCTGGCGGCCCACGTGCTGGCGCAGGCTGTTGGCGTCGATCATCACGATGAAGGCGAGCGTCACGGCCACGCCGAAGGCCGGGTGATCGATGCCTTCGCGCAGGGCGATCAGGGTCGCCATGCTGCTCACGACCGAGCTATGGTTGCTGGGAAAGCCGCCATTGCCGACCAGGTTGAATGCCCAGCGCCGCTGGCGCACGCTGCTGATGAGGAATTTGATGGGGCCGACAATGGCCCAGGTCAGGAAGGGAGTGACGAGGTAAGCGAAGTCCATGGAAATCCTTGTGCAGGTAGATACAAATAGCCGGGCGGAATTATCGCAGAAGCAATGCTTGCACTGCGCCATTTCGCCCCGGCTGCGGTTAAGATGGCTGCAACTGTGGCATTTCAACCAATAACCAAACAACGGGGAATTTAAACATGCAACATTTCAGGCTTTCGTTTGCCGTCACGGTCGTGCTGATGGCGCTGGCCGGCTGGTGGGGTTTCGAACACGGCGGCACGTCCGGCATGCTCAGTGCGCTCTGGATCACGGCGGTGCTGGGTGTGCTCGAAGTCTCGCTCTCCTTCGACAACGCGGTCGTCAACGCGTCGGTGCTGCGCCACTGGAACGAATTCTGGCGCAAATTATTCCTCACCGTCGGCATCCTGGTCGCCGTCTTCGGCATGCGCCTGCTGTTCCCGCTGGTGATCGTCTCGGTCGCCACCGGCCTCGGGCTGATCGACGTCTGGCACATGGCGATCCAGACGCCGCAGGAATACTCGCGCCACCTGACCGAGCACCATGCGGAAGTGTCGGCTTTCGGGGGCGCCTTCCTGATGCTGGTGTTCCTGAACTTCCTGTTCGACAGCGAGAAGGAACTGCACTGGCTCGGCTGGATCGAAGCCAAGGTCGGCCAGTACGGTTCCGAAGGCCTGGCCATC
>Ga0213835_101026_pt1 | contig 19881 bp, 22 predicted proteins | sample SWPATP01_FD_160576 | JGI IMG/M metagenome (GOLD analysis project Ga0213835, IMG submission 160576) | Coastal seawater microbial communities from Marineland, Florida, United States - SWPA TP0 #1 | ecosystem: Environmental > Aquatic > Marine > Coastal | place: USA: Florida | collected 2016-08-05 | reverse complement strand
AGGGGATGCTCGCCGTTTGGCTGGAATCGGCTCAGTATGGCATCATTTCCCTTTGTGCTCCGGCTGAGTCCTGCCATGGGGGGACCAGCATTTTTCGGACCAGGCACACCCCGACGAATCCCGTAAACCCGCGTCCGACCTGTGGCGGCGCAGAGAGCGAATCATCATGCACATCCTCGACCACGTCGACGCGGCCTCGCTGCGCACCGACATCCCCGAGTTCCGTCCCGGCGACACCGTCAAGGTGCACGTGAACATCGTCGAGGGCAGCCGCTCTCGTATCCAGGTCTTCCAGGGCGTCGTTATCGGCCGCTCGAACGAGGGCATCCGCGAGACCTTCACCGTTCGCAAGGTGAGCTTCCAGGTCGGCGTCGAGCGCACGTTCCCCGTCCACTCGCCGGTCATCGACCACATCGAGGTCGTCACTCGCGGTGACGTTCGTCGCGCGAAGCTGTACTACCTGCGCGGCCTGCGCGGCAAGAAGGCCAAGATCAAGGAGAAGCGCGAGAGCTAAGCGCTCGCGCTGCCTGACAGCGTTCCGACGGCCCTCGCCGAGTTTTTCTCGGCGGGGGCCGTCGTCGATTCGGGGCTCATCTACGGGCCTAGACTGAAGCGGCACGAACCCTGGGGAGACATGACCGACGAGACCGCGCCGCCAGCTGAGGCCGCCGACGCCAACGCCGACGCCGAACCGAGCGCGAGCCCCACCGAGGCTGAGTCGCCGAGCGCCGGGCGCCAGCTCGTCGGATTCCTGCGCGACGTAGTGATCATCATCGCGGTGGCGCTCATCATCTCGTTCCTCATCAAGACCTTCCTCATCCGCTCGTTCTTCATTCCCTCCGAGTCGATGCAGCCGACCCTCGAGGTCGACGACCGCATCATCGTCAACCAGCTCGTGCCCGAACTCGTGCCGGTCTCGCGGGGCGACGTCGTCGTCTTTCGCGACCCGGGTTCGTGGCTCCTCGGCACACCCCCGCAGCCGCGCACTCCGATCGAAGCAGCGGGCGACTGGCTGCTCTCGCTCGTGGGCCTGAGCGCCAGCGACAGTGAAGAGCACCTCGTTAAGCGCGTGATCGGCGTCGGCGGCGACCGCGTGGTCTGCTGCAACGACCTCGGTCAGTTGCTCATCAACGGGGTGCCGATCAACGAGCCCTACGTGCGCACGCCCGCGGGGGCCTCCGATGTCAGCGGCATCGACTTTCAGGTGACCGTGCCCGACGGCGCGCTCTGGGTGATGGGCGACAACCGCTACGAGTCGAGCGACTCTCGCTACAACCGCACCGGCGACACCGAGGGCTTCGTGCCGCTTGACGACGTCGTCGGCCGCGCGGTCGTCATCAGCTGGCCGCTCGACCGCTGGATCTGGCTCGACAACTACCCGCTCACCTTCGACGGCGTCGAACGCGCCGAGTAGCGCCGTGCCGGTCGACGCGACGCTCGACATCGAGCGGTCCCTCTTCGCGGCCGGGGCGCCCGTCGTCATCGGCGTTGACGAGGTCGGCCGCGGCGCGCTCGCGGGGGTCGTGGCGGTCGGTGCGTGCGCGGTCCTGCCGACGTGCGGTGAGCATCCCACCGGCCTTCGCGATTCGAAGCTGCTGTCGCCGACGCGGCGCGCGGCGCTCGTTCCGCTCGCGCACAACTGGGCGCTTGCCATCGCCGTGGGTGAGGCCGAGCCGGCCGAGATCGACGATGTCGGTATCATTGCGGCGCTCGGGCTCGCGGGGCGTCGCGCACTGATTGCCCTGCACGCGGCCGGTGTCGACGTGGCCGCCGCCGAGGTGCTCGTCGACGGGGTGCACGACTGGCTGACACCCGCGTTGATGAGCCCGCCCAGCATCTGCACACGGGCGAAGGCCGACCGCGATTGCGCGTCGGTCGCGGCCGCCTCGGTCGTGGCCAAAGAACACCGCGACGCGCTCATGCGGGCCGACCACGAGGTGTACCCGGTCTACGGCTGGGACGGCAACAAGGGCTACGGCTCGCCCGCGCACTTGGCCGCGATCGCCGAGCATGGCCCGTCGCCGCGGCACCGGCACAGCTGGCTGCGTGCCTCACCAGCCGCAGCGGATGCGCGTGGCGCCCCAGCCCGAGAGGTCTAGACTGACCGCAATGGACGACGAGGATTTCGAAGACTACGACCGCGAGGTCGAGCTGGCCCTCTACCGCGAGTACCGCGACGTGGCGTCGCAGTTCCAGTACGTGGTCGAGACCGAGCGGCGCTTCTACCTCGCCAACGAGGTCGAACAGGTGGTGCGCGAGGTCGCCGGTGACTTCTACTTCGAGCTGACGCTCACCGATGTATGGGTGTGGGACGTCTACCGCTCTGACCGCTTCGTGAAGAGCGTGAAGGTGCTGACCTTCAAAGACGTCAACGTCGAAGAGCTCGGCAAGAAAGACCTCAAGCTGCCGAAAGAGCTGGCGCTCGACGAGTAACGCCGCTCCTCCCCAGGCGGCCCCTCTGACGGCGGGGCCCCGGATGCACACCCCGCGCTGATCGCGCTCGTGCCGCGGCCGCATGGTGGCTTGCATGGCACGCAAAGACATCGTCGGCCGCACCGGCGAACAGATCGCCGCCGACCACCTCGAGGCCGCCGGCTACCGCATCATCGACCGCAACTGGCGCTGTCGCACCGGCGAGCTCGACATCGTCGCCGAACGCGACGGCACCGTCGTCTTCGTTGAGGTGAAGACGCGCAGCGGCACCGGATACGGGCATCCGTTGGAGTCGATCACGGTGCAGAAGCTCGCCCGGCTGCGCCGGCTCGCTGCCGCGTGGTGCGCCGACAACGGGCCTGTCGCCTCTATCCGGCTGGATGCGATCGCGGTCGTCACCGCGCCGGGCCAGACCCTCGTCGAGCACGTCGAGCAGGTCGCCTGATGCCCGTCGTCAGCACGCAGGCCGTCGCCCTCAACGGCGTCGACGGGGCGCTCGTGCAGATCGAAGCCGACCTCTCGGCGGGGCTGCCCGCCTTCGCCATCATCGGGCTGCCCGACGCGGCGCTCGGCGAGGCCAAAGACCGCGTGCGCTCGGCGGCTCTCAACTCGGGCGTCGAGCTGCCGAACCGACGGGTGACCGTCAACCTGTCGCCGGCCGCCGTGCCGAAGCACGGCTCGGGATTCGACCTCGGCATCGCGGTCGCGGCGCTTGCGAGCGGCGGCACGGTGCCCGCCGAGGCGATCGCCGACACCGTGCACCTGGGCGAGCTCGGTCTCGACGGCCGGCTGCGCCCCGTGCACGGGGTGCTGCCCGCGGTGCTCGCCGCCCAGCGCGCCGGAGCGCGCCGCGTGATCGTGCCGTCGGGCAATGCCGACGAGGCCTCGCTCGTGCCCGGGGTGCGGGTCGTCGCCCTGCCGTCGCTGCGCGCGGTGCTCATCCATCACGGCGCGCAGCTCGACGAGGTTCCGTGCGACGCCGTGCACCGCGCGGCCAGCCCATTGCCGGCCGCCGACGAGCCCGAACTGGCCGACGTCGTCGGTCACCCCGATGCCGTGCAGGCGCTGGTCACGGCGGCCGCCGGCGGGCACCACGTGCTGATGCACGGGCCGCCCGGCGCGGGCAAGACGATGCTCGCCACCCGCTTACCCGCGATTCTGCCCGATCTGCAGACCGAAGAGGCCATCGAAGTGTCGTCGGTGCGCTCGCTCTGCGGCGAGCCGGTGTCGACGCTCATCGTGCGTCCGCCCTTCCAGGCTCCCCACCACAGCGCCACCATGGCGTCGCTCGTCGGCGGCGGAAGCGGCTTCGTGCGCCCCGGCGCCATCTCGCGCGCCGCCCACGGCGTGCTGTTTCTCGACGAGGCTCCCGAGTTCTCAGCCACGGTGCTCGATGCGCTGCGCCAACCGCTCGAGACAGGGTGGATCACGATTCACCGAGCGCGCACGGTTGCGCGCTTTCCCGCGCAGTGCCAGCTGCTGCTCGCTGCCAACCCGTGCCCGTGCGGCAACGCCGGAACGGTCGACGACGAGTGCACGTGCACCCCCATCATGCGCCGCCGCTACTTCGGGCGGTTGTCTGGCCCACTGCTTGACCGCATCGACGTGCAGTTCGGGGTGCGCCGCGTCACGGCCGCCCATCTGACGGCACCCGCGCGCGACGGTCTCAGCACGGCGGCCGCGCGCGAGCTGGTCCGTGGGGCGCGCGCGGCTGCGGCCGAACGCTGGGCGCCGCACGGCGTGGGCCTCAACAGCCGGGTGCCCGGCCCGCTGCTGCGCTCGCGGCCATGGCGCCTTCCGACAGACGCCCGCGGTCCGCTTGATCGGGCGCTCGAACGCGGGGCGCTCACGATGCGCGGCTATGACCGCGTGCTGCGCTTGGCGTGGAGCGTCGCCGATCTCGACGGCGCGAGCTCGCCACGGCTCGACCACGTGGGCCGCGCCCTGTTTCTGCGCAAGGGGGTGCCTGCGTGACCGCCGGGGCGTGGCGTATCCCTGACGCCCGACTCGATGCCCTCCTCGAGGGCGTGGGCCGCCCCGTCGGTAGCGCCGACGAGCGCGACGAGCTCGTGGCACGCGCCCTCTGGCACGTCGTCGCCGAGCCCGGCGATGCCGCCGTTGGCGCACTCGCGGACGGTGCCGGGCTCGCGGCCGCGGCACGCGCACTCGTCGACGGCGCCGACCCTGGGGTGATCATGCGTCTCGCGCACGGCGAGCTCGATGCCACGGCCGCCGGCGCTGCCCTGCGTCGCTGGACTCCGCGCCTGCGGGCGGGCGACGTCGTGCGCGCGCTCGAGATCGCGGGCCGGGTACGTGCGCGCCTGCTCGCCCCCGACGACGAAGCATGGCCGGAGGGCCTCGCGGCGCTCGGGCCGCACCGACCACACTTGCTCTGGGTGCGCGGTCATTCCGCGCTGCTGCGCACCCCCGGCGTCGCCCTCGTCGGCGCCCGCGCGGCGAGCGGCTACGGCGAGCACGTCGCCATGGAGCTCGCCGCCGGACTCGCGGGCCGCGACATCACCGTCGTCTCGGGCGGGGCGTACGGCATCGACGGCGCCGCCCACCGGGCAGCGCTCGCCGCCCAGGGCGACACCATCGCGGTGCTCGCCGGCGGCACCGACCGGCTCTATCCGAGCGGGCACGACGCCCTGCTGAAGCGGGTCATCGAGTGCGGCGCGGTCATCAGCGAGGCCCCGCCCGGCACGCCACCCACCCGGTGGAGATTTTTGCAGCGCAACAGGTTAATCGCGGCGGTGAGCGAGGCGGTTGTGGTTGTCGAAGCGGGGCACCGCTCCGGAGCGCTCAACACGGCGCACCACGCCGCGACCGTCGGGGTGCCGCTCGGGGCGGTGCCGGGGCCGATCACCTCCGCATCAAGTGCTGGCTGCCACCGGCTGCTGCGGGACGCCGCCGCTCAGTGCATCACCTCCATCGGCGACGTCATCGAACTTGCCTCCGACCCGCTCGGTGCGGGCGAGGGAGCCGACGCACAAACGCTGAGCTTCGGTGACCATCGGGACGACTCCGCGGTGACGCGTGTGGCTGACGCCCTGCGGCCGCGACGCTGGCAGAGCGCCGACGAGCTGGCCCGCGCATCCGGGCTCGCCGTGCCCGAGGTGCAGGCAGCGCTCGGGCTGCTGCAGTTCGACGACCGCGCCGTCGAAAGCGAGACCGGCCAGTGGCGACGGCCGACGCCGCCGAAGGCTGCGCAGAAGTCTGAATCGCCGTCACCCGAGGGCGGTAGCATGCGCGCATGACCCAGCTAGGCCAGTACCCGCCGCCGTTGCGCACGATCATTCACCTCTCCGACACCCACCTCCTGGGCGAGGGTCGCGATCTCTACGGCAAGGTGGCGGTCGAGCAGCGGCTGGCCGCGGCGCTCGAGCGCATCGAGAGCAGCGCGATCGGGCCCGACGCGTTCGTCTTCACGGGCGACCTCACCGACCTCGGCGAGGCCGACGGCTACCGGCGTCTGCGCGCCGCCGTCGAGCCCGTCGTCGAGCGTATGGGCGCCGAGCTGATCTGGGTGATGGGCAACCACGACGACCGTGCGCACTACTCGTCGCTGCTGTTCGACCTCGAGCCGAGCGACGCGCCGCAAGACCGGGTCCATGACCTCGGCGGGCTCCGGGTCATCTCGCTCGACACCACGATTCCCGGCTACCACCACGGCGAGCTCGAGCCGAGTCAGCTCGAGTGGCTGCGCGCCGAACTTGCTCAGCCCGCACCCCTCGGCAGCATCCTCGCCGTGCACCACCCGCCCGTTCCCACCCCGCTCGAGGTGATGTCGGTGCTCGAACTGCACGACCAGTCCGCGCTCGCCGACGCCCTCGAGGGCAGCGATGTTCGGGCAATCCTGGGCGGTCACCTCCACTACTCGACCCACGGAACCTTCGCCGGTATCCCCGTGCACGTCGCCTCGGCCACCTGCTACACGCTCGACCTCGGGGCGAACCGCGAGCGCCTGCTGTCAGGCATCGACGGCGCGCAGTCGTTCGACGTCATCTCCGTGTACGAGCACGCCGTCGTCTCATCGACCGTGCCGGTCACTCCCGGCCCCGAGGTCACCGGCTTCGCGGCGACCTTCCGTCCCATGATCGAGGGCATGACGCCCGCGCAGCGACTCGAGCAGCTGTCGAGCAAGAGCTCGCACCTCAACATGAACGAGGCCGCCGCGAGCGACGTGTAGCTCGACGCCGCGGTGGGGGAGTCCAGCGCCGCGAGCGCTGGCTAGCTCGAGGCCGGCCGGCGGAGGCCCGCGCTGTGAGCGCGGTACGTCTCGACGACGCGCGCCAGGTAGCGAGTGATCGCCTCCTGGTCGTCCGCGTCGAAGTCGTCGAGCACCGCGTCGACCGCGCCGATCATCGGCATCAGCATGCCCATTGCCCGCGCGCGCGATTCGGGCCGAGCTTCGACGAGAACGCTGCGCCGATCATCCGGATTCGCGGTGCGATGCACGTGACCGACCGCCTCCAAGCGGTCGATCGCGGTTGTCATCGCGGCCGTCGACAGGCCGACGCGCTTCGCCAGCGCGCTCGGCGACAGCGGCCCGGCCATGATGAGGTGCTGCATCGCATCGAGGTCGGTGCGGTTGACCTCGAGCTCGTGAGCGAGCGCCGCCGCGAAGTCGTCAGAGACGTCGAGCAGATCGCGCAGAGACTGCGTCGCCGGGCGCGCGGGTGGGCGCGCTGATGCGCGACCCTGAGCGTCCGGTGAGTGCGTTTGCATGAGTTCGAGTCTACGCGCTATCGTTTCGAACATCTAGTAGTTCGAGTGTCGAACTAAACCCGATCTGATCATTTCCCGCGAAAGGCCGCGCGTGTCCGCCTACCTCCGCCTCATCACGTCCAAGGCCACCTCTTGGCTCGTGCTCGTCGTCACGGTGCTCGGTGCCGGCGCCCTCATCGGGCTCGCTGGTCAGGGTGAGAACGACGCGGCACCGCCGGTCGGCCTTCCCGATTCGGCTGAATCGGTGCAGGTGCAGCAGCTGCAAGAGCAGTTCGCGTCGGCCGACAGCACGAGCGCCATCCTGGTCATCGCGGCCGATGACGACGCCACGCTGTCCGACGAGCAGCTCGCGACGATCGCCGACAACGGCGAAAGGCTCGCGGCGATCGCCGACGTCGAGTTCGTGCCGCCGCCCATCGTCAGTGACGACGGCACGGTTGCGTTTGTCGTCGTGCCGCTTGAGCCGATCACAAGCGTGGGCGAGCGCGCCGAGCGCGCCGACGAGCTGCGTTCCGCCGCCGCCGCCAACCTCAGCGATGCAACGATCTACCTGACCGGAGGCGAAGGCTTCGAGGTCGACCTCGCCGCCGTCTTCGAAGGGGCAAACTTCACCCTGCTCGGCACGACGGTGCTCGTCGTCGCCGTGCTGCTGATCCTCACCTACCGCAGTCCCTGGCTGTGGCTCGTGCCGCTCGCGGTCGTCGGTTTGGGCGATCAGGTCGCCGGCACGACCGCCCGTCTCGTCGCCGACGCGGTCGGCATTGAGCTCGACGCGAGCGTCACGGGCATCCTCTCGGTGCTCGTTTTCGGCGCGGCGACGAACTACGCGCTGCTGCTGATCGCGCGCTATCGCGACGAGTTGCGTCTGTATTCCGACCGCCGCGAGGCCATGCGCCGCGCCGTGCGCGGCACCGCCCCGGCGATCCTCGCCTCGGGCGGAACCGTCGCACTCGCGCTCGCGACGCTCTTGTTCGCCGAACTCGCGGGCAACCGTGCGCTCGGTCTGGCCGGTGCGATCGGCATCGTCGTCGCCATGTTCTTCGGCCTCGTCGTGCTCCCGGCTGCGCTCGTACTGTTTGGCCGTGGCCTGTTCTGGCCGTTCGTGCCGCGCTTCGGCGCGCCCGACTTTGTCGCGAAGAGCCCGTGGGGGCGCCTCGGTCGACGCGTCAGCCGCCGCCCCGTCATCGTCGCGACCGTGGGTTTTGTTGCCCTCGCCGGCTTCGCCGCGGGGCTCGTCGGCGCGAACGTTGGCCTGTCGCAGAACGAACGATTCATCGTCAAGCCCGAGGCGGTCGTCGGCCAGGAGGTACTCGCCGACGCCTTCTCCGCCGGCTCGACCTCGCCGGCCGCCGTCATCGTGCCGAGCGACGAGGCCGACGACACCCTCGAGGCGCTGCTCGCTCTCGACGGCGTCGACTCGGGGCAGCTCGGCGAGGCCACCGACGACTTCACGCAGCTCGACATCACGATCGACGCCGACCCCGAGAGTGCCGCCGCCTTCGACACCATCGAACGGATGCGCGCCGCCCTCGACGACATCGGCTCCGGTACCGCGCTCGTCGGCGGCATCGACGCACAGGCATTGGACGTCGCGAACGCCCAGCAGCGCGACCAGGCCGTGGTGATTCCGCTCATCCTCGTGCTGGTGTTCATCGTGCTCGTGATCCTGCTGCGGGCCCTGCTCGCACCCCTGCTGCTGCTCGGCGCCGTCGTGGCGAGCTACTTCTCGGCCGTCGGCATTGGCTGGATCCTGTTCCAGACGGTCTTCGGCTTCCCGGCGATCGACACGACGGTGCTCTTGTTCAGCTTCCTGTTCCTCGTCGCCCTCGGCATCGACTACTCGATCTTCCTCGTCACGAGGGCGCAGGAGGAGTCGCAGCGACTCGGCATGAAGGAGGGCATGATCCGTGCCCTCGCGGCCACGGGTGCCGTCATCACGAGCGCCGGAATCCTGCTCGCCGCCGTGTTCGCGGTGCTTGGGGTGCTGCCGCTCATCACGCTGACGCAGATCGGCATCATCGTGTGCATCGGTGTGCTCATCGACACGCTGCTCGTGCGCACCGTCATCGTGCCGGCCTTCGCGTTCATCGCCGGCGACCGCTTCTTCTGGCCGCGGAAGCCCGCTGTGACGATCGCCGAGGCTGAGGCGCGCGGGCTGAACGCTCAGCAGATGTCGACCGTCGTCGACCCGGCCGACGGCGGCGACGCCGAACCCGAGCTGGTCGGCGCGGGCGCGCCGGATGGCGACGGACCGGGCGAGCGCGCATCCTGAAGGGGTGCACGCGGCACCCAGTGAGCTGAGCGAGGCGATCGACGCCTACCTGCGCTCCGTTGCGCTCGAACGCGGAGCGTCAGCCCACACGCTCCGCGCCTACGCGGCCGATCTGCGCACGCTCGAATCGTTCGTCGCCGAGCGCGGGGCTGAGCCCGACCCGGCGCTCATCGACCTCGAGCTGCTGCGCGAGTGGGCCTGGCACCAGCGTGACGCGGGGCTGGCGACGGCCACGCTTGCCCGGCGTACATCGACGGTGCGTGGCTTCACCGCGTGGCTTGCCCGAACCGGCCGGACCGCCGCCGACCCGGGTGTGCGGCTGCGCGCCCCGCGCCCCGACCGCTCGCTGCCCCGCGTGCTCACGCGAACCCAGGTCGACGAGGTGCTCGACGACCTCGCCGCGCGTGCGGCCAGTGACGACCCGGGCGCGCTGCGCGACCTCGCCGTCATCGAGCTGTTGTATGCGAGCGCTCTGCGCGTGAGCGAACTCGTCGGGCTCGATCTCGACTTCGTCGACGAGGGGCGGCGCACGCTGCGGGTGCTCGGCAAGGGCGCGAAGGAACGCGTCGTGCCGTACGGCCTGCCGGCAGCGCGCGCGCTTACCGCGTACCGCGAGCGCGGGCGCCCCGCGCTCGCCGCCAAGGACACACCCGAACGGGCGCTCTTCCTCGGTGCGCGCGGTCGACGCCTGTCGACGCGGGCCGTGTACGCGCTCGTCGCCGGGATTCTCGCCGAACTTCCGGGGTCGGGGCCGGCCGGCCCGCACGCGTTCCGACACACGGCGGCGACCCACCTGCTCGACGGCGGCGCCGACCTGCGCGCGGTGCAAGAGCTGCTCGGGCACGCGAGCCTCGGCACCACCCAGATTTACACCCACGTCAGCGCCGAGCGACTCGCCACCGCCTACCGCACCGCCCACCCCCGGGCCTAGGGGCAGCAGCACCGCACGCCGCAGCCCGCCGAGGTAGAGCAGCGGCGAGACGTACTCGCCCTCGACCCGCACCCCGACGTGCACGCACGGGCTCGCGGCGCAATGCCCGGGCTCGAGCGCCCCAATGGGGTCGCCCGCGCGTACGACTTCGCCCACCTCGACTGTGGGTGACACGGGTTCGACCGTCACCAGCACGGAGCCGCTGCGCACCGTCACGAGCGGCCGGTCGACGACCACGCCCGCGAAGTGCACCACGCCGTGCGTGGCCGCGCGCACGACCGTGCCCGCGCCCGGCGCCGCGAGATCCACCCCGCGGTGACCCGCCGCGTACGGAGTCGGGGGAGCCGCAAAGGGGCGGACCACGGCGCGCACGCCGTCGACCGGCCAGGCCCAGTCAGGATGCGCGCGGGAGGCGCCGCCGTCGATGACGGGAGGGGCGCTCGCGGCCGCCCCGAGCATCCCGACGAGCGCGAGCGCGCTCGCCACCGCGAACGAACGCAGCAGTCGAGGGAGCATGCGACCACAATCCCGCGACGCGACGATCGGCGGGATGCGCGCAGCGACTCTCGGGGACAACGCGGGACCCCGGTCAGACGTGGGGGAGAGAGCGCCGCAGTGCTAGAGTATGACCAGCAGTCGCCGTGTGCGGCTGACTTCGCGTGTCCGAATGTGGCGCACATCCCCATCAGTCCTGCACCGCCCGGGAAACCGGGCAACAACCGTGCGGGTGGGGACAGCGCCAGGGCACCAGGGCCCCCGCCAACCGGTCAGGGGGCGACAACTGAGAACAGAAGGAGTACGGCCATGGCCGTCGTCACCATTCGCCAGCTGCTGGACAGCGGCGTGCACTTCGGGCACCAGACCCGCCGCTGGAATCCGAAAGTCAAGCGCTTCATCCTCACCGAGCGCAGCGGCATTCACATCATCGACCTGCAGCAGTCGCTCGCCTATATCGACAAGGCCTACGACTTCGCGAAGCAGACCGTCGCCCACGGCGGCACCATCCTCTTCGTCGGCACCAAGAAGCAGGCGCAGGAATCCATCGCCGAGCAGGCGACCCGCGTCGGCCAGCCCTTCGTGAACCAGCGCTGGCTTGGTGGTCTGCTGACCAACTTCCAGACCGTCTCCAAGCGCCTGCAGCGCATGAAGGAGCTGGAAGAGATCGACTTCGACGACACGACCAAGGGCTTCACCAAGAAGGAGCTCTTGATCAAGAAGCGCGAGCTCGACAAGCTGCACAAGTCGCTCGGCGGTATCCGCAACCTCACGAAGACCCCCAGTGCCATCTGGGTCGTCGACCCCAAGCGTGAGCACCTCGCCGTTGACGAGGCCAAGAAGCTCGGTATCCCCGTGATCGGCATCCTCGACACGAACGCAGACCCCGACGAGCTCGCCTACCCGATTCCGGGCAACGACGACGCCATCCGCTCGGTCGCGCTGCTGACGCGCATCATCGCCGACGCCGCCGCCGAGGGCCTGATTCAGCGCCACCAGGCCCCCGAGGCCGAGGGCAACGTGTCGGCCGTCGAGCCGATGGCCGAGTGGGAGCGCGAACTGCTGGAGGCCGGCCAGGCCGAGGAGGCCGCCGCTGCCGAGACGCCCGCCGCCGAGGAGGCCCCCGCGGCTGCTGAGGAGGCTCCGGCTGCCGAGGACGCCCCCGCCGAGGAAGCCCCCGCCGAGGAGGCTCCCGCCGAGGAAGCCGCCCCCGCCGAGGAGGCTCCGGCCGCTGAGGAGGCTCCCGCCAAGAAGGCTCCGGCCAAGAAGGCTCCGGCCAAAAAGGCCCCCGCGAAGAAGCCCGCCGCCAAGAAGACCGAGGCTGACGCTTCGGACGCGGCGACCGCATCCGAGTAACGACCGCAACCTTTAGGAGACACATTCCATGGCTAACGTGAGCCTGGCCGACATCAAGGCCCTCCGCGAGCAGCTCGGCACCGGCATGGTCGACACGAAGAACGCTCTCGTGGAGGCCGACGGCGACATCGCCAAGGCGACCGAGATCCTTCGTCTGAAGGGCGCCAAGGGCAACGCCAAGCGTGCCGACCGCTCGACTAGCGAGGGCCTCATCGCCGCCCACGAGGGCGACGGCGCGGCCACGATGATCGAGCTCGCCTGCGAGACCGACTTCGTCGCCAAGGGCGACAAGTTCGGCGCGTTGGGCGAGAAGGTGCTCTCGGCGGTTGCCGCCGCGGGCGCCTCGACCGCAGACGAGGGCCTCGCGGCCCCCGCCGACGGTGGCACCGTCGCCGAGCTGATCGACGGCGAAGCCGCGATCATCGGCGAGAAGATGGAGCTGCGTCGCGTCGCCCGCCTCACCGGCGACAACTTCGCCGTGTACCTGCACCGCACCAACAAAGACCTGCCCCCGCAGGTTGGTGTGGTCGTGGCGTACACCGGTGACGACGCCGAGACCGCGCGCAGCATCGCGCAGCACATCTCGTTCGCCGACCCGCAGTACCTCAGCCGCGACGACGTTCCGGCCGACACGGTCGACAACGAGCGCCGCATCGTCGAAGAGATCTCGCGCAACGAGGGCAAGCCCGAGGCCGCCCTGCCGAAGATCGTCGAGGGTCGCGTGGGCGCCTTCTTCAAGCAGGTCGCCCTGCTCGAGCAGGACTACGCCCGCGACAACAAGCTCTCGGTGGCGCAGGTTCTCAAAGACGCCGGTCTGACCGTGACCGGCTTCGCCCGCTTCAAGGTCGGCGCCTAAGTCGTGCTGACCAGGGGCTCGATTCGCAACTCGTTGCGGGTCGGGCCCCTTCTTTCTGTGCCCAGCGCACCGCTAGCCTGAACCGAACGACCCCCGCGATTCCTCGAGGAGCCCCGTGTCTGAATCCCGCCGCCGTGTCCTGCTGAAGCTCTCTGGTGAAGCCTTCGGAGGGGGGCAGCTGGGGGTCAACCCCGACATCGTCAGTGGCATCGCCCGCGAGATCGCCGAGGCCGCGGCGAGCGGCGTGGAGGTGGCGATCGTCGTCGGCGGCGGAAACTTCTTCCGCGGCGCCGAGCTCAGTCAGCGTGGCATGGAGCGCGGCCGCGCCGACTACATGGGGATGCTCGGCACCGTCATGAATGCTCTCGCGCTACAAGATTTCCTCGAGCAGGCGGGCGCCGACGTGCGCGTGCAGTCGGCGATTCAGATGACCCAGGTCGCCGAGCCCTACATTCCGTTGCGCGCCGTTCGGCACCTCGAGAAGGGCCGGGTCGTTGTGTTCGGCGCGGGCGCGGGTTTGCCGTACTTCTCGACCGACACGGTCGCCGCCCAGCGCGCGCTCGAGATCAAGGCCGCCGAGGTTCTGGTGGCGAAGAACGGCGTCGACGGCGTCTACAGCGACGACCCGCGCACGAACCCCGACGCGCACAAGCTCGACGAGATTACCTACCAAGACGCACTCGTGAAGGGCCTCAAGGTCGTCGACTCGACCGCGTTCAGCCTCTGCATGGACAACGGGATGCCCATGGTCGTCTTCGGCATGGAGCCCGAGGGCAACATCGCGAAGGCGATCCGCGGCGAGGCCCTCGGCACCCGCGTCACCCGCTGATCGCGCCCCGCCCGTGAGCGCGGCGCTGCTGATCCTCGTCGGGGCGGTTGCGCACGCGGCCTGGAACGTCCTCGTCAAGCGGCAACGGGCATCCGGGCCGGTGTTTTTCGCGATCGCCGCGGGGTCTGCCGCAGCGCTGGCGGCGCCGTTCGCGATTCCTCTGCTCATCGCGACGCAGCCCGCTCCCGCGTGGGTTGGCTGGGCAGCCGGCAGCGCCGTGCTGCACACGACATACATGCTCGTGCTGCAGCGTGCCTACCGCCTCGCCGATGTGGGCGTTGTGTACCCGCTGGCGCGCGGCACGGGGCCGCTCCTGTCGGTACTCGGGGCCGTTCTGCTGCTGGGGGAGCGCCCGGCGCTCGTGACGCTGACCGGCGCGGCGCTCGTCGTGGCCGGGGTTGTCGTCATTGGAACGGCCCCGGCGCGCGGCGGTGCCCGCGCGCCCCGACCTGAACGCCCACGCGGCATCGTCGGCCATGCCGAGGGGGCCGCCCGGCTGCGCCGCGGCGTGCTTCTCGGCTCGGTGGTCGGCGTCTGCATCGCGGCGTACACGCTGTGGGACGCGGCCGCCGTGACGACGGCGGGCCTGACCCCGCTCGGGCACTTCTGGGCGAGCCTCGTCGGTCAGACCGTGCTGCTCGCGGCGCTCGCGCTGCGAGCGCGACCGGCGCCGCGCATCCTTATCGGCGAGGCACGGCGGCACCTGCCGGTGGCCGTCGCCGTCGGCGTGCTGTCGACCGGCTCGTATGTCGCGATTCTCACCGCATACGGCCTCGCCCCGGTCTCGGTCGTGGCGCCGGCGCGCGAGCTCAGCGTGGTGCTCATTGCCCTGGCCGGCTGGCTCGTGTTTCGTGAGCCGCACCCCGCCCGTCGGCTCGCCGGCGCGGCGGTCGTTCTCGGCGGCATCGCGCTCCTCGCCGTCTAATCGGCGCCGCCCACTAGACTCGGGTGCGACCGGAACCAAGGAGTGGTGCGCGTGATCGCGGATGTACTGGCGGAAGCCGCCGAGAAGATGACCAAGGCCGTCGACGTGGCGAAGGAGGACTTCGCGACCGTGCGCACGGGCCGGGCCAACCCGCAACTCTTCCAGAAGATCCTGGTCGAGTACTACGGCACCCCCACGCCGCTCGCGCAGCTCGCGAGCCTGCAGAACCCCGAGGCGCGCGTGCTCATCATCACGCCGTACGACAAGAGCGCCCTCAAGGAGATCGAGCGCGCGATCGTCAACTTCCCGAACCTGGGGGCCACGCCGAACAACGACGGCGAGATCATTCGCGTCACGATGCCCGAGCTGACGGAAGACCGCCGCAAAGAGTACGTGAAGATCGTCAAGGGCAAGGCTGAAGACTGCAAGGTGTCAATCCGCAACATCCGGCGCAAGGCGAAAGACGACCTCGATGCGCTGAAGAGCGAGGTGGGCGACGACGAGGTGGCCCGCGCCGAGAAAGAACTTGAGGCGATCACGAAGCGGCACGTTGAGGCCGCCGATGAGGCGCTGAAAAAGAAGGAAGCCGAGCTGCTCGAGGTCTAATGGCCGACGGCACAAACGACGACGCGTCGACGGCGACGGATCGGATCCGGCGCAAGGCACGCACGGCCCGCGACGAAGTCGAGGGTCGCATCCACGAGGTCGAGGAGCGCATCCACGACATCGAGGCGCGCGCCCGCGAAATGGATGCGCGCATCGAGAAGCGCGTGGGGCGCAACCTCCCGAAGGCCCTCCTCTTCGGCCTCATCCTGGGCTTCTCGCTGCTATTCAGCCTCATCTTCGTGACCGAGCTGTTCATGCTGTTCGGCGCCGCCCTTGTGGTGTTCACGTCGTACGAGCTCGCGAGCGCGCTGCGATTCGCGGGGCGCGACGTTCCGCGCATCCCGGTCGTGATCGCGGCGGTGGGCGTCATCGCCCCCGCCTACTACTTCGGGGCTGCGGGGCTGTGGTGGGCGTTCCTCGCCGGCGCCGCCCTCGTCACGGTCTGGCGCCTCGTCGAGCAGTTGCGCCCGTCGCTGCGCAACGACCCCGCGGTCTCGCTGCCGACCGACCTGGCCGCGGGAATCTTCGTGCTCGCCTACGTTGCTCTCCTGGGCGGCTTCGCCGTTGTGATGACGGCCTCGCCGGGCGGCGAGTGGTGGACCCTCGCCTACTTGATCATCGTCATCTGCATCGACATCGGCGCCTACGCGAGTGGGCTGTCGTTCGGCAAGACCCCCATGGCCCCGCGCATCAGCCCCAAGAAAACCTGGGAGGGCTTCGCCGGGGCTGTCGCCGTGGCGCTGCTCGCTGGCGTGTTGCTGGCGATCTTCATGCTGGGCGAGGCGTGGTGGGTCGGCCTCATTCTCGCCGGGGCCATGATCATCACGGCGACGGTCGGTGACCTCACCGAGTCGCTGGTCAAGCGCGACCTCGGCATCAAAGACATCTCGACCTGGCTGCCCGGCCACGGCGGATTCCTCGATCGGCTGGATTCGATCCTGCCGTCGACGGTCGCGGCCTATCTCGTCTACCTGGCATTCGGTGCCGCGTGAGCGATGTGCCGGGTCCGCGCCGGCGCGCGCGGCAGAATGACACCGTGACGACGACCTTCCCGCTCGCCCGCCGCGGTGAGCCGGGCTATGACCCCGAGCACGTCGACGCCTTCCTCGCCGAAGCGCGCGAAGCGTACGCCGACCCGACGAACACCTCGCTTTCGAGTGACAGCATCCGCGGTGCGGCGTTTCGTGTGGTGCGGCGCAAGGGCTATGCCGCCGCGCGGGTCGACCAGGCGCTCGAGCGATTGGAAGAGGCGTTCGCGGCCCGCGAGCGCGAGCAGGCGATCGCCGCGCAGGGCGAGGCCGCGTACTACGCCGAGGTGCGGGCAGCTGCGCAAGAGATCGTCGATCGGCTTGCCCGGCCGGAGGGACAGCGTTTCCGTCGCGTCGGACCGCTCACCCGCGGGTATCGCCCCAGCGACGTCGACGCGCTCGCCAAGCGACTGTCAGGGTACTTTCAGCGAGGAGAGTCGGTGCCCGTCCATACGGTGCGCACGATCGCGTTCCGCCCGCGGTTTGGTGGCTATGACGAGCGACAGGTCGACCTGGTTCTCGACACCGTGATTCGCGTCATGCTCTCCGTGCGCTGACCCCGACCCCACCGAGTCGGCACTCGTGGGCTAGACTCTTGCTCTCGTGGGCAGACATTCAGCGACACAGACGCGCTCGGCCGCGTCTTCGTGGACGGGTTCGAGCGGTATTCGCCGTACCCCGCGCGCTGACGTTGCCGTCGTGGCCTCCGGCCCGGAGCGCCACGTGCGTCGCACCTGGACCCTTCCCGTCTTCTCGTTCCTCGCCACGCTGTCGTTCGTCATGGTTTCGGTGATCGATCCCACATCCGGGGCGGCGGCTGACGTCGAAACCTACGCGCCCGCCGAGCGCGCACCCGTTCAGCAGTTCGCGGTTGACGGCGACGTCGAGCACGGCGTCGAGACCGCCTCATACGAGATCATCGAGCCCGAGCCCGAGCCGGCCCCCGCGCCCGCCGCGGCGAGCGGCTTCGCGCCGCCGGCAGGCACCCCCGACCCCGGCACGGCACAGGCCATCGCCGCCGACATGGTGGCAGCGCGCGGCTGGGGCGGCGGCGAGTTCGACTGCCTCGTGGCCCTCTGGAACAAAGAGTCGGGCTGGAATGTCTACGCCATGAACCCGTACTCGGGCGCCTACGGAATTCCGCAGTCGCTGCCGGGCAACAAGATGGCGGCGGCTGGCGCCGACTGGCAGACCAACCCCGCCACCCAGATCACCTGGGGCCTGAACTACATCCAGGGCCGGTACGGCAGCCCCTGTGGCGCTTGGGCCCACAGCCAGCAGGTCGGCTGGTACTAGGCCACCGCCGTGCCGCGCAGCAACCGGTCACGGCGACGGCGCGGGATCTCGAATGACCCCGAGCCGCTTGATCTCGCGCGCATCACCGCGGGAATGAAGCGCACCGAACAGAAGCGCTCGGGCACGTGGATGGTGCAGCCGTCGGGCGCCGCGTCAGCCGAAAAGGTGTACACCTGCCCCGGGTGCGGCGGCACGATTGGCGCTGGCATCGCGCACCTAGTCGTGTGGCGCACCGATCACTTCCTGGGTGACGACGCTGCGCTGTCCGAGCGTCGACACTGGCACACGCGCTGCTGGCGCATCGAACCGTGAAGGGCCCCATGCAGAACGACACGACGCAGACCGACGGCGACGAGATTCGCGGCAGCACGGTGCTTCCAGGCCGGCGCGAGGACGTCGAGCTGCGCACGGCCGACGGCCTCACCCTCGTCGGCGAGCTCAGCCTTCCTGAGCACGGCGACCCCGTCGCGACCCTGCTCTGCCTGCACCCGCTTCCCACCGCGGGCGGCTTCATGGACTCGCACATCATTCGCAAGGCCGCCGCGCGCTTGCCCGCCCTCGCCGATCTCGCCGTGCTGCGCTTCAACTTTCGTAGCGTCACCTCACCACGCGGCACATCCGAGGGTGCGTTCGGCCACGGCGAGCTCGAGCGCCACGACCTGGCCGCCGCCGTCGACTTCGCCGCGGCGCGGTCGCTGCCGAACCCGTGGTTGCTCGGCTGGTCGTTCGGCACCGAGGTGGCCCTCAAGTACGGGCTGAATCACGATGTCGTCGGCGCGATCCTGCTGTCGCCGCCGTTGCATCGCACGAGCGAGGCCGAGGTCGCCGCGTGGGCCGACAGCGGTAAGCGTCTCGTTGCGGTGATTCCCGAGCTTGACGACTACCTGCGCCCGGCCGAGGCCCGCGAGCGCTTCGCGTCTGTGCCCGAACTCGATTTCGTTGCCGTCGAGGGTGGTAAGCACCTGTGGGTGGGCGAGAATCAGACGTATCGCGTGCTGTCGGAGATCGTGGCGCGCCTGAACCCCGCCGTATTGCCGCTGCCGAGCCGCTGGCCCGCATAAACCGCCGGCGACGGCCGAGGATTGCGGCGCCCGATCAGACGCCGACGTCGCGGGGCGCCCGAACGCGCGCGCTACGCCGCGTCCTGCCGCGGCACAATCACTTGATCGATGATGATCAGGATCGATGCGGCGACGGGAATCGCGATGAGGGCTCCGAGCACTCCCAGCAGCGTGCCTCCTGACAGCGCGGCGATGACGACGACGACCCCCGGAACCCGCACCGCGCGGCGCATGATGTTCGGCGCGAGCAAGTATGCCTCGACCTGCATGTAGACCAGGTAGTAGATGGCGGCCACGATCACCGTGATGAGCGAGTCGGGGTTCACGAGCCATTGGGTGAGCACGATGATCGTCGACCCGGTGATTGTTCCGACCAGCGGCACGAGCGAGAAGAGGAAGGCCACGAACGCAAACAGTGCCGGGTACTGTGCGCCGATGATGCTCAGGAAGGCGAAGCTCAGCACACCGTTGCACAGAGCGAGCGTCACCTGGCCGACCACGTAGCGGCCGACGGCCATCGACACCTGCTCGGCGATGCGGATGAAGCCCTCGCGCTTCGAGGCGGGCACCAGTCGGTAGAGGGCAGACTTGATCGAGGTGAGCGACGAGGCGAAGAACAGGGTCAGGATCAGGATGATCAGCCCGCCGAACAGACCGGCAGCGATCCCGATTCCGACCGACAGCACCCCTCCGCCGATCTCGGCGAGGTTCGCCGGGTCGCTGAGGAAGGCGAGCGCCGTCTCGGCCGACTGCCGCACGTTCAGGATCTCGATGGGGATGAAGCTCTGCGCGTTGTCGAAGAACTCGTCGAGGCTTTCGATCGATTGCAGGTATCGAGTGATCTGTGTGATCAGCCGGTCGGTCTGCTCGACGATGACCGGCACGAGGGCAAATACGAGGCCCGTGAAGATCGCGACGACCCCCGTGAGCACGGTAACGATGGCCGACCAGCGCGGCCATCCGCGCTTCTCGAGCCAGGTGATGAGCGGGTCAAGCCCCAGCGCGAGGAAAATCGCCGCCCCGATGTACGTGAGAATCGTCGCGAGCGAGACGAACGCGCCACCG
>Ga0213835_101025_pt1 | contig 19887 bp, 15 predicted proteins | sample SWPATP01_FD_160576 | JGI IMG/M metagenome (GOLD analysis project Ga0213835, IMG submission 160576) | Coastal seawater microbial communities from Marineland, Florida, United States - SWPA TP0 #1 | ecosystem: Environmental > Aquatic > Marine > Coastal | place: USA: Florida | collected 2016-08-05 | reverse complement strand
AACAGGTGCACCGCATCAAGCCGGCGGAGCTTGGGGCGGATTATGTTGCGACGTATCCCGCCCAGCATCGCCCGCTCACCGAGGGCGGCGAGGTGCTCCTGATTCTGGGTCGCTGCGCGGACCCGCACTGTGCCGATCGGCGGTATGACACGGCTGCGGTGTGGAGTGTTGCGGACGGCTTCCGGTGGTTCACGACCGAAGTGCACGAGCGGCCGCATGTGATTACGGACTCGGGGCGGCTGGCGGGATTGGTGCGGCAACGAGCGGCGTTCTGGCGTCCGGGTGAAGAGCCGCGATTCCCGAAAATGCCTGCTGACGATCATTTCGATGCGGGGGCTGCGGTGTTCGGTTCGGGGGTGATGTGGCTGAGCGATGACGCGGAGCGCGGCTTTCTCGGCGGCAAGCCCGGACCCATCGCGACCTTCGCGGGCGGTGAAGTGTCTGCGATCAATCGTTCGCGGCGGTTTGAGCCCCTCGCGTACGGGGCGTCGGGGCGACTGATCGTCGAACTGATCCACCGCACAGGGGCAGATCCCGAGCAGCGGTTCATGCAGCGGACGATCGCGTACCTTGATGCGCTCGATGCGGAGCCGGTGATGCCGATGCCGGAGGCTCGCGCCCGGGTTTCGATCGATCCGATCGCCTCCGACGGCTCGTTTGTCTTCTCTGCGGATGTTGGTTTTCATCATCCGGAGAGCGGGCTATATCTGGTTGATGACGAGGGTGAGCATCGCCTGCTCATCGCGGGAAACTGGCAGCCGGGCGTGATCAATGATCACGGGCAGGTCGTTTCGTTCGGACGCGCAGCCGCGGGCAGGCACGACGGCGACCGGGCGATCCTGATCGCGAACGGTCGGGTGCTCGACCTGAGCACGCAGCTGCAGGTTCGGACGCTTGTGCCATTTGCGCTGAACAACGCCGGGCAACTGCTTGCGCGCGTGACCACCAACCGGGACGAGGCGTTCATGGCGCTGATTGATCTTGGCCCTATGCCGATCTCGCAATCCGGCGACACCGCGGCGCGCGAGGGCGAAGCCGTGGAACTGCACTTTCACGTGACGCCAGGCAGCCAGCAGCACACGCCAATTTCCCGCTGGTTTCACAACGGCGTCGAGCTGGACGGCTATCACGAGCCCGCGCTGCGATTCCGCGGCGGCGTCCGCCGGCATCACGCGGGGACGTATGTCTGCATCGCCGAGAGCCAGGCAGGCTCAATCTCGAGCGAGCCGATCGCCTTGACGATTCGAGAGGAGTAAACACGCCAGAGTCAGACTCACCGAAGAAAAAGTACACGACAACACAGCTGAGCTCCTCGCGCTTCACAGCTTCATCGAGTCGCGCCCAAGGGACGACGGCCTGCACGATCCGCGTCGCGATCTCCGCGATGCGGACCCCACGAGGATGGATCGCCAGACGGAGCGTAGATCTGAATGGCTTTGCCGCTCATCCGTTGGCGCCTGGGTGACTGCAGAAATAGTATCGACCGGCAAACACCGATCCTCCAGAATATCCTTCTGCATGCGAGGGACTGCTGAACAAATCACGCCGACCACGACGCACTGGCACGCGATGCCCGCCGCCCAGGCCGCCGATCACCTGTCGGTCGAGCCTCGGGCAGGCCTGAGTGACGCGGAGGCCGCCGCCCGGCTGGAGCGGGACGGGCCGAACATCATCACGACGCAGCGTGGGCGTCCATGGTGGCTCCGGTTTCTGGCGCAGTTCCACGCGCCGCTGATCTACATTCTGCTGGCGGCGACGATCATCACGCTGTTTCTGGGCGAGTATGTTGACAGCACGGTGATTTTCGCTGTGGTGCTGATCAACTCGATCATCGGATACATCCAGGAGTCGCGGGCCGCGAGGGCGATCAGCGCGCTCGCGCGCGAGATGACCACTGAGGCGACCGTGCGCCGCGGCGGGCGCCGGGTGCGCCTGGCGGCATCGAAGCTTGTCGTCGGCGATCTCGTGCTGCTCGAGCCGGGAGACAAGGTGCCGGCGGATCTCCGGCTCCTGCGCCGGCACGACCTGCACGCCGACGAGTCGCCCCTGACCGGCGAGAGCGACCCCGTCTCCAAGCATGCCGACGCGCTCGACGAAGCGACGGTCCTCGCCGATCGGCGCAACATGGCGTACGCCGGTACGCTGATCACGCGGGGCACCGGCGAGGGGCTCGTGATCGCGACGGCCGACGCAACAGAAGTCGGGCGGATCAGCGCGATGATCGCCAGCGCAGACACCATCGCCACGCCGCTGACACGCAAGATCAGCGACTTCAGCCGGGTGCTCCTGATCGCGATTCTCGCACTGGCGGCGGTCGCCTTCATCGTCGGCCTGTTCCACGGCAGAACACCGACGGAGATGTTCATGGCGTCGGTCGCGCTCGCGGTCAGCGCGATCCCCGAAGGCCTGCCGCCGGCGGTCACGATTATGCTCGCGGTGGGCGTCTCCCGCATGGCGCAACGCCGGGCGATCATCCGAAACCTGCCGGCCGTCGAGGCTCTCGGCAGCACCACCGTCATCTGCTCGGACAAAACCGGCACGCTCACCCAGAACCAGATGACGGTCGAGGCGGCCTGGATCGCCACAAACGACGGATCCACCGAAGCAACAACCTACCGCTTCACAGGCGTGGGGTACGAGCCCCGAGGCGAGATCACAAACCCGAGTCACGAGCCCGTGGATCCAGAACGGGATGTCGCGCTGATGGAGTTGCTCCGGTGCGGCGCGCTGTGCAACGACGCGAGCCTCCTCGCGCCGGATGATCAGGACCGGCAACGATGGATCATCCATGGCGACCCGACAGAAGGCGCCTTGATCGTCGCCGCGACCAAGCTCGCCACGACGCTCGATCGCTCACGCCACGCCGAGACGATCGCGGACATCGATCCCGAGCGGCTTTCGGAGCGCTGGCCGCGCCTTGCCGCGATCCCGTTTGAGTCCGATCGCCAGTACATGGCCACGCTGCACGCGCACCCGAGCAATCACGCGCCATCGCGCGGCACCAACGCGACGATCTATCTCAAGGGCTCCACAGAGCGTGTGCTGGCGCTCTGCAACGCGGCGATATCGCCCGACGGACACGTCATCGAGCTGGACCAGGACGCGGTGCATCGAGCCGCCGCCAGCCTCGCGCGGCGTGGGCTTCGCGTGCTGGCGTTCGCGATGCGCGCTGTTCACATCCCGCGGGTGAACGATCCGGAACAGGAGCACGAACTGACGCACGCAATGCTCGATCCGTCGGAAACCCATAGCGACGCTGACGCCGAGCATCCCCTGATCTTCCTCGGCTTGCAGGGCATGCTTGACCCGCCTCGCGAAGAGGCGAAAACCGCGGTCACGCGCTGTCAAGCCGCGGGCGTGCGTGTGAAGATGATCACCGGCGATCACGCCCTGACCGCTACGACCATCGCGGGGATGCTCGGCATCGAGGCCGGCAACCGCGACTCAAACGCGAACGAAACCGACTCGATCCCCCACATCACCGGCGCGGCGATGGAGAAGATCGCCGACAGCGATCTGCCCGAGATCGCCGAACAAACCGGCGTGTTCGCGCGCATGACGCCCGAGCAGAAGCTTCGTCTGGTCAAGGCGCTGCAATCGCGCGGGCAGATCGTCGCGATGACCGGCGACGGCGTGAACGACGCGCCCGCCCTCCGCCAGGCCGACATCGGGATCGCGATGGGCATCACCGGCACCGAAGCCGCCAAGGACGCCGCCGACATGATCCTCGCGAACGACAACTTCGCGTCCATCGAGGCGGCGGTGGAAGAAGGCCGCGCGGTCTACGCGAATCTCACCAAGTTCATCGTCTGGACGCTGCCGACCAACGCCGGGCAGGGGTTGGTGATCCTGCTGGCGATGATGATCGGGGCGACGCTGCCGATCCTGCCGGTGCAGGCGCTGTACATCAACATGGTGAGCGCGATCCTGCTCGGGATGCCGCTGATTTTTGAGGCAAAAGAGCAAGACATCATGGATCGCCCGCCGCGCGACCCCTCGCGTCCGCTGCTCACGCACGAGATGGTCATGCGAACGGGGTTCGTGGGGATCCTGCTGTGCGTGGGCGCGACCGCGATGTTTCACTGGCAGCTCGGCCGCGGCGAGTCCGAAGAAGCCGCACGCACCGCCGCCGTCTCGGCGATCGTCTTCGGGCAGATCCTCTATCTCTTCTCCGCCCGGGCCCTGCTCCGCCCGGCGTGGAGCGTCCCGCTCTGGTCGAACCCCTGGCTCTGGGCGGGCATCGCGGCGATGCTCCTCGTGCAAGGCGTGTTCGTCTACGTCACGCCGATCGCGAGCCTCTTCCAGTTCGCGCCGCTCGATCTCGCGGCACTTGGCTTCATCGCGCTCATCGGCGTACTGATTTTCGCAATCATCGAGATAGAAAAAATGATTCGACGCACGGTGCATCAAACGAATGATCCGGACGCGCCTTAGTTCTCGACAAGCCGGCGAGATCACGGGCAGTCGTTTTTTTTCGCCGCCAGGGTTGACACACGCAACAACCGCGGCCAATCGTTCAGCGATACAACCCCGGCTCGTGCCGGTTGATCAGGAGTTCGCGTTTCCATGGAGTCAGACAGTCCCAGTCCATCTCGACCTTGCCCCGACCGGCGTGTTGGGGCGCCGGCTCGCTCGGCTTGTGTCGGGGGCCGGGCTCATGGCTCGCACGCGGCTCCCCGCTGCGTCTCGGCTGTGTGACGCGGACGCACTCGCCATAACCCGGCGGCGTCGCCCGCCGTCTTTTGCCCGGATCCCCCGCCCCTCGCGAGCGGCCGGACTGCAAAAGACGGAGGCATCCGATGCACGCTTTCCCCACCGCCGAGGCCCTGCGCCGTGCGCTTGAGCTGCGCGACGCCGAATCGATCCGCGCCGCGATGCGCGACACCCACCCCCACGAGGCCGCCCAGGTGCTCGTCGAGCTCACCGACGACGAGATCTGGGGCGTCCTGCGCCGAGCCGACGACACCGACGCAGCGGCCGCGTTCAGCCACCTGCCGATCGAGCGCCAAACCGCCCTTGTTGAGGGGCGGAACCCCCAGGAAGTCGCCCGCCTCGCCTCGAACCTGCAGCCCGACGACCGGGCGGACCTGATCAAGAGCATCGAGGATCCCGCCCAGGAGCGCGTGCTCGCCGAGCTGCCCCAGGAGCAGCGGGCCGAGACCGAGCGGCTCCTGACCTACCCCGAAGACGCCGTCGGCTCGGTGATGAGCACCGAGTTCGCCGCGATCCCCGCGAACATCTCCGCCCGGGAAGCGCTCGATCTGCTCCGCCTGGAATCGCCGCGGAAAGAGACGATCCACCACGTCTTTGTCATCGACGATCGCAACCGCCTCGTCGGCGTCATCGCGCTCGAGGACCTGGTGTTCGCCTCGCCGAACGCGGAGATCCGCACGCTGATGGACCCGGACGTGATCTCGACGCACGCCGACGCCCCGCGCAGCGAGGCCGCCCGCCTGGTCAAGGACTACGACATCGTCACGCTCGCGGTCACCGATCACGAAAGCCGCCTGGTCGGCATCGTGACCGTGGACGACGTGCTCGATTTCGAAGAAGTCGAAGCGACCACCGACTTTCACAAGATGGCCCCGATCGGGCTGATGAAAGGTGGCATCAAGAACGCCAGCCTGCTCACGCTCTACCGCGCCCGCGTGCCGTGGCTGCTCGTGCTGGTCTTCATGAACATTTTCTCCGGCGCCGGCATCGCGTACTTCGAGGACACGATCGAAGCCGTCGTGGCGCTGGTCTTCTTCCTGCCCCTGCTGATCGACTCCGGCGGCAACGCGGGCTCGCAGTCCGCCACGCTGATGGTCCGCGCGCTCGCGACCGGCGACGTGCGCATGCGCGACTGGGTGCGACTGCTCGGGCGCGAGCTCGGCGTCTCGATCACGCTCGGGCTCTCGATGGCCGCCGCCGTTATGGTCATCGCCGGCTTCCGCGCTCCAGAAGTCGTCGTCCCCGTCGGGCTCACGATGGTCCTGACCGTTATCTTCGGCAGCCTCGTCGGCATGTCCCTCCCGTTCCTGCTCACGAAGTTCAAGCGTGACCCCGCGACCGCCAGCGCCCCGTTGATCACGTCCATCGCCGACATCGGCGGCGTGCTCATCTACTTCAGCATCGCCAGCTGGTGGCTCGGCGACGCGATCCGCGCCGCCGCCGAAGCCGCGGGCTGATCCAAGCCGACATCCGAAGCTCGTTGCATCACCCGCACCAGTCACAACCCCGAGAGGAGGTCCGCGATGACCACACTCACGATCGCTCTGCACGTCGCCGTCGCGCTCATTCTGGGCGGGATCATCGGAGCCGAGCGCCAGTGGCGCCAGCGCATGGCCGGGCTGCGCACCAACACCCTCGTCTGCGTCGGCTCCACGCTCTACGTCACTCTCTCGATGCTGATGACCGAGGATCTGAGCCCGACACGCATCGCCGCTCAGGTCGTCTCCGGCATCGGCTTCCTCGGCGCGGGCGTCATCTTCAAGGAGGGCCTGAGTGTTCGCGGACTCAACACCGCCGCGACGCTCTGGTGCTCCGCCGCCGTCGGTGTGCTCGTCGGTGCGGGGATGATCGTGCCCGCGATCATCGGCGCGGTCGCGGTGCTCGGCGCCAACATGCTCCTCCGCCCGCTCGCCAACAGCATCAACCGCCAGCCGCGTGAGAACACGGAGATCGAGATCTTCTATCGGCTCAAGCTCACCTGCCGCGGCGAGGACGAGAACACCATCCGCGGGCACCTGCTCGACGCGGTGGACAACGCCTCGCTCACGCTTCAGGGCCTCTGGAGCGAAGACACCGAAGATCGGCGCCACGCCGAGGTTCGCGCCGACCTGATCACCGTCGGACGTCAGGACCGCGAGATGGAGCAGGTGCTCCGACGCCTCAGCCGCGAGCCCGGCGTCACCGCGATCAGCTGGGAAACCGATTCCGCAGAGAAGTAACCGATTCTAAGTTCCGATCACCATACGCGATACGCATTTGCAGTCAGGAGTTCACCCATGCGCACGTTCACCATCATCACGCCGCTCACAATCAGCCTGTACCTCGCGGCCCACGCGGCAGCCGAGCGTTCCTGGTTCGATGACGACGCCCTCGCCATCAGCGCGGAGCTGCGCCCGATCGCCCCGGAGCCGCACCCCTACACGACCGAGCCCGGGCGCGTCATGCTCGAGTTCACCCCCATCGACTACGCCTACGACCGGCGCAACCCCGAGGGGGAGAACCGGCGTAGCGAGGCCTACAACGTCGGCCTACTTCTCAAGTTCGGCGTGCGCGATAACCTCGACCTTCAGGTCGGTGCCGACGTGTTCTCATGGTCACGCGAGCGCGACCGCGACGCCGGCGAACGCGACATCAGCCGCGGCTTCGGCGACCTGACCGTGCGCGCCAAGCTCAACCTCTGGGGCAACGACGGCGGCGAAACCGCGGGCGCGATCATGCCCTTCCTCATCCTCCCCACCGCGACCGGCGGCGTCGGCGACCCCGGCATCCGCTTCGGCGCAATGCTCCCCACACTCTTCGAATTCGCCGACGGCTGGACCTTCGAAACCACACCCTCCGTCGCCGCCGTCCGCAACGCCGACAACAACGGGTACGAGGCCGAGTTCACCAACCTCGTCGTCCTAAGCCGCGAGCTCACCCCGGGCCTGGACCTGTTCACCGAGTTTGAAGCCGCCATCACCACCGAAGCCGGCGATCGGTGGACAGGCGTCGCCGGCGTCGGGCTGACCATCGAACTCAACAGCGACACCGTTCTGGAACCCGTCTTCAACTTCGGCATCAACCGAGCCGCCGACGACTACGCCTTCAGCCTCGCGATCGTGCGTAGGTTCTGACAGATGCTCGGAACCGCAACAAACCGATCTGATACGTCCAGATCATTGAACTCCGCCGCGCCGCTCCGGAGCGAGCGCCTCGAACGCGGACACCGCCTCCGGAGAAACTGCCTCCGAGGCCTCTGGGTCCGCATCCGCCCCCAGATTTCGCTCGTGCCAAGCATCTATTTGAGGCCCAGGGCGTCTCGCTCCTCCGTCCCGATCCGCCGGGCGTGGACTCGTCCGAGCCGGCGACGATCCGCCCAGAAAACGGGCCGAGCCCTGCCCCATCGCGCGTCGCGCCCCCGGCCTGCATATGATCAAAGTTCACAACCTTGCCGGTGGCCTCTGTCCGCCCGCTTCCCGAGCACATTCGGGAGGCCGGCGCACCCGAGAATCTGCTGGCAGCGTCCGGGCTTGTGTGCCGCGGGACGCTCATCCAGCCCACCCCACGAACCATTTCCTTTGGGCCAGGAAGTCATCGATGACGCGACGCGGGCCCGCCCCGCGCCCGCGGATGGAGACCGTCTCTTTGCAGTCATTTGAATCGCTCGGGCTCTCGAAGCCGATCCTGAAAGCCATCGCTTGCGAAGGCTACAGCACCCCCACCCCCATCCAAGCCGGCGCCATCCCGCCCGCACTCGAAGGGCGCGACGTGCTCGGCGGCGCCCAGACCGGCACCGGCAAGACCGCCGCCTTCGCACTCCCTCTGATCGACCACCTCGCCGCCGTCCCGGCTGATCGCCCCCGACGCGGCCCCATCCTGCCCCGCGCCCTCATCCTCTCGCCAACACGCGAACTCGCCACCCAGATCGCCGAGAGCGCCCAGAGCTACGCACGTCACACCAAACTCCGCGGGTGCACCATCTACGGCGGGGTCAGCCAGCACCACCAGGTCCGAACCCTCCGCGCCGGCGTCGACATCATCGTCGCCACGCCCGGAAGGCTCATGGACCTCATGGACCAGGGCTACATCGATCTCAGCGGCATCGAGATCTTCGTGCTCGATGAGGCCGACCGCATGCTCGATATGGGCTTCATCGATCCGATCCGCAAAATCGCGGCCCAGATCCCCGATGAGCGGCAAACCCTCATGTTCTCCGCCACGATGCCCCCGCCGATCGCGAGGCTCGCCCAGACACTCCTGCGAGATCCCGTCCGAGTCGATATCGCCCCGAGCGAGACGAAAGCCCTCCGGATCGAGCAATCCCTCCACATGGTCGATCAGCCCCAGAAAGCCGACTTGCTCGAGCGGATGCTCCGCGAGCCCGGCGTCGAGCGGGCGATCGTCTTCACACGCACCAAGCACGGCGCCGAGAACCTTTCCAAGCGGCTCGTCCGCACCGGGATCTTCGCCGAATCGATCCACGGCGATCGCTCGCAGAACCAACGCCGACGCGCCCTCGATGCCTTCCGAGCCGGGCGAACCCGCGTGCTCGTTGCGACCGACGTCGCGGCACGCGGCATCGACGTGGACGGCGTCTCCCACGTCTTCAACTTCCACCTGCCCAACGAGCCCGAGGCCTACGTGCACCGCATCGGACGCACCGGACGAGCCGGTGCCGCCGGGATCGCGATCTCCTTCTGCGACCGCGGCGAACGCTCGCTCCTGAAAGCGATCGAGCGCCACACCGGGCAGAAGCTCACCTCCGGCAAACCACCCGCGAGCACGCCCGGCCATCCGCCCGCCCCGCCCGTTCTGGAGGCGGAAGCGATGCCCGACCCCGAGCCCGTTTACACCCGGCGCAAGCCGCCGGTGAAGGCGAAGCATCGCGCCGGGGCGTCGTCACCCAGCCAAGCCGCCGCCCGGCCCGCCAACCGCTCGAAGAAGAAGGGCAAGCAATCCTCCCACCCGCTCCAAGGCGCCACGCGTGGAACCTCCAATCCGAGCGATCGGCCCGCGAGCAACACGAATCGTCGTCGCAAGGGCGGGCCCCGCGTTAGCGCAGCCGCCCCGAGGCCGTCCCGTCGCCCTGCCCGCTGAAGCCTGAGCGCCGCCGACGCCCAAAAAGAGGCTGCGCATCATCGCTCGCCTGATCAGTTACCCTCGTCCCAACACGCGTGTGCTCATGATCGATGTGCAAGGGCAGGCCCTCGCCGGGCTCAGTGGCGATGAGTCCATCCGCCTCCTGCTCGATTTGCTAGCCTTCGGGCTCAAGCCCACCCGCATCGACCTGGCCCTCGATTTCGTCGGGCAGGATCGCGAGCTCTACCGCCACGCCCTCGCCTCCTGCGAAGCGGGCGAGCTCTTCGGCATCCGCAAGTACAAGATCACCGAGGACCAGACCGTGTCCGGCGAGCCTCTCGAACGCACGCTGCACCTGGGCAGCCGGGATTCGCCGGTCTTCGTCCGCGTCTACGACAAGGGGCTCGAACAAGCCCGCTGCGCCCCGCTCGGCTACTGGGAGCGGATCGAAACCGAGTTCAAGAAAGAGCGAGCCGTGCAGGTGGTCGAGCACACGGCTTCGAGCTCGACACCGGGACGGCGCTGCGGATGCTGCTCGAGCGGTACAACCCGCGCTGCGAGCCGCCGTGGACAGAGCAGGAACTCTGCCACAAGGCCGAGGACGCGGCCACGAAGCCGCACCGACCGGCCGAGGGGATGGCTGCTGGAGGCTTCGCGCCCGGGCACGAGCGCGGACGGCGGCGGTGCCGCGGCGCGAGTGGAGGCGTCACCGGCCGCGAACAGCGCGGTCCCCGATCCCCCGCCCGGTCTTGATGATGTGCGCGACTACGTGCAGGACGTGGCCCGGTCGTACCAGGTGCCGGTCGAGATGGTGGCGATGCTCGCCCTCGGCGTCGCGTCGGGGCCGGTCTGCGGCGTGGCGATCGTGCACGCGCACGGTGATTTCCGGGAGCCGCCGCCGATCTGGGCGCTCGTACTGAGCGAGCCTGGGACGCGCAAGTCCGGCGTCATGAGCGAGCTGCGGCGGCCTGTGGTCGCGTGGGAGCATGAGGCCGCGCAGCGCATGGGGCCCGACATCGCCGCGGCGCAGCAGTCGCGACGGTTGGACGAGCGACGCCTGAAAGAGCTCGAGAGCAAGGCGTCTCGATCGATCAAGCCCGACGAGCTCGCTCGGCTCCGCGAGGAGGCCCGCGAGCTGGCCATGGAGCTCGATGCGAACCCGGTGCCCACGGTGCCGGTGCTGATGGTCTCGGAGTCGACCCGCTTCACGGCCCCTTCGCACGCCATCCGCTTGGCGGTGGAGAGCGACACACCGATGATGCGGGCGAACTCGGTGAGCGTGTAATGCGGCTTCAATGGCACTCCGTTACGCATCGCCGCCTTCCTCCTTCCGTGGTCTGCCCGGACGCTTCTTCCGGGTCTGCTTCGCGGCCTTCTCCGCCTTCAGTCTCGCTCGCATCGAGTTCAGTGCATTGATGAACGCCTGATCCGTCTCATCCCCTGTGCGCTTCACCGGCGGTCCACCGACCAGGTAAAAGAGCTCGTCCGCCCAGTTCCCCGGCTTGGATTCCTGCACCATTTGGTTGATCTGCGGGAGGTATCGCACGCACGATCGGCGGATCACTTGGGATCGGCTCACGCCAACCTCGTTGGCGATCAGATCGAGTGCTTCGATCAGCTCTTCGGGGAGCACGATGGTGACGTTGCGGTCGGGCATATCCCCCGATTATGCCGCCCCCGAGGCGGGTGTCAAGAGTATTTACTGAATTATTAACGGCGACCACTACCGCTTGTCGCCAGGGCCCACACGCCCCGCCTGCTCGAAACCATCGCCCTCGAGGGCACGTCCCCCGAATGGCATCAATGGGCCCAAGAACAACAACACTGCCTCGCCGGCCGAGCGGAACGCACGGCAACTATATATAATGCTTATATCATTTTCTGGTCGGCATCCACCTGATCATCGGATCTTCGACATCAAACTCCGGATCATCGTAGTGTTCGAGCAGGCTGTTCGTGCTTAAATCTTCATCTTCAATACTGGCTCCGCTCATAAATAAAATGATTTCACGTGCAAAAATTAATATAATAATAAAAAATAATACTACCGATATTTTGCTTGATTTTGATTTTACTTTATTCGCCATGAGCGATGCCGCCAATATAATTCGAACCGCCACAACCAGCCGCTTTGCGCATCCACTGCTCCGCAGGGTCCCAGTCCAGGTTCGCGTCCACGCAAGCCCTGATCCAGCGACCGGCCCCGCTGTACCGGCACGACGCGATCAGCTTGCGATCTATTCGGCTCCAGGCCTCGGTCAGACTTTAAATACATCAAATATTAATGCATAGATTTTTTGTTCAGACATACAGTGCGCATTATAAATAAAAGTAATGCCAGAAATATCCAAAATATTAGTATATTGCCTATCAGGCCTCGCCGCGGGTGTGTTGGTAATATCGTAGATGATGCGCCCAGTCGATAGTAGCCCTCTGCTTGTGATAACATTGTGTAATTAGCATCGTAGATTTCTGATGCTGAAAAGCCAACCCAAGGCCACCCCCAGCCTCTTGAGTAAAATTCCGTTTCATCAAGCATCGGCCGAAAAACCCATACTGGAGTTTGTAGGCAAGGAAAATATGTCAGCATATAATCAATTTCGGCACAATCTCTAAATGAGACGGTATATTCACGTATCCCAATGCTCGACGCTGCGAAAAATACCCATCCGCCATGATCGCCACGCATGATACCGAAGTGACCATGGTCGATTGGTCCGCGTCGCTCGCTGGCATTTGCTAGGTATACAGAATGTAAAAGTACCAAAATAATAGCTAGAAAAAAACTTGCCAACATGGACATGCTTAGGCGCATTAGTGACATTTTAAAGCCCGACCATTTTGGTATTGTGAGCCAACCCCAAGGAACCATGACTAGCACAGCTGCCGTCTGGTCGATCTAGGCACCCGTCAAGCGACGAGCCCGTCACGTCCGCCCGCCAGTTCTGCAGCACGTACACACGCTCGTCCAGCACGCCGTCGGCGTTCGTGTCCCGTTTGTGCATAACCACCAAATTAGTGTAACTGGATCCGCCCCGCCCGCCAAGACCGGTCCCGTGCTGCAGCCACTGAACGCAAGGCTTCTACGCATCGCTGGGAGAGTTCCTGCACCACGAGCTCCGATCCGCCCGGCTGCACGACCTTGAACTCTCTATCCAGGGCGTTCCAGACATCGGCCTTCGATTCCAGCCCCGCCCGCTCCCGCACGGCCTCAATCGTGGGCATCACGCACCGCCCGACCCAGAGCAGGTACGCCGCCGCATCGGTGGGCTCTCGCTGCATGGACAGCCGCACGCCCCCTCGGTTCTCGCAGAACGCCGCCCACCACTCGGGGCGATCGAGCTCGACCAGCTTCGAGTGCCGGATCGCCTCGATGCGGAAGTCCACCACGCCGACCAAGTGGTCAAACGCCGCGGGCAGCCAGTCCTCGCCAGTCTCGACGATCGACCGCCAGGAGACGTCGGCCAGTGCCTTGCGGATCGCCGCCGCCGCCGCGGCTGCGCTTCGCGGCGGCGGCAGGCGAGGACGGCGAGTCTGTGGGCGTCGTTGGTGGTTCACCCCGCGTGACGCCCTGAAACGGCTAAAGCAGCCGTTGATACTCAGTATTCGCAACGGATCTTGTCGGCGTAGTCGCCGCTGCCGAGTTCCTCGTCCTTGACCTGTCTCCATGTGTGGCACCAGGTGACAAGCACGACCGAGTACTGCGTGCGCGTGCGAGTTCGTCGACCACCGTTTGAGAAGAAAAAAAGCTCTCCCGCGAGGGGAGGGCTTGGGTACGGTCAGGCAGTGCGTTGACTTACGGGCACGGCCCTTGGCTGTTGAGCCAGAGGTCGAGGTAGTAGTTGAGGTCGAAGGCGTTCACCGTGCCGTCGGGCACGCCGTCGAGGGCAGAGCCGGTCAGGTCGGCAGCGGGGTTACTGGCGAGCCAGAGGGCGACGTAGTAGTTCAAGTCGAAGGTATTGACCGTGCCGTCCGGCACGCCGTCGAGGGCAGAGCCCGTGAGGTCCGCGGGGCAGGGCCCCGGGACGGGACTTGCGAGACGGAACCCGAGGTTGTTGGCCTCGGTCGACGGGCTGTTGCCGGCCCGGCCCGGCGACCCCAGATCGCCCCCGGTGCTGCTGAACGCGCCGCCGCGGACGCCGCGGAGAGAAGCCGAAACCAGCGTCTCGTTCCACTCCCAGACATTGCCGTTCATGTCGAACGCGCCGTGGAAGCTCGTGCTGCCCGCCGAGCCGACGGTGGTCACGTTGCCGTTCTGACCGTTCCAGTCGGCACCGAACAGATAGTTCACGACACTCTGCCCGGGGTTGGCGACATCACCGATACTCGTCGCGCTCGCGATCGTCGGAACGCTGTTGCTCTGCGTGGCGTAGCGCCAGTAGTTGCTCGCAGGCCCGCCCTGTGACGCGGGGTGGTGGTACGCGGCCTTGTACCACTCGTCCTCGGTCGGGATGAAGACTTGGTTGGGGTTCGAGAGGTCGCGGGTGATGCTGCTGATCGAAGTCGGTCCGGTAAAGGTGTACACCCCGAACTCCGTGCCACCGGAGCCCTGCCCGTTGGTCATCCAATTGGCCATGCGGGCCGCGTCGTACCAGCTCACGAAGTTCACGGGCTTGTTGCCCATGTTGGGTTTGACGGCGTAGGTGAACGAGCCGTCCGTACCCGAGCGGGTGATGCCGCCGATGGCATTCGAGCTCATGTTCGTGTTGTAGAGCCCGTTGGGATCGCTGGCGGCGACGGCGTTGAGGAACGCGGCGTACTGGCTGTTGGTGACCTCGTAGGTGCTGATGCGGTAGTCGTAACTCACCGAGCCGAAGCCGGTGAGCGGGTCCGGCGCGTTGCCCGAGTTGCCGACGGTCACCCATTCCATCGTGATCGGGCTGGCGATCGCCGCCTTGGCGGCGAACAGCGATGCGGCGACGGCCGCGAGGGTCAGGGTCTTCATTGTGTCTTTCTCCTGCCTTGGGCTGACGTGTCACGGATCACCGGATCGGTCTCTCAACGATCGGCGAAAGCAGTCTAACGACTCCTGCCGCCAGTTGGATCGAGACATTCATGGTTTTCTCACATGGTGCACCGCGCAGAGGTCACCGGGGCGGCACAGCGCAGCTTGCAAGGCTGGCCCACGGATTACTGCTTCGAACAGCCAAAGGGAAGTCTGCGGACCGAACCATGGTCCTTGATATTCAGTATTCGTACGGCACTTTGTCGGCATGGTCGATGCCGCAAACTCCTAGTCTTCGTTCTCGACATGGACGCCTTCTTCGCCTCGGTCGAGCAGATAGACCACGCCGAGCTCCGCGGGCGGCCCGTGCCGAAGCGTACTGCTCGAGCACGACCATCAGCTCCTCTGGCCGCCAGCGTGGCTCCATCCGGCGGACACCGAGGTCGCGCCGATTTCCAACCGGAGCCGGTTGCTGATGCAGGAGCACTTGTTCGCGGGCACAAGGCTGGAGAGGTGGCGACGAATGCACGAACAGATCTGGCGACTCAATCGCCCAGTCGCAACGTGCCCCGAAACCGCAGCACATCAATCTGGTGCTTACGGATCTTTGATCGCAGCGTATTCGGGTTGATCGCGAGGCGTTCTGCTGCGCCGCCAGCGCCTTCGACCCGGCCGCGTGATGCGGTGAGTGCGGATTCGATCGCTGTGCGCACGGTGTCTGCGAGCGGTCGGACGGGGCTCGCTTCGCTAGCGGACTCCGGTGCGGCTGATGGTGACAAGACTGGCTGGGCTGCACCCATGGCGGCTGAGATTGCGAGCCGGTGGTTGGTTCCGAGCAGCGCTGCGCGATCGATCACCGCAGCAAGCTCGCGAATGTTGCCTGGCCACGAGTACCCCCGAAGCAACTCGATGTCCTCGGGGGCGATCTCGAACTCGGGCAGCCCGAAGCGGAGGGATGCACGTTCCGCGAAGTGGAGAACGAGATCGGGCAGGTCCTGCGCTCGCTCTCTCAGCGGCGGCAGCATCAGTGGGAAGATGGCGAGCCTGTACCAAAGGTCTTCTCTGAAGGTCTTCTCGCGAACCATGCTCGCAAGATCACGGTGAGTCGCAGCAACGATGCGACAGTCAACGCGAACCGGCTCTTGGCCACCGACGCGTTCGAGTAGGCCTTCCTGAACGACGCGGAGCAGGCGGACCTGTGCGGCGAGCGGGAGTTCGCCGATCTCGTCGAGGAACAGCGTCCCGCCGTCGGCACGCTCGAACCACCCGAGCCTTTGCTCGGTTGCACCCGTGAACGATCCCTTCTCGTGCCCGAAGAGTTGCGAGTCGATCAGCTCAGGCGGAATCGCGCCGCAGTTCACACGGATGAACGGGCCGTCGTGCCGGTGGGAGCGTTCGTGGATCGCGCGGGCAATAACCTCCTTGCCGGACCCTGTTTCTCCGAAAATCAGGACGGGGACATCCTGGCCGGCAACCGTCGCGACGCGGTCGATGATGGGCTTGAGCCCGCCTGTGGTGCCGATGATCGGCTCCGTAAGCGACTCGCGGCCCAGGCGTCTGAGCGCTGACTGACGGTCTGCCTCGGCGGAGCGACGCAGGTCTTCGAGCTCGTGGAAGCGCCTGGACGTGTCCACCGCAACGCAGAGGGGTTCGAGCGTGGCTGCCAGCAGTTCGGCCTTTGCATCGGTCAACTCCCGGGTGTCCTGGAGACGCCACAGAACGACGCCTTCCGCTTCGCCGTCCCGCTGGAGCCCGCCGGCAAAAAGAATGCCCGGACCCGCGACAGGCAGGAGCCCCCGGACGAGGTTTTTGCCGGGCCGCGCGGGGTTCACCATTGAGACGCCACCCTTGGCCGCGAAGCGGGCTGCTCGGCTGGCATCCTTCCCGCCGATCGAGAACCGTGTGTCACGCGGTCCGATGGGCTTGCCGGCGACGAGCGCGACCCGCGAACCGTCAATGGCGAACACCCACATCGACTCGACAGGCACTCCGGTCCGGATCGCTCCGATCAGATCCGGTAACGACTCGGCGATGTCGATGTGTCGAGAGGCCTCACGCCAAAGGCCGAGTTCGAGTTCACGAAGCTGGTCCATGCCGTTAAATATAGCGTGTAGCCGCGATATTTCATGGATTTATCCATGAAATATCACGCTTCTCATCGTCATGGGCTGTTCACAGGCTTCTTGAAGCGGGTCTGTGCTCTGGCATGGGCGCTGCAGTACCCGAGTCATGCTGTCTGATTCGTGCTGTCAGTTTTCGAATCCACTATCCGAGGGTGCGGTCGATCGGCTGCTCGCGGACCTCCGTACCGTGGACGCGCGTGCGGCACTCAGACGGGTCCGCCAGGACGATCTTGTGCCGGATATTCAGCGGTACGGGACAGTTGCTCGATACGCTCGGTTCGAGCTGGTGTCATCTGATGAAGAACTGATCGTTCTCATTGTGTGGTTGCCCGGGCAGTTCAGCCCGGCCCATGACCACGGCGGGTCGGCCTGCACCCTTCGGATCATGCGGGGCCTCGCCACGGAGCAGCGTTTCGAGCGAGCTGGCGACGATCGGGTCAGCATGATCGAGGAGGATCGCTTTCTTCCGGGCTCGATTGTTTCGTGCGATGGGCAGGACATCCACGCGCTTGGGAACGATCGGGTGAACACCGAACCCCTTGTCACGCTGCATGTCTACCGACCTCGGCCGGTGATGAACGAGTACCGCATCGGGTCGGGAGGCGAGTCGTGACCTCCTCGAATGAACAGTCACACCCAGTCGATACGAAACGCATCGGCATCGTCGGCGGCGGATTCAGCGGCGCGGCGGTGGCGTACCACTTGGCTCGCTGTGCGCACGACCGGCTCAACATCTTCGTATACGAGCCGCGTGATCACGTTGGGCACGGCGTAGCGTATTCGGTTTCGGATGATCATCTGCTGCTCAATGTGCCCGCCGGGAAGTTGAGCATTGATCCGGACCAGCCAGCGGACTTTCTTGATTGGTGTCTGAGTCGGGGGTATCGAGCCGACGCCGGTGCGTTTCTGCCGCGGTCATGGTTCGGGGCGTACGCCGAATCTCGCATGACCGAGCGGATTCACGCCACGCGTGGCATGGTGACGCTGCATCGAGTACCGAACCGCGTTGACCGCATCGATGCGCACGCCGACATGCTCCGGGTCACGGACTCGAGCGGTGGTGTTGCACACGTAGATCACGCGGTTCTCGCGCTCGGACACGGACCAACGCGGATTCCAGAGGCGATCGCGCCGTTCAGCGATTCCCCCCAGGTGCTTCTTTCCCCCTGGGACCGGATCGCAATGGATCATATTGCAAATGAGGCACATCGCGTTCTGCTCGTCGGCACCGGGCTGACCATGTGCGATGCGGCGATCACGCTGACACGAATGGATTTTCGGGGCGAACTCACGGCGATCTCGCGACGGGGTCTGCTTCCCCAGATCCATGACTCGAGCGATCCGAGGAGGCTTGCCGACTGGGCCGACCGACTCCCGACGGGATCACTCCGCACTCTGCGACGCGAAATTCGGAGGGTCGCTCGTGAGCACGGCTGGCGAAGTGCCATGAATGCGCTGCGCGGGAGGACAAGCTCACTCTGGGGCGCATTGAGTCTTCATGAGCAGAACCGATTCACTCGCAGGCTGGCGCCCTACTGGGATAGTCATCGACACCGCTTGCCTGTCGAGTGCGCTTCTGTGATCAGCATGCTGCGCGATGCAGGGTCGCTTCGCATCGTCCGCGGTCACATCGGCCGGGTCCAGCGAAACCGATCGTGGCTCACCTGCGAGCTTCAGCCGCACGGTGTTCGACACTGCGAAACGTTGGACGCGGACGCGATCGTACTTTGCACAGGACCAGACCCCGACCAGCGTCGCTGGAAATCCCCGCTGATCGACCAGCTCATGGCGGACGGTCTCGCTAGTTCCGAGCTGAACCGGCTTGGTTTGCGCACCACCGGTGTCGGACTTCTTGTCGGACGCGGGGGTGTCGTCCAGCACCGCTTCTCCACGCTTGGACCGCCGCGGCGCGGATCATTGTGGGAGTCGACGGCCGTCCCGGAGATCGCCGCTCAGGCAGCACTGCTCGGACGCCATCTCGCTGGCAAGAACGATTATTCAGCATCGCCGGATCACCGGTCGATGCAAGAGGCCACTCAGCTCACACCAGAATAAGTTGGGAGCATCCACACCCAGATAAAACCTGCTCACGCACCCCGAATCGAACCTCGCCGTGGCCGTCAAGGGAACTGACAAGATGACGCACAACGGCGTTCATCCCCGGAACACCGACGTACCGCACTCGTGCCGAAGATTTCTCTTCGATCACGCCCGCATCGGTGATCTGCCCGATACGACCGCGCCACGGGCTGGCGACGCCGGCTTCAACCCATTGCTCAACCGCACGCTCGAAGCGATCGTCCCTAGCAGTAAAGTACTGGGCACCATGGTCGAACCGCAGAGCATCCCGCCGCCGCGTGCTCATGCGACCCCCCGGCCCACGGCCCTTGTCCAAAACAAGAACCTGAACGCCCCGATCCACCAAGGCGCACGCGGCGGAGATCCCCGCCATACCGCCGCCGATCACCGCGACGCGGGGTGCGTGTCCATCGTTGATTGCTGTCATCGAACGAGTGTAGAGGGTGCCGCTCGCTTGCGCGGGTTCTTCGTGAATCGGGAAGCTGCAGCGGGTGACCTGCCGTGCAGCACGATCGGGCAGAGTCGTTGGCCTGCACGTGATCCCGTGTCCGTCATGGATCCGGGTCTGGCATACAAAGCATGCATATCCGAGGTACATTCCCGCCATGGGTCTCCGCTTCTTCCGTCGTGTCCAGGTCGCCCCCGGCATCCGGCTCAACCTGAGCCGATCCGGCATCTCGCCCTCCTTCGGCGTCCGCGGGGCGCGACTCACGCTCGGGCGCTCCGGGGTCCGCTCCACGTTCGGGATCCCCGGCACCGGCATCCACTACACCACCGTCCACGGACGCCCCGGCTCGCGACGCCGCCCATCGGCACGCGCACGCGCCGACGCGACCAACGCAGCCCTCGACCAGGGCTTCTTCGCGCGGCTGACCACGCCGAAGCACGAGCGGGCGTTCATCGACGGCTGCCGAGCTCTGGTCGCCGGGCGAGAAGCGCAGGCGATCACGCACTTCGCGAGCGCGCAGG
>Ga0213835_101021_pt1 | contig 19914 bp, 29 predicted proteins | sample SWPATP01_FD_160576 | JGI IMG/M metagenome (GOLD analysis project Ga0213835, IMG submission 160576) | Coastal seawater microbial communities from Marineland, Florida, United States - SWPA TP0 #1 | ecosystem: Environmental > Aquatic > Marine > Coastal | place: USA: Florida | collected 2016-08-05 | reverse complement strand
TCGCGTTGATGTCGGCGCGCTTGGTCGGGTCGCCCCGTAGTAAAGCGTCGAGGCTGAACTCGACCGTCATCGTGGCGCGCTGGCGCGGCGTCATCACGCGCTTGCGCACCGCCTGCTCGATGTTGATCACCATTGGGCGGATCGCCAGCGTGTAGAAGCCGTCTTTGATCTCGTAGATCCCGGTGCCCCAGGCAGTAACGTTCGAGTGGTGCACCAGGACCGGCGGCGTGTCGAGCCAGCGGCACAGTTCGGCCACGCCGTAGTTGCGCGTCTCCAGTAGCTGCTGCTGCTCCGGCGACATGCTCAGCTGCTCGTACTTCATGTTCGCTTCCAGCACGTACAACCGGGACGTATTGCCCTCGGCCATGCCGGCGAAGTTCGCCGCCACTGCCGCGCGCTGGTCGTCTTTCAGGACCTTGTCGATCATGAGGATGCCGGTAGGCTTGCCGCCGGAGCCGAACACCTTGCTTGCGGCGCCTTGGGCCTTGGCTGCCTCGTCGGTGGTGGCGCGCATGAACTCCAGCTTCGCCAACCCGACCGTGCCGTTCCCGAGGTTCTTCAGGTGGAGCACGTTCTCAGCGGCCAGCACCGCCACATCGTTCGCGAACGAATACAGGTAGACCATCGAGCCGTCGGGTAAAACCTTAGGCTCGACCTGATCGGCCGGCATCGGCCACATGGCCAGGACCTCGCCGGCCTCGTCGCGATCAATGCGCGCGTATGCGTTGCCCCGCAGATCATGGTTCATCATCATGGCGCGCCAGAATTCGAACGGCGTCATTCTGCTGTTGGGGGAGTCATGCAGGATCGAGTACAGACGGGACGAGCGCGCCAGGACCTTCTCCCCATTTTTCTGCTCGTACACAAAGAATGGGAGACTGGCGACGGTCATAGCCCGACGGTCAATACAAGCCCACACGGTGCTGATCTGCAGGGCGCCGTCGACCGTCACGCTGGACGTGTCTGGAATGAGCGGTGTGCCGGGTACCCCGGACTGGGAGCCTGTCGTTTCGGCGATCGCTCCACCGCGCCCCCACCAGCTGCGGAAGGAATTAAAAATTTTCATGCGCTGATCGGGGCCTTGAGGAAGTTATCAATATTTTCTTGCGGTTCGACCGTCTGCATTACGCCGATGGCCATCAGCAGCGCGACCATGTCGTCGATCTTTTCCGGCGCGCGTTTCTTGTCGGGCGCCGTATTCATGTTCGGGTCCGTGCGCGCGACCAGGTTGGATGCGCACCAGTTCAGGACCGGGTCGCTGCCGTGCGCGAGGTTGCCCTCGACGTAGGCCAGCTCGAGCGCCTGCATAGCAGGGTGATAGCTCTTGCCGCCCTGGATGAATTCCTGCAGCGGCACTTCCTCGGCCTGCAGCTTCTGCACCAGCTGCTTCGCATTCCAGGAGTCGTACCCGATCATCTGGATGTTAAAGCGCTCCTTGGCCGCCAGGATGCAGGTCTGCACCGCGTCGTAGTCGGTGACCTCGGCGCCGGCCTCGATCAGGAATCCAGCTTCCACCCATGCCTGGTACGGGACCAGGCCGCGCTCGGTGCGGCCGGCAACCGCAGCCGCCGGCACGAACCGCCAGCCATGCGTGTAGAGCACGCCGTTCACGTTCCAGACCAGCCGGAAAGAGGTCAGGTCGCGCGTGCTGGCCAGGTCCAGGCCGCCCCAGCAGGGAAACTGCCGCAGCCATTCCAGGTCGACGGCGCCCTTGCAGGCCTTCCACTTGACCAGGTTGATCCAGCCGCCCGCCGCCGCGGATGGCCGGTTCAGGCGCTTGATCTTGAATTCGGCGTGGCGCCCGGGCATAGCCTTCGCCTCGACCGCTTCCTTCCGGATTTCCTTCATCAGGAGGGGATTGACCTCCATCAGGGGGTTCGCCTTGATCCACTTCGTTTCGTCGAAGTCGCCGTCGGCCTCAATGCCGGCGGTCTTGTCCTCGTCGTCCAGGGCGAAGTAGACGGCCAGGAAGTGATCCGCTTCGACCACGCCCTGCAGCACCTGCTTGGCGAAGTGCCGGATCTCGCCCCAGGGGCCCGGGTTGGTGTAGCCCTCGGTCGTGGTGTAGACGAACAGCACGTTCTTGCGCGCGCCGGCGGCCGACTTCAGGACGTTCAGCAGGTCGTGATTCTTGTGGGCGTGGATCTCGTCGATCCCGCAGTGCGACGGGTTCAGGCCGTCCTGCGTGCTGGCCTTGGCGTTGATCGGCTTGAAGGTGCCGCCGACCTCGTAGCGCGCGATCGCGTTGGTGAACGGCTCGAGGGTAAATGCCTCGCGCAGGTCCGACACCAGCTCGACCATCCGCTTCGCGACATTGAACACGATGCGGGCCTGGGATCCGGTCGTCGCCGCGCTGATCACCTGCGGCCCGTTCCCAGCCTCGCAGCAGAAGCAGTACAGCAGCACCGCCGAGCACAGGAAAGACTTGGCGTTCTTCCTGGCCACGGCGAACAGCGCGGTGCTGAAGCGGCGCGTGCCGTCGTGGTTGCGGAACCCGAACAGGTTCACGACGAAGAAGATGTGCGACTCGTGCATGACGACGGTCGGCGTGTCCCATTCGCCCTCGACGTGCGGCAGCTTTTCGATGAAGTCGCACGGGTCCCAGGCGTGCCAAGCGTCGAACATGAAGGGTGCGTTCTTCGGCGTCGCCTTCGATGTGCCCTTGGCGTGGTCATACCGCGCGCGCTTCAGGTCGTTCAAGAACCGCTCGGCGGCCAGGCGCACCCACCGCCCGAAGCGCTTGCCCTTCTTGTCGGCCACCGCATCCTTCGCGTAATCGATGGCGACCTGGATGTAATCACGCTGTTCCGGTTCGCTTGCCGTTGTTGCCGAACTTATTTCCTTTCTTTTCCTCGCCGCCATTCATCTTTACCTTCCCCTGTGCCACCGGCGTCAGGCCGAAGTCGTTGATCATGCTCTGCAGCGTGCTGGCCATGCTGGCCGTCGGCGCCTCGCCGGCGGCGTAGAGCTGAACGATCTTCCCGTGCATCGCGCACAGGTGGGCGAGCGCCGACAGGCCTCCCTCGGTTAGCAGCTTGTTCGCGGTCAGGAGCGGCGCGAGCCGGTTCCATTCCTTGACCGCATGCGCGTTCGGCAGCCAGTCGGGAGCCTCGGGCACCTTGTCGATGACGGGCAGCTCCACCACCGACGACGGCGCCGCGCGACACGGCTGCTGGGTGCCGGAGATCGACTTCAGCGTCGCAGCTTTCTTCGGTGGGCCTGGCATGGTGGTGTCCTCAAAAAACGTTTTTCCTATCCTGCACGTGCGAAATAATGAGTACTCGGACGGTCCCCAAGGCACGAGGCCTCAGACTTTTGACCCGCCCCTCCCTTGCATCGGAGAAATATTCTCAGAGCGCCTAATTTTTATGCAACTCGCGCGTGCGGCTACTCGACTGGGAAGCCGTCGACGCCGATGCGCACCGCCTTGTGCTTGACTTTGCCCTGCTCGGCCTCGGTCTTCACCAGGTGGCAGGGGTTGCAGATGGCCTGCAGGTTAGTCTCATCATCGATCTGCGTGGGCGTCCACTTCATCCGATGAGCGTTGGCCTTGCTTACGATGTGGTCGACCTGGGTGGCGACGGTGACGCGGCCCGCGCGCCGACATACCTGGCACAGGCCGCAGTCGCGCTCCATGATCCGCTTGCGCAGCTTCACCCATGCAGCACCGTAACCGCGCTCGTGCCGGCTCTTCGTTCCCCAGACCATCAGCGCTGCGCGCGCTTCTTCTTGCGAACACGTGGCGCTGGCTTGATCGGTGCAAGCGGCACAGGCGGCGCGGCCAGCAACGCCTGCACCAGCTCGAGCACGCTCATGCCTGGCTGGCCGTGTCCATTGGCTCGCAGCAGGCGCTTGGCCTCGGCGCAGTCGGCCAGCAGCTCGCAGTAGTCGGCCAGCACCGTGGGGTGGTTGACCTGGAACACCATGGCCGGGCGATTGGGCACGACGGCGCGCACCAGCTCATCGCGGTACATTTTAGCGAGCGGCGTCATCAGCACACCTCAGGAATAAAAAAGCCGCCTGCGGAGTTATCCACAGGCGGCAAACCAGATCGATGACCTGGAGGAGACATTCATGCCGGTTACAGCGTCCGGCGACGTGGCGCGCCTGGGGTGTGCTCGTCTGCTCTGGCCGATGCCAGCTCAAAGTTATTGCTATGATTACATTCCGCTAATTACCGGAGGAATGTATGGCAAATATTGTTTCAGCAGCGCTCAACCGAAACCAAGCAAGTGGTAGTGCAAAGACCATTTGGTCGATTACGTTCGTAAACGAGAAAGAGCGAAGCGGTACCATCGAGCCGCTTGGCGATGGCCTCTATATCTTGCATCGTGCAGGTACGCCTTATTACTTTGCGGCCGACAAGGTGGTCTACATGTACCCGAACCCTGATTGAGGAGCGATCGCATAAAAGCAAAAAAGCCCGCTGAAGTAGCGGGCTTTTCTTTTCCCCGGACGTGCGAAATCGCCCAGTGCCGCCACTCTACAAAAAATACATCCGAGTTGCAACGTGTTTTTTCAGCTTCTCTTCCAGCTCGCTGCGCGCGGCCTCAAGTGTCGCGCTGTAGTCGGCATTCGGGAACCGCCAGCCCTTCGAAATGCGTTGGCTCTTGCAGATGGCCCAGCGATGCAACGCTGACAGGCTATCGATCATCACGCTGACTGCTTCGCCAGTCTTGAGGTCGGCGGCGCGCTGACTATCGTGCACGTTTCGATCGGGTTCCACATCGCTGGCCAGCTTCATTCCACCGGCACCGAGGTCACGGTCGTCCGCGCGCATATAGTCGACCCAGCACGCCATCAGCAGGACATACGGGTCAGGCTTATTGAATGCAGGTTTTGTCACCTCCTCGCGGCGAACACGACGCAGGGTAGGTGCAGCAAGGGTGCCAAGCGTCGCGGTGAAGGACATGACGTTCTCCTGTTGAGTAAGCTGCCATGTTAATCAATGCCACTCAGAAATTTCTGGCAGTCATTGAACTATTTCTGCATTCTCGGTGTTACTGTCGCGCGCGCGACGCTGCACAGCGACATATTGCCGCCGCGCCGCCAGCTGCGGCCAGTCGAGCCGGAACGATACGCAGGTGCGGCCGTCCCAGTCCACGTGCACGAGCGCCTTCCATTGCTCGGCCTTCTGGCACTGGCCACGGCCGTGCGCCGCCTGCTCCGGCTCCGCCAACTTGACTGAGTACTCGTCGCAAAGCGCGCAGATGTCGTCGCCCCCCCGGCCGCGGATCATGCCGGCACCGGGTGCGCGCGCGACGCCTTCACGTGGTGGTGCTGGCCGGCGCCGGCTTCGGAATATGGCAGCCAGGTCGACACTGGTGCGCCGTTGCGCATGACCGTCTTCCCGCTGTCGTCCTTCTTCACGCCGCGCACCATAACTCGGGTCAGCCTCACCTCGGCCGGGCTCACCGCCATCCAGTCGTGGCAGAACTGTGGCGCATCGAACTCGGGCGAGATTCGCACCACCTTGTCCGACGCCTCGAATAGCCGGTCAGCCTCTTCCATCACGCGCCCCCCCCCACTCGACGGCGGACAGCTCCCGCTTCAAATCCGCACAGTAGGTCGGAACGCTCTTTTCGGCCAGCTTTCTGCAAACCTGCCGGCTCACCCCAAATACGCAAAAAGCTCCCATCTTCATGCTCCCTTGTTGTTGTAATCGACCTGGTCGCGCGGCGCGCTGCCAGAGTCTCGAGCCGCTTCGAAGTCCCGAAAATAACGACGCCGCCTCGAGTCGGCCCGCCACGCCATCAGGCCGATAAGTGCAACCGTCACCACATATGCCAATGCCCAGCCCATGTCTTCCCCTTCGTGTGCCGCGCAGATCGGCGCGCGGTTCGCCGTTCGCCGGGCGGGTGCCCAGCCAAATTACCGATGACTGTAGATAATCCGGAGTGCCTTTACCTAAAGGCTTTCCTCTACTTCGCGCGCCACTTTCGCGCCACCGAATCCCGCTTTTTCGGCAATCACGTTCTGCGCGTGCGCCGCCCGGCCGAGGTTCTTCTCCAGGTAGCCCATCGTGGTCGCGTGATTCTTGTGGCGCATGACCTGCTGGATGGTCTGGATCGGCACGCCCGCCTCGGAGAGCAGCGTGGCGAAGGTCCCGCGCAGGCGGTGCGGCGTGATGCCCTTGATCTTGCAGGCGGTGTTTGCCCTGCGCATGGCCTGGCGCGCGAACCCGGCGGCGAAGGCCTGACCGTTCGGCTTGGTGACGATCAGCCCCTCCACCTGGCGCCCGGGCTGCAGGTGCTCGCGCAGCCAGTCAGGCATCGGTACCGGCTCGGCCTCCCTGCCCTTCGTGATCCCGGGCGTGTACGTCGATCGCTCCCAGTCGATCCATTCCCAGCGCGCCGAAGCCGACTCGCCCTCGCGCAGGCCCAGGCCGAACATCAGGCGCACCGCCGTGCCAACGCCGGGCGATCGCACGGTCACCTCGTCGACCGCGTCGAACCAAGTCCGGGCGACGTCGATCGGCAGGAACGAGCGCGGCCGCTTCTGTACCTTCAGCATCTGCACGCGCCAGGGCGATGCCGGCAGCGTGCCGCGCTTGACCGCCCACAGAGTGAGCAGCTTCAGGATCCGCAGCCAGTGGTTCGCACTGGCCGGCTTGTGCGTCACCAGGTGCTCGATGCGTGCCAGCTCGACATCCTGCGTGGTGATGTCGCCGATCGGCTTAGAGCCCAGGGTGTACATGTGCAGCCGGCGGAAGGTCTCGACGCTGCGGATGTGCGCCGCGCTGGCCACCGGCCTGTGGACAACTACCCAGGCGCCGGCCAGTTCGTCAAGCGTCGGTACCGGCTGGCCGCCGTTGGCACGCACCACCGCCGCATCGTGCTCACGCCGGGCCAGCTGCTCGGCGGCCGACTTGCTGGCCAAGCCGGTGCTGCGCTGCACGCGCGTGCCGGCCACCTGAAAGCGGAAATGCCAGATCTTGCCTTTCTTGAAGACGGTCGCGCTCATAGGTGCTTCGCCAGTCCTTTGCCGGCGCTCCGGACAGGCGCCTTCGACGGTATCCAGCCGCGCGCCAAGCTCTCGAACTTGGTGTATTCGCCAAGATAGGTCAGGGCAACGGTGCCCGGCGCGCCCTGGCGCAGCTTGGGAATGCCGATCTCGCAAATCCCAATGTCAGGCGTGTCGGGATGGTAGACCTCGTCGCGGTAGGGGAAAATCAGCGTGTCGGCATCCTGCTCGATGGCACCCGAGTCGCGCAGGTCGGAGGGCAGCGGTCGCTTGTTCGGCCGTTCCTCGACCTTTCGGTTCAGCTGCGAGAGCAGGACGACGCCGATGTCCAGCTCCTTGGCCAGCGTCTTGAGGCCGCGTGTGATCGCCTCGATCTGGGCATTGCGGTTGTCGCCATCGCCTTCCATCAGCTGCAGGTAGTCGATGAAAAGCATATCCAAGCCGTGCCGGCGCTTCACACCCTTGGCCTTCATGCGTACGTCCATCAACCGCAATCCGCCCTGGTCGTCCAGAAACAGGCTCAGTTCCTGGAGCTTGGAGGCAGCGTACGGCAGGCGCGCCCATTCCTCGTTCGTCATTTCGGACGGCAGCAGGATGTGCGGCAACGGGATGCGCGCAATCGCGGCCAGATTGCGGTCGTGGAGCTGGACGCGGGGCATTTCCATGGACAGGAACAGCGCCGAGTGATCGCGCGCCATGTTGGCCGCGATGTTCATCGCCAACGCCGTCTTGCCCATCGCTGGACGGCCAGCGATAACGACCAGCTCCCCGCGCCGGATGCCGCCGTTCATCTTGCGGTCGATATCCTCGAAGCCGGTCGGAATGGCGCGCGTGCCCCCTTCCAGCCGCTTCTCAATTTCCACGATGTGGCCCAGCATGTCGTCGGAGACGCGCACCGGCTCGATTTTGCTGCGCGCCAGGGCCAGCTTTTCCAGCGCCGACGACGCCTGGTCGACTATGGCGGCCGCATCCTCTGGCGAATTGACGGCGGCGTCGACGACATCGCGGCCGAACTGGATCAGCCCGCGCTTGACCGCCTTGTCGCGCACGATCGCCGCGTACCGGCTAACGTGCGCCGACGACGGCGTGTTCTGCGCCATCGAGTTCAGGTACTTCATGCAGTCGGCCACCTTGCCGCTCAGGGCGGCGCCGAGCGAGACGACGTCGCAGCTGCGGCCGGCGGCCAGGTGGCGCATCAGCTCGCGGTAGATCGTGGCGTGGTCGCCCAGAAAGAAATGCTCGGCGCGCAGGTCGCCAATGCGGTCGACCGCATCGTTATCGCGCAGCAGCGCGCCTATGACGCTTTGTTCGGCCTCGATGCTATGCGGCGGTGTCTTGATGTCGTTGCTCATGCTGCCTCTTTCGATTCGTGGATTTTCTGGGCCTGCTTGCCCAGCGTGGTCAGGAAATACGCCCCGTTTCCGTCGATCGCCCAGAGCTTCAGGTAGTTGCCCTCCACGTACTTGCGAAATGCCTTGCGCCAGTCCGTGTAGCGCTTCGCGTCGCCGGTCCCTCCTGGCATGAAGCGTCGGCAAAACTCAACCCAGGTCAGCGCAATGAAGTCTTGCGGCATGCCGGCTTCCTCTGCCCAGCGCCACAACGGCGCGTAGTCGCGCAGTGGCCGCTCCCCTTTTGCGGTACAGGTGTCCAGGAAGGTCTTCAGGGCGATAGCCCCGGGTTTTCTTCCAGGCGGCACGGAGCCCCCGTCAGGGGGTTTGGGGGAAGTTATTTGGTTATTGGTTATTGGTTCTTGGTTAGTTTGTGATTCGGCAGCAAGCGGGATGCCGCCTGCTTGCGGATCGGAACCGGATGGAAACCCACCGGGTTTCTCTTGGGTTTCTTTCGCTTTCCTCGGGCGGCCGCCTTTCTTGCCGTTGGTTTTCGCGGTCTCCGCTTTGACGTGATAGTCGGCGATGACTTGGTCGCAGATTCCATGCCGGTATCCGTCGTCGGTTTTGACGAACTTGAAGCGCAGCAGCCGCTCGACGATCCGGCGCTCTTCGTCGCTCTCGGCGCCGGCCTGGTCGCACAGCAAATCGAGGTCGAGCGGCAGCGGCTGCTCGGTGTCGTAGTAGATGTCGAGCAGGTCGCGATAAATCCATCGCGCCTGCCGGCTCATGTTCACGGTGCCGGACCGGAAGTCGCCGATGTGGAAGGGGTAGTAATTCATGCGCGCGCCGATCCGAATAGCGCCGCCACCAGCGGATCGCGACGGTTTATGGCCGGAAACGTGCGCACGGTCGACTGGAACGGTATGGTGCCCTGCTGTTCACGACTGAGGCCGTTCTGCACCAGCGTCCCGTCCAGCAGCGTCGGCGCGTCGATGGCCGCGCCGAAGTACCAGAGGTAAAGCACGCCTGACCAGCTCTTGAGCACCACCCGGCGGCGGTGCGCGCGCTGCTCGATCTCCAGGTCCTCGAGGCGCGTGCGCACCGCCACCACCGAGTAGCCAAGCGCGCGCGCAATCTCGCCGATCGCACGGGGCCCGGCTTTCAAGATTTCCTCAATGGCCTCGGGCAGATCCTCGATGGGCACTTTGCGGTCTTGGGCCCTCATGTGCTGGCCGTCCCGCTGGAGGTGCCGGGTGCGGTGCGGCGGGCGATCTCGCATTGCAGGTCGCGCTTCGCGCTGGCAGCGGAGTCCTGGGCGTCCTGCAGCTCCCGGCAGGCGTGCTGAAGGTCATCGACGGTGGCGTGCGGCCCGATGGCCAGCAGCGAGGTCGTGGCCTCGGCCGACTCCTTCACCAGGCTGCGCAGGTGCGGCGTCACGTCCAGTGTCGGGCGCGGCTCGACCTCGATCAGGCGCAGCTCGACGCCGCGGCGCGCCAGGCGCATGTTTTCGAACTTCATGTAGATGTCGTTCGGCATGGCCTCCTCGATCGAGACCTCGAAGTTTGCCGGCAGCAGGTTCCTGTCTTTCGTGACGTCGTCGAGCCAGCGGAAGATGCGCTCGGCGTTCACTTTCTGGCGCTCGTATGCGTCCGTGGTCGGCGGCTCGAAGCGAATGCCGGTCGTGGCCGGGCCATCGATGCGCTCGTGGGCCTCGACGATCATCTGGCAGACCGTCTCCCGGCTCCAGCCTTCCCGCTTGCGCCATTCCTCGACGCACTCGCGGTACATGGCAATTCGGGTCTTGTGTGGATTGCTCCGCATGCTATTTCCTTAACACACTGTTACTGTGGCAACACTGGAACTGTGGAGCCGAAGATGAGAATTAAGTCGCCTGTGATCAACTGCCTTGCGGCAACTTTTTTGACGCAGAAAAGCTGCTCTGGCGCTACGGCTGCGCTTCCAGTGGCGCGACGTCTTGCTTGCGCACGGGCAGAGGGAATACGTCTGGGTGATCGAGGCGGACTTGTGCTGGAATACCGCGTTCCTTCCAGTTTTGAACGCGCTGGACGGTGTAGCCCAGGCGGGCTGCCACCTTGGCAGGACCACCCAGGCTCTCGATGAGTTCTTTGTCTGTGGGCATTTCGTTCCATCCTCGGATTAGATACGGGTATTAAACACCATGTTTAATAACAATGTCAACGCTGTGTGTAACACATCCTGTTTAGTTCCCTCGATAATTGCGCGCATGCATAAACAAATGGAACGGCTGTATCAAGCGGCCAGAGAGCTCAAGGGCATCAAGAGCCAAGCCGAGCTCGCGCGGGCGCTGAATCAGTCGTCTCAAACGGTGAAGAATTGGGAAAGCCGCGGCATGTCGAAGGCCGGATTGGTCAAGGCCCAGGCGGATATCGGTTGCTCGGCGACGTGGCTGGAAACCGGCCTTGGTTCGATGACACTTGGGCTCAGATCCTTGGTTGACGCACCAATGGAGAGCTACAACGCGCGTTACGAAAATTCGCCTTTTGTCGAAGCATCGGGGAATCTGGATGAGGCCAGGCCGGTTCGTGAGGGAGAAGGCTCCAATAGCGTCTCCGTTCCGCGGGTGAAGCTGCGCCTGCGCGCCGGCGTCGCCAGTTTCGACACCGAGCCCGACATGAATGGGGATGGCCACGAGCAGATCCCGAGCGCCGTGCTGATCTCACTGCGCCTGCAGCCGAAGAATCTGCTGGCCCTGCGCGTGCGCGGCACGAGTATGGAACCGATGATGTTCGAGGACGATGTTGTGATCATCGACACGTCGGATACGAAGCCGATCAGCCGCGAGCTTTACGCCCTCAACTTCGATGGTGAGGCCTGCGTGAAGCAGCTGCTGCATCGCGGCGGCCAGTGGTATCTACATTCGATCAATCCAGACCACGCACCAGTGAATGTGAAGAGCGGACAGTGCAGCCTCGTCGGCCGCGTCGTGTATCAGCCTGGGCGCGTCGTAACAGGACGGTTATGAAATATTTACTTCTCGCCTTACTACTTTGCGCCAGCGCTGTTCATGCGGCTCCAAAAGATGGGCCGCTTATTGCGAAAGGCAAGGCGGCAGCCGCTTATAACCTGAAAGACCCTGACTCCGCCAAGTTTCGAAATGTGGTCGCGATCCGGGGAGTGGTGTGCGGCGAGATCAATGCCAAGAACAGCATGGGTGGCTACGTCGGTTTTAGGCGATTTATATCGCTGGATGGAGAGGCAGTTTTCGATAATGACAGTTTTAAGTTTGAAGAAACTTGGGGCGGAGCATGCATCAAAAATCCAAAGCCAGACCCGTCCCCTACCTCGTGGGGCGACAAAAGGTTAGCCGAGTAGAAGGCGCAACGGCACGCCTGGATGCCGAGAATTGTTGAGGAAAGGGTATAGAATCATGTTCAATCAAGCGACTCGGCCTTATGAACGGCCACCACAGCCCCAGCCGCGCGAGGAGCGGAACCACGTTCCGAGGCCAGCTGAGCATCGGCCGCCGCCACCGCCACCTGACCGAAAATAACTATGTCCGATCTCGAATATCTCTGGAACAAACGGTGCGATGTGCAGCTGCGAGCGCTGTTGAACCGCATGTATTACCAAGAACGACAGAGAATTTTCGAGTGGCGGGAAGGGATCGTTAAAGTGATTTCGATCCTGCTCGGCTCAGTAGCATTCGGAAAGATTTCAGACCCCGCCATTGTCCAATGGTGCGCGGCAATAATCACAGCAAGCAGTGCAGCATCCCTGGTGTTCGGCTTCGGGACCAAGGCCCGTGACAGCTCGAAGAGAAATGCCGAGTGGGCCCTGCTTGAGAAGGAAATCGAGGCACGAGGAGAACGTTCGTTCGATGATTCTGACATCGCGAAATGGAGCGCACGCTGCAATGAGCTGGAAGCAGGCGAACCGGCAGCGCATCCGGCGCTTCTCGAAGAGTGTTACCAGCGAGCATGTAAGGCTCTCGGCAGCACGCCCAAGCAACCTGGCGCTAAACACCGATGGGTGCCCCTGCGAATAATTCATTAGCCACACACGCGGCACCAACCCCAACGCCCCGCCAATCGGGGCTTTTTTTCGTCCAGACCAACCGCGCGTCAAGCGAAGTCTACATCAATCCTGATCTTTATTAAACAAGGTGTTGACTCGCAATATAAACATAGTGTTTAATATCTCCAACGAAACGAGCTCAGCGCCCGCCGAGCAACGACCTGGAGATCTGAATGAAGCCCTTCATCATCACCGTGCGCACTGCCACGATCTGCATCACCTTTAGCGCCCTCGCCGTGTCCAGTACCGCCGCAGCGGTTCTGACTGCCCAAGTACTGGGTGACCAGGCCTACGGCATCACCGTCGTGGCCGGCGTGCGCTGAAATGGTTCGCGTCGAACCCACCCGCGCCGCGCTCGAGGTCGCCCACCGCATGCTGCGCGTAAAGACCTCCCTCGACGACATGCTCAAGAACCCGACCTTCCGCGTCATCCTCGGTTCGGTGGCGCGCAAGCAGATGCGCCGCGGCCCCCAGGTCGACGTGAAAAAGCTCCAGGCCAACGACCACGATTAACGAACGCCCACCCGGGCACCAACCACGAGGACCACCTATGTTTACTACCCTGCATGAGCTCGCGCAACGGGCGACGCTGATGATCACCATCGCCCCCGAAGGCGCCGACCAGCTGCGCGTCAACGTGACGCCGGTACCGGCCGACAGCAAGGCAAAGGCCAGCCTGCCCATGCCGCTGTCGCTCGTCGCCACCCCGGCTGAGTTCGACGCCGACTTCCCCGCCGCGCTGGCCACCTGGCACGCGCCAAAGCGCTCGCTCGTCGAGCAGGCCCAGGCAGCAACCGGCGGCGCGCCCGCCGCTGCCCCAGCACTGCCGGCGCCGAAGGAAGGCGGCAAGAATGACAAATCCAGCAAGAAGGGGCGCGGCAAGGCCGACGGCGAGCAGAAGCCCGGCGCGCTGCCCGTAGCCGGCGACGCAACTTCTGAAGCGGCGGGCGAAGAGGAACGCCCTGGCCGCCCCGCAGGCGCAGGCGACGCAGAGCCGGGCGACAACCCCGGCCCGGCGCCCGCCGACCACGAGCCGACTGCGGCCGACCTCACCCTTGACCTCTTCTAATAGGAGCGCTCATGGACATCCAGACCCTCACCCGCGAATTCCGCTACAACAGCGTCGTGCTGGCGGACCCGAACCCGACGCTCACGCTGCAGCAGGTGCGCGACTTCTTCGCCAACGTCTATCCGGAGATCACCAGCGCCGATATCGAAGGGCCTGTGCAGGCCGGCGCCAAAGAGGTGTACACCTTCCGCCGCGCCGTCGGCACGAAGGGCGCGAGCCTGACGCGCGAGGTCGCGCTGCAGCGCCTGCGCGCCGACGGCCGACTGCTCCTGACGCAGCAGGCGGCGAATATTATTTCGGCTGAACTGGCGCGCGCACCGCTGGGGCAACAATTGAAGACCCTGATCATTCAGCACCGGCACGCCGGCGCGCCGCGCAGCCTGGCACCAACCAGCAATCACGCGGTGTTGCCGTGAGCGCCATGCTGCCCGCGTCCGTCCTGGCCCTGCCGCAGCTCGCCGCCGGGATCCCGATGTGCTACACGATATTGGGTGACGGCGCCCTGGCGGTGCCGTTGACGATTGCACTGCTCGAGACAGGCGTGATCAGTGCCCCCATGCTGCGCGCACCCGGCAATGCCCTGGACGAGCGACAGCTGTCGGCGCGGGCTCTGTCGCACTGGTGGACACGTCTGATCCGCGCCAAGCCGTGCAAGTTCTTCCGCTGGAGCCTGCACGTTCAGCAGCTGGAGGACACCGGCCATGGACATGACAAGGCGACGACCGCCTGGTTCTGTCTCACCCGGATCGAAGGAAATATCCCACGCTTCGCCCTCGCGCCCGGGATCGAGCGCCTGGAAAAGACGCGGAAAGGATTTGGGCAAACCGTGCTTGCCGTGCTCCGTGACGCTACGCTGCTGCTCCCCGATCCATTCACGCCGTGGCAGGCACTGGGGCTGGCCGAGTACCTGTTCTGGGATCACACCAAGGACGACATCGAGCTGCTCGAGCACCGTCGCGAAATGGGGGGCTTCGAGACCGTGCAGGCACTGATCGAAAGCGGTGAGCCTCTGGTGACCCGGGCGATCTTCTTCGCAGACATGCCTGAATGGGTATGCAAGCCCGAGCGGGTCTTATCGCGCGATGCGATTGAAGCAGCGGGAACAGATGAATTCGCCCGACGTGTGACTGCACTTTGCGATGACCTGCATGCCCTGGTCAACCGCCCGGACTTCATCTTGCGGTCGACTGACAAGGGGGCATACCGCTGTGGCCTGGACACGGTCGACGGCTCGATGGTCCTGCTCTGGAAGCAATTCGACGTCGTTGGCCAGGTGATCGACGACTACCTCAATGACCTCGGCGAAGGCGGCGATTACTGCGAATTCATCGACGCCAACCCGGTACCGATGACGGCCGCCGGCATCCGCGAATTCCAGATCAAAACCGAACAGATGATCGATGTCGCGGTCTTGACCGAGAAGCTGGTCCTGCTGCTGGGAGAGAAACTGTGAACTTGCACGAAGTGAAAATCATCGCCGCCGGCGAGACCGTGCTGAACCTGGTCGGCGCCGTGCTGATGTACCAGTCCGACCGCGGCGACGTCTACGCCACCTCGCACCCGGTCGTACCGGACGCCCAGCACCCGGGCCGCAAAGTGATCGGCGCCGGCGTGCCGCTGTCTAAAGGCAGCCTGGCCAAGTTCGCGGACGCGGTCGGCGCGGCCACGGCCTTCGCAGGATTCCTGCCGGAGAACCTGCTGTTCAGCTCGCCGAACCTGATCGCCTGGTGGACGCCGGCGCAGGAGCGCATGACCTGGTTCAAGCCCGCCGGCAGCGGCAAGCTCGACGGCGCCAGCCCGGCCGCGCATCCCGCGCTGGTGTTCGTGGCGACGCCTGGCGACTGGTTTGTGTTCGCGCTGGCCGCGAGCGCCCGCCCGACGCCGTCAACGCCGCTGTACCACTCGCCGCACTTCAACGTGTGGGACGGCGGCCGCATCTGCACCGGCAACGTCGAGCTGCCGGCGACCTTCGGCGCCGAAGTTATCCACAGCTACGAGAGCGCGTTTTTCCGCAGTCACTTCACTCACCCGAACCGCACCACCGCGGTCAAGCACAAGGGCGGCATGGAGCAGCTGTGGCGCGAGCAGCTGGCTGCACCCGACCCGGAGGCGATGAACCGCGCGCTGGTCCGGTCGAAAGAAACCCTGCAGGAGGCGATCGCCCGTATCGCCGCCCGCACCACCAACTAAATAAAAGAGGATCACATGGACAAGCAAGAAATCACCGGCAAATTCGACGAACTGCTCGACATCACCCGCGGTTCGTTCGCCACCTTCCTTGAAACTGCCGAAGCGGTGCTGCGCGAGAAGCGTCCGCTGCCGCTGGCGGTCGATGAGGTCGCCGCGCCTCCCGAGCTGCTGCAGATGGACATGGCCCTGCTGGCCGCCGCGCCGGTCGCCGCCGTGCCGCGCCACGCGCCCTTCCACTCGCTGCAGGACAACGGCCACCGCTTCCTGCTCGCCGAGGATGGCCTGTACCTGGAGGTGCGCCGCCCGTGGCTGCATTACATCCACCAGCTGGCGAAGCAAACCGCGGTCGCCATTCCGTACGGCGCCATCGCCGGCAAGTGCGAACTGGACTTCGGCTCGATCGGCAGCGCGCTGGTGCAGATGAAGGAGTTCGCGGCCAAGGCCAAGGCGGATGCGCCGCTCGAGGCGGCGGCCAGCCTGCTGTGGGACCACAGGAAGAAGTCCTGGCGGATCGATTATCCGGAGATCATCGGCGAGGCGACCGCCAGCCACATCCAGTATCGCCACGGTGAGCCCGGGCCCGACGAGAGCTTGGCGATCGATCTGCACAGCCACGGCCACCTCGCCGCGTTCTTCAGCGGGACCGACGACGAGGACGACCGCGGCGCCGTGAAAATTTCGGCGGTGTTCGGCAACCTCGACACGGACTCGCCGACGGTGGCGTTCCGCCTGTGCGTGCTTGGTCTGTACATCCCGATCCCGGTACCGGCCTCGAAGATCTTCGGGTAACAGCATGCCGCACATCACACCATCCCACATGCTGAGCCACCCGGTGCGCATCGCCCTGATCGGCTGCGGCGGCAACGGTTCGCAGATGCTCACCGGCCTGGCCAGGCTGAACCACGCCCTCACGGCGCTTGGCCACCCGGGCCTGCTGGTCAAGGTCTACGACCCGGACACCGTCAGCGAAGCTAACATGGGCCGCCAGCTGTTCGGCGCCTTCGATGTCGGCGCCAGCAAGTCGATCGTGCTGGTCCAACGGATCAATGCGTTCTTCGGGCTGAACTGGGAGGCGGTGTACGGCCGCTTCGACGACGACTATCGGAACCAGTTCACCATGGCTATTGCCTGCGTCGACAGCGCCCGGGCTCGACACGAGATTCACCACAAGCTGCGGCGCTCGAGCGTGCACTACCTGATGGACCTGGGGAACCGCGCGGCCGACGGCCAGGTGCTGCTCGGCGAGCTGACCGACCAGCCGCGCCTGGCCGTGGCCGGCAACGTGAAGCTGCCCAGCCCCTACGACGTGCTGCCGGAACTGGTCGACTTGCAGGCGAAGGAAGACGACACGCCCAGCTGCGGCCTGGCCGAAGCGCTCGAACGGCAAGAGCTGTTCGTCAATCAGTCGATCGTGACGCCGGCGCTGTCGATCCTGTGGGAGTTCTTCCGCCACGGGAAGCTGACCTGGCACGGCGCCTTCGTGAACCTGCGCACCGGGAGCATGCGGCCGCTGAACGTACGCGAGCCGGCCACGGCTCCGGCGGAAGCCGTGGCCGCATGAAGACGACGTTCGAACTGGCGCGCGCACTCTATGGCAGCGACGAGCAGATGGCGCGCGAGCTGTTCGAGCAGCTGGTCATCGCTCGCCTCGACCTGCAGCTGCAAAGCGCGCTTCGGCGGCGCGCCGAAGATGCCTTGCAGTCGCGACAGCAATTTATTAGACGAAAAAATAGGGGAAGTGACAAATGAACCAGACGAGTGAAAATACCGGCGGCGATGCAGGTCGAGCGATAAAGACCTGGCGCGAACGCATTGGCGCCGGCCCGGACTTCCCGCTGCACGCGCCCAACGACGTCGAGCGCGCAATGGAAGCGGAAATAACCGAACTGCGCGCCCAGCTTGGCGGTGCCGCGTGATTCCGGCCTACCCGCTGCAATGGCCTGCTGGCTGGCCGCGTACGCCGGCCGGCACCGCCAAGCCAGGCCGATTCGCCATGAAGAACTCCGGAAAGTCATTCCTGTCGATGACCGACATCACGATCGCCGAGGCGACACGGCGCGTGCTGAGCGAGCTGGACCGCATGGGCATCGACCGTCAGGACGTCGTGATCTCGACCAACCTGGCGCTGCGGCTGGATGGACTGCCGCGGTCCGGCCAGTCGGCGCCACGTGACGCCGGCGCCGCCGTCTACGGGGAGACCTCAAAGGGTGAGCGCCGCGTCATGGCCATTGACCAGTACTTGAAGGTCGAGGAGAACTTGGCTGCGATCGCCGCGACACTGGACGCCATGCGCGCGATCGAACGGCACGGCGGGGCGCAGATCCTGGACCGGGCGTTTACTGGCTTTACGGCCCTGCCGGCGCCAAGCCAGGGGCGCAAGTGGCGCGACGTATTGGAGGTTCCGGTGGGGTGGAATGTGAGCCTGGAAGACGTGAAAGATCGCTGTCGTCGATTGGCACGGGAACGCCACCCGGATCGCGCCAATGGCAGCAACGCGGCGATGTCTGAGCTGAACGTGGCGCTGGCCGAGGCCGAAAAAGAACTTGGATTGAAGTAGGAGGCATCGAAGATGAATGCAGCAAACGCATACCTGAGCGCCAACGAGCTGGCCGAGCTGGTCGACTGCAAGCCGAACCAGCGCTGCCGGATGGTAGCCTGGCTGACCTCGAACCGCTGGCGATTCGAAGTCGGCTCGAGCGGGCTGCCGCGCGTGGCGCGGGCTTATCACGATAAGAAGATGGGAATTTCCGAAGAGACGACGCGATCGAAATATGCCGAAACACCAAACCTCACCGCGTTCCAGCATTAAAGAGCGCACCGGGATCGACCGCCTGTACAAAAGGGTCGGCAAACGCAAGGTCTCCTGGTACTACCAGCACCCGGACAATACCAGCGAGACCCTGGCCACCGCCGACCTGGGCGATAGGAAGGCGATCGCCGACGCCGAGCGCAGCGCAAAGCGCAAGGCGCTCGACATCCAGCAGGGCGTGGTGGTGGCCGGGTCGGTGGCCGAGATGATCGAACGGTTCCGCGACGAGGTGGCGCCCACGCACTACAGGGACCAGTCGAAGGATGGCCTCGCCGTGCGTGCTGGCACCTACGCCAACCTGACGAAGTTCTTCGGCGCCATGCGGCCGATGGCGCTGAAGACGCTGCACGGGTACCAATTCCTGGAAGCGCGCGCGAAAGCCGGCGCGCCGGCGAAGGCGAACAAGGAATTGTCGCTGATGTCGACCATCTGCCATTACGCGGTGCGCTGGGGCCTGATCGAGGCGAACCCGTTCACGGACATGATGCAGAACCGGACCGAAAAGAAGGTGCGGACGATTTACCGAGGCCAGATCGTGCGCTTCTACCTGTGGTCGTGCCGGCAGTCGCCCGGCTACCAGGTGATGGGATGCGCCGGCATGTTCACCTACCTGACCGGCTTCCGGGCGGCGGAGGTGCGGCCCTTCCACATCGCAGGCCTGGGAAAGGACGGCGTGCGTGTGGTCAGCGCAAAAAGGAAGATGGGCGAAGACGAGGTGACGAAGCTGCGCGACTGGTCGCCGCGGCTGCGCACGGTGGTGGCCAGGGCAAAAGAGGCGCATACGGCGAGCAGGATGTACCTGTTCGCGAATGCAAAAGGACAGCCCTATACGAAGAGCGGATGGGGGTCGCTATGGGCGGACGCGATGTTCGACTGGATCGCATCGTTCGACAGGGAGGTGGCGGCCGCACTTGCGGCGAAGCGGGAATGGGAAGGCCGGTACCGCGCAGCGCGCAAGTCCGGCGCGGCGATGGAGCCGTACGAGGGGTACAAGATCACTGAGCACCCGGAGTACTTTTCCCTGTCCGATGTCCGGCCAGCCGCGATCACGACGAAGCTGCGGAACCGAAACGAGGACGCCTACGACTTCGCCGCGCACGCGAATCCGGCGACCACGCACCGGCACTACGACCGGCGCACGGAGCGGCGCGCGAAGGCGACCGAATGACGTGTTATCCTGTTCTCCACGGCCCGAAAATTTTCCAACGGGTCTCTTGAAACCCGCATGGTTGCGTGAGGTTTTTCGGGAAGGCGTTGGAAAGTCGAAATCGTAAGCTATTGAAGAAAAAGGGGAAATCGCGGTTTGACGGCTGGATTGTGATTCCTGTTGTCGTGGGTTCGAGCCCCATCAGCCACCCCAAGAATTCAGCAGTAAAAGAAAGGGTTACATGCTTCGGCGTGTAACCCTTTTTTATTGTCGACGAAGTTTTTCATCGGGACACGCACAAGCAAAAAGGCTGCCGCGGCAGCCTTTTTGTTTCGCTCTCACGACAAGC